>JACCDS012313553.1_pt1 | contig 42040 bp, 31 predicted proteins | sample 7446441 | NCBI WGS metagenome assembly JACCDS01 (sample SAMN15323445, study PRJNA562643) | freshwater metagenome | isolation source: river surface water | place: USA:Blue River Watershed | collected 2017-08-17 | reverse complement strand
CTGGCCCTCCCATTGGGTATCAACCTACTACGCCCGCTGCGAAAGCAGATGGGCGTTTTTTCTGGTGCTGCATGATCGATTTGTTGGGTAGAGCGCCTTCACAATGCCAGCGGCTGAGCAGTCACTATTTTTATCTATAGCAATTTTTCCCGTAGAACTTTTCTTCTTGATGCGGACCAATTTTACCCGAACAAAAGGACCAACTCTATCGTCATGAAGCACCAAATTGTAACCCGATGCATCTCTGGATATTCCAACTACGACCACAGCATGATCACCATAAAGTTCGTAATCCGGGGTAGAATTAGTTTTTCTCCGATCCGGAGTCTTTTTATAAATTTGGGCACCAAGGAAGACTGGAATTTTCGAATTTACATAACATTCAATAAATTTTCTCAGAAAACGAACTTCGTTCTCATCAAAATCGGAAATTGAGAACGAATGTTGTCGCAATCGCAAACTTTCGAGAGCGGTTGTGATTTGCTGCAAATTAAGCCCTTTGTTTGGAAAACTATTTACAATTTGATGCGGCAGTCCAATTGCTGCGAGGGTAATTGCACTTGGAGATGGAATGGATTTATTATGTATATCTGGAAGTGCGTGTAAAAGTGACCATACGGCTGTCGTTGCGCAGGCGGAAACCACTCGATCTTGTTCTTGAAAAGCGACAGATCTTATAGTTAGCGGGATACCAAATAAATTGGCCTGATATGTCCTAAAAATTTGATTAATGAAGTCACTTTTTATACAAACGCGCCCTAAAAAGGTAAAGGGCAATGGCTTAATAACCATAAACCCTAGGTATGCATTATTCAGCGTCTCTACATAAGAATCGTGAGCATCGTCATCGGCTAGAAATTTTGAGAATTGCTCTTGGGTATACTCTTCAGAAAAAAAATGTAGCCGCGCGCATGACCCCCTATAGTCTTTGAAACTTTGAACATAGTAATTTGCATAATCGTCAGAGAAGTCTTTATCTATATACTCACGCTCACAAATAATTGTATGTGCATTGAGCTCTGCGAGCTTATCAATAACAACCTTTACTTGATCTTTGGCTGCAATGTCATTAAAATCTGCGCCAAAGCACTGCTTAATAAGGACAGACAATATATCAGGAGAGAATTCCGACACAAAGAACGCGGGCTCCATAAATTTCCTTTTCCATAAGACTGGCAAAAAAAAAAGCAGCCGAGCCGCTTTTTTATTAACAAGAACACATCGAACAATAATCGAGCAAGCCTACAAATTGTAGGAACTCATCAAACTTTCGACCGTAAATGCTCTTTTCTGTCGGCTCCTATTATTCCTATCTCGAAATTCCTTAAGTTGTTCACGCATTTCTTTTACATCGACACTAACAGGAGCATTGCGGCTCGCCTGTTGGGACATAAGCGCCTGCTTTAGTTCTTCAAAATTTTTTTCAGGCATAGCCAACCTCGCCAAATCATTATATAGAAAAAATTCTTCGCACCTCCAAATCGGGATCGGCGAAAAAGATTGTCATTTACAGCACGGAAAAATCAACCCCACGCCAATACCTACTGTCAGTACAAACACTGGAACAGCCGATATAATGCCAGAAGTCGCAATCCCTGTCAAGGATGACTTTGCGGGATCCGTTGCGGATATGCACAATAGGTCTTTAAGCAAAGAAGGAGGTTATTTTTTATCAAAGTGAAATGGGCGGTAGTGCCAAAATTATGCGTTGCCGTTGTATCACAGGGAGCAATTTTGAAAAATATTTATGGGCCTTGCGGCAATAAACCTCTCATAAATTTACAAGAGGCATCAAAATTAAGGCGAACCATTGTTATTAAAACAACTAGAACCGCACGCTGCCCGGCGTGCGGGGGAACGGAATCACATCCCGCACATTGCCCATGCCGGTAATGTAGGACACCGTGCGCTCGAAGCCCAGCCCAAAACCGGCGTGTGGTACGGTGCCGTAGCGGCGCAGGTCGCGATACCAGTAATACGGTTCTGGCGACAGCCCAACTTCGGCCATGCGTGCATCGAGCACATTGAGCCGCTCTTCACGCTGCGAGCCGCCGATGATTTCGCCAATCCCGGGGGCCAATACGTCCATTGCCGCCACGGTTTTGTCATCATCGTTCAAGCGCATATAAAACGATTTGATTTCTTTCGGGTAATTTTGCAATACCACCGGACCACCGACATATTTCTCGGCCAAAAAGCGCTCGTGTTCGGATTGCAAATCAATCCCCCAAGCGACCGGGTATTCAAACTTTTGCCCGCTCTTTTGCAAAATCGATACCGCGTCAGTGTAATCCATGCGCACAAACGGCTTGTCGATCATGTTTTGCAGCTTGGCGATCAAGCCTTTTTCAATACGCTCTTCAAAGAACGCCATATCGTCGGCCCGCTCGTTTAACACCACCTTGAAGATGTATTTGAGCAAGGCTTCGGCCAGATCGGCATTGGCCGCCAAATCGGCGAACGCGATTTCCGGTTCGATCATCCAAAACTCGGCCAAATGACGGCTGGTGTGCGAGTTTTCGGCGCGGAAGGTCGGGCCAAACGTGTACACCTTGGACAAGGCCATGCAATAGGTTTCCACGTTCAACTGGCCCGACACGGTGAGAAAGGTCTCCTTGCCAAAAAAGTCTTGCGCGAAATCCGGCTTGCCTTCTGGCGTGCGTGGACAATTCAACAGATCCAGCGTTGAAACACGGAACATTTCGCCCGCGCCTTCGCAATCGGACGCGGTCAAAATCGGGGTGTTGACCCAGAAAAAATCTTGTTCGTGGAAAAAGCGGTGGATCGATTGCGCGATCGAGTGCCGCACCCGTGCGACGGCGCCCATCACATTGGTACGGGGCCGCAAGTGTGCCACTTCGCGCAAGAACTCCATGCTGTGTGGCTTGGGCTGGATCGGGTAGGTGTCCGGGTCTTCCACCAAACCCAGCACACGCACACTGCCAGCCTGCATCTCAAAACTTTGCCCCCCGCCTTGCGACGGGACGATCATGCCGGTGGCGGCAAACGAGGCACCAGCGGTCAGGTGCAAAATTTCCGATGTGTAGTTTTCCAGGGTATTCGGTGCCACGATTTGCAAGGTGCCGAAGCAACTGCCATCGGTTAACGCCAAAAACGAAATACCTGCTTTAGAATCGCGCCGGGTGCGCACCCAGCCTTGCACCGTAACCGGTGCATCTTGCGGGGCCTGGCCAGCCAGGACTTGTTTGACACTGAACGATTGCATAACGTCTCCAAGATGGGTGATGGCCGACATGATAGCCGTTTGTAAGGCTGCCGTAAAATGACTTGTTGGATTGGGCGTTTTAGCGGTGGCGCTTGGGTAGGCGCGGGCCTAAATTTGACGCGCCGTTGGGCACTTTGGCAGGGTGGTGGTTACTCTGCAAGCCGGGCCGGTGGCGGCACCACAATGGCGAACTTGGCTTAATTTGACTTAATTGGGCTTATTTTGGCTTATTTTTTGGCGAATTGGCTGATGAACAGCCTGCCAATATTGAGGCGAATGGCTAACCGCCCCCCCAGGCAACGCCGGGGGGGGGCCGTCAACTCATTAGCGGTAGGTTGCCAATTGGGTTTGCATACGGCTGATTTGACCTGCGCTGAAGGTGTTCATGCATGAATCATCGGTGTAATCCATGAAGTTGGTGATTGGATCGTTACCTGGGAATTTGCTGGTGGTGCAGGTATTACGGCCAGTTGGGCAGCCATAGGCTGGCGATTTTTCGGCTGGGGTGTCCGATACGCTGTCGTTGGTATTGGTGCAACCACCTTGGAAGGTGTGATACAAACCAGCCCAGTGACCCACTTCATGGGTACCGGTGTCACCCAGGTTGTACGGGGCTGCGTTACCGCCAGGCATCGAGGCGTTCAGCATGACCACGCCATCGCGGCTTGGCGAACGGGCATAATCAGCCGGGAAGGTTGCCCAGCCCAGCAAGCCGCCACCAATGCCACCGGTGTACAGATTCAGCGATTCCTTGCCACCCTTGCGCAGCGCAGTCTTCATTTGCGTTTCGGCCGTGGTGCCCGGTTGTACGGTGTACCAAGCATCGTTGGTGGTGCGGTCAATCTCGATCAGCGAGAAGCTGATGTTGGCCGAGGCGAAAGCATTGTTCAATACCGTCATTTGGTCATTGATCATTTGCGTGGTGACGCCGCCGTTCGGGCTGGTCGAGCTTTGGATCACGTGGAAATACACCGGGATCACGCGTGCTGCCAAAGCTTGAATTGGGTTGACTCGCTTGCTTTTTTCAGCGAAATCGAGATCATGATCGGCGATCCGGTGCGCTTCGTGCGGGGTCGAGCAGCGCGCACCGCTGTGGATGAAGGCTTCCTTGTTCTCATATTCCTTGCCCTGGAATTTAAATGGGCCACCTTTGTCTTGGGCAGCAACAGGTGCGCCAAAGGCGAAGGAAATGGCAAGGGCGGCGGCCATAGGGGCCAAGAAATTGAATTTCGACATAGTGTGTCTCCTCGGAATGAGATAATTTTATATAAAAAATATTTTTGTATTGCGATTTGATAAGGCGAAGCACAGGCTGTTCGATTCGTGATGCAACAATGCCATCGGTCAAACACGGCACACGGCCTGTCCTGTTGTGAATCAAATAGGCTGTGGCCTTATCTGGGTGGGAAGTATTGCCGCTAAACCCGATTTGTGTCAAGAGGAAATTTATCAATTAAGCACACATATTGTCCACATGGAAAGCATTCTAGTGGGTAACATTGCCTAATTTCATTTTATCACTGCGCTTTTACCCAGCCTCTGATCGGTTTCGGTGTTGTAATTGGATTAATCCGATTAATCCAATTAATTGTGTTGCGCAGGTTATAAAAATTCCTTGATCATGTCGACCGAAGAACGCTTGCCAATGTGTTCAAAGTTTTGCTCTAGCCAGGCATCGGCACAGGCCCGGCCCCGGTCGCGCAGCATCAGCAAGAATTTCCAGTCGCTTTCCATCTTGGTTTCGAGCGACAAATCGCGCATGGCTTGGTCGGCCCGTACCGAATGAATGAACACGTACTTCAGCTTGTCGACATGCTCGTCCTTGATCCAGCCGTCGTTGATCAGTTTCTGGATGTAGCAAATCGCCCGCATTTCGCGAATTAGCGCGCAATTGAAGGTAATTTCGTTGATTCGGTTGTCTATTTCGGCCAAATTGGTCGGCAGCTCTTCGCGTGTGAGCGGCACAATGTGCAGAATGATGACATCGCACGAATCGGTGTGATAAAACAGTGGATACAGTGATGGATTGCCCATATAGCCACCATCCCAGTAAAATTCGCCATCAATCTCGACCGCCTGAAACACATGCGGCAGGCAGGCCGACGCCATCACCACATCAAGCGTAATTTCATGGGTTAAAAATACCTTGGGTTTGCCAGTGGCAACGTGGGTGGTGTTGAGAAAGAGCTTGGTTTTTGATTCGCGTTCCAGCTTTTTAAAGTCAATTTGCTGCGCCAAAATGTCGCGCAATGGATTGATGTTGAGCGGGTTGAGTTCATACGGCGAGAAATGGCTGCCTAAAAACTTGACGCTTTGCTTGAGCATCGCCTGCTCAATATTCCAGCCCAAAAACTGTTCCCACAGCATCGGCTTGATCACCATGCGCTGCCCGGCATCAGATACCGCTTTCCAAAAATCGTGCAGGGCTTGCCGCGCCGCATCGCGCCCGCGCATTTTGCCATGGGCATACACCACGGCATTCATCGCCCCGGCACTGGCCCCGGAAATGCCTTCGATATCGAGCCGCCCATCTTCAATAAAGCGATCCATCACGCCCCAGCCAAATGCGCCGTGCGCACCACCGCCTTGCAAGGCCAGATTGACCCGTTTCGGTGCCGGCAACTTGGCCGGTCGCGGCATGGCGCGGCTGGCGGGCACATCCACCTGCGGTTTGGCAGGGGTCGCTTCGGGTTGATCTGGTTGGGTGGCGGCGGTTGCTGCTTTTGCCGCAGTGGGTGTGGCGGTAGATGTGGCGCGGGGGCGGCGGGTTGTCATGGCAAGATCCAATATCCTTCGTGGCTAAATGGTTACTGATCCGAAACAAGTGCTGCGGAAACTAGCAAGGAACAGTGACCATTGTAACGGGGTTCGCCCCGGTAATAGCGTAAAGTGTGTGATCGGCTGTGATCAGCCATGATTTTCACAACAGGGCAATCACTTCAGGCTTGCTCGGCATCACCTAAAATGCAAAAGGGGATGCTTTTGCATCCCCTTGTTGCCAACTGCGCAAGCGTAATTACTTGTTCAGGCTAGGCCATTGGGCGTTGGCCTTGGCCACCAAGCCCTTAACATCGCCAGCGAAGGTTTTGTTTACGTCGGCGTTGAAATTCAAATACAGCTTGCCGTCAGCAACGTGCCAACCATTTTCTGGATCAACGTCAAACAGTTTGCCAATCGACGCACCCCAGGCACAGAACCCGCCGTATTGTGGCGTGTACTTGGCTGGATCTTTTTTGAATTCGTCGAGGTGGGCCTGGCTGGCAAACAACCACTTCACACCACCGAATTCATGCACAAACTTGTCGCTGCCCTTGGTGGCTTTTTTGTTGGTAAAGTAAGCCACAACGTCGTAACCCTTGGCACCTTGGCCAGCGTACAGGGTATTGAATTCACCACCAGTGGTCTTAACGGCAAAAGCCGGTGCACTAACCATGCCCAGCGAGAGGGCAGCGGCGGTAATGATGGCACCGATGGTAGCGTTCAGTTTGGTTTTCATGCTAATTTCCTTTAGTGATAAAGACTGCCAAAAATTTTTCCAAAAAGTTTGCAACTTGATGGATTGAGCTACGTATTGCATAACTGCATCCGGGGTTTGCTTAAATAAATGCGCCCCGTTTTTACGACTTGGCAAAGTGTAGCGAATAACCAGATATTTGTATAGCTTGTGCGGCGCAACATACTAAACCGAAAACCGGTGTAATGTGCCGCATACAAACAAAAATCGGAAGGATTACGAAACTGGCCCGAGCCGTAGGTCACGGCGCGTATCCCCATGCGTATTGCGAATGAGGATGCGTTGCAACGAATCCATGCTTTTCACCGCATTTTGCTGCGACCATGCCCACCAATAGCGATTTATCGTTACACTTGGCAAGCGCATTCACTTTTGTCCGGAATCTATTTTTCATGCCCGTGCCAGCCCATCCCCCTGCCGCTTCAGCCACCCGCCACATGCTGTTGCACCTGCTGCTTGGTTTGGGCTGGCAATATGTGGCCCCGGATGCCTGCCGTGCCCGGCGCGGCCATATTGGCGGTGCGTTACTGGAAGACAGTTTGTTGCGATTTTGGCGCTCGCACCGCCTGCAACATTTGGGGCACAGCCACCCGTGGTCGGTCGAAGCGCAAGATGCGGGCCTGCGTACCCTGAAACAGGCCGCTGCCCGTGGCGCGCAAAAGAGCGCGCTGTATCACATGCTCAAATTTGGCATATCAGTGCAGGAATTGCTGCCGCTTGATCACGTGCTGGCAAATCGCACCCTGCCGCTGATCGATTGGCAGCAGCCACAACAAAACATTTTTGAAGTCAGCCCGAACTTTGTTGCAGCCGGTCAGCAAGAAGCGATTGATCTGGTGCTGTTTGTCAATGGCTTGCCCCTGTGCCTGATTCATGCCCAGGATCTGGCCGAAAGTGATCCGGTGCAAAGCGGGATTCGCCATCATTTGACCTGCCAGTCGGCCAAGCGGGTGCCAGCGCCATATCTGTTTGCCCAGTTGCTGATGTCGATCAGTGCCGAGGATGGGCGGTTTGGCCCGGTGTCGGCAGGCGAGCCATTCTGGCGCGGCTGGTACGAAGAACAATGGGATGCAACCGAACTGCGACGCCGCATCAGCAGCCCCTTGCCTGCCGAAGCCGAACGCGCCTTGCAGGCCGACTTACGCAGTGCGACGCCAAGTGGCCACGACAGTATGGTCGCGCGCAAGCCCAGCATGGCGGACCAACTGGTGATTGGCTTGCTCACCCCGGCCCGCTTGACCGATTATCTGGACTGGGCGGTAGTGACCGAACAGGGTAAAAACCATTTGCGCCTGGCCCGCAGCCATCAATATTTTGCCGTGAAAGCGATTTTGGCGCGCTTGGCCATGCAGCAACCGGGCCAATTAAAAAACCAGATTGGCGCTAGAGCCGGTGGCGTGGTTTGGCACTGCGCCGGGTCAGGCAAATCGCTGACCATGGTCTTTCTGTTGCAGGCGATACGGCGGGAAGCACAATTGCGTGATTGCCGTGTGATCGTAGTGACCGACCGGGTGGATCTGGAAGATCAACTTGCCAACAATTTCTTGAAGTATGGCGCGACCAAACAACACTATCGGCCAGCCAACAGCGCCAAGCTGCGCGTGCGCTCGGGCAAGGAGTTGGCACAAAAAATCGGCAGTGGCAGCGATAGCCTGATTTTCACCATGCTGCACAAGTTTAACGCGGCGATGATGCTCGAACAATGCCGCAACCCGAGCGACAAAATCATCGTGCTGGTCGATGAAGCGCATCGCAGCCATGGCGGCCAATTGCATGAACGGATGCGACGCGTATTCAAGCGGGCCGGATTTGTCGCCTTTACCGGTACGCCCTTGTTAAAGCAGGAAAAAACCCGGCAACAATTTGGCTCGCTGATTCACAGCTACCCGATGCAACTGGCCTTGCAACAGCGCATGGTGACGCCACTGTGGTACGAAGAACGACGCCCGGAACTGACACTGGCACCACAGGTCATCGAACGCTGGTTGCAACAGGCTGGACTCGATCCGGCCAGCGCGGCACAATGGCGTCAGCGTCTGGCGCGGCCACGGCAACTGTACGGCGCCTTGTCCCGGATTCGTGCGATTGCCGACGATATTGCCCTGCATTTTCAAGCCACCATCAAACAAACCGGTTCCGGTTTGAAAGGCATGGTCGCCGTTAGCAGCCGCGCCGATGCGGTACGTTACCACTATTTTTTGCAGCAAACCGGGTTGGTGAGTTGCGCCATCATCATGTCCGCGCCACAGGCCGAGGATGACGAAGAGCAAGATGAGTCTGCCAGCGCTGAAGGGCCGCTATCAGTTGGCCAGTGGTGGCAAACCCACGTCGGCAAGCAACAGGCCGCGTATGAGGCGCATTGCTTGAAACAATATTCGGATTCGGATGATCTGGATTTATTGATCGTGGTTGATCGGCTGTTGACCGGTTTTGATTCCGCGCGTGCTGCGGTGCTGTATTTGGACAAATCGATGCAAGACCATACCCTGATTCAGGCCATTTCACGTATCAACCGGCTGCATCCGGCCAAAACCGTGGGTGTGCTGGTTGATTACCGCGACAATTTGCGCGCGCTCGACGCGGCTTTGTTGGCTTATCAGCAGGCCGGGCAGGCGAAGCAGAATGATGTTGTGCCGTTTGCTGGGGGCGAGCCGGATCAGCGCTATGATCTGGCTGATTTGCAGGGGCTGTATGACTCGCTGCCGACTCAAATTGCACGCTTGCCGCAATTATTGCAGCAGGTACTCGATTGCTTTCCTGACGGTTGCGCCGAACAACTGGCACCATGGCGTGCTGCGCTGCATCCGGAACCGGGCGCAGGGCGGGATGACCTGCACCAAAAGCGGCGCAGCGACTTTTTCAACGCACTGCGTCAATTTGAAACCTGCTTGCGGCTGGCTTGGCACGCCAGCGGCGACGACATCGCCCCGCCCGATCTGGTGCATTACCAGCAACGGCTGGCGTTTTTCAACGAATTGGCGCAACTGGTGCGACATGATGCCAGCAAGGCGCAAGGAAATGCCGATTTGCCGCGCCAGTTGACCGACCATCTGGTGCAACAAGTGACGATTGATGGCAGTCGTCCGCGCTATCAGTGGTCGGACGCAGCATTGCCCGTGCTGTATCCGCCAGCGGCCAATGCCACGGCACTGGAGCGCAGCGCTGACCCGGAACAAACCCGGCGCGCGGCGGCGCTGCTGCATACCCGCTTGACCAAGCGCATTACCGTGGAACTGGATGATGACCCGTATGCGCAACAGGTGTTTGCCCGGCGCTTGCAGCAGGAATATGCGGCCGAACCGGGGCAATTGCGTGACCCGCAAGACGCGTTGCAGGTGCTGCAGCAACTGCGGCAACTGGAACAGCAGGTACTGGCGCGGCAGGTGGCCGGAATGCCTGCGCAACTACATGGCCAGCCACTGGCCTGCGCTTGTTATGGTTTGCTGCTGTTGCATGAACAGGCCGAACTGCTAACCAGCGGCGCGGCACAGGAAGCCATGCTGGAGATGGTGCAGCAAATTCAAGCCGAATTTGCCAGCATCAGCTTGCCCGCCAGTGGTGCCGAGCGCAACATATTTCGCTGCGTCAACTTCGCCCTGTTCAAGTGGCTGGGTGCCAACGACACGCTGGCCATGGCGCGGCGCATGCTGCAATTGGTGCGGCAACATGCCGGATTACCGCCGGAATAGGTGTTGGGTTTACTTGTGATGTCAACTGTCGGGGAAAGAACCTGTTCATTCTGGCGCGTGGCAAAGACCCGCTGCACAAACAAACTGGCAGCGCTCACAGAAGACCAATACCAAGCCCTGCTGCAACAACTCGACACCGGATTTCCCGTCCCGGAGCAAGGCAGCAGCCAACTGGAAGGCGTGTTACCCTAGTTCGGCGACCGTTCCATCACTGAATACATCCGGCTGCTGTTGGCGATTCACGCGCAGTCTTTGATTAGCCCCATATCACCCATGAACCTTGAAACCCTCCCCCTGCTGCTTAGCCGTGAAATGCCATTTGGCAAATACAAGGGACGCTTACTGGCCGATTTACCGGGCCACTATTTGGCATGGTTTGCGCGCCAAGGCTGGCCCAAGGGCGAACTTGGGGCGCTGCTGGCGCTCATGTACGAGCTAGATCACAATGATTTACGGTCTTTGCTTGATCCTTTGCGGCAGCGTAACAGCGTGGACATGCATCGCAGTTAGCACGTATATGCTGCAAAATATGGTGGCTTGATGCGACAATTTGGCACTTATATGTACCAGACATTGCCGTGATTGAATGCAAGGTGCGCTGCTACAAGCGCTGCTGATTTACTGCGCCGCCCCACTGCCTTGCGATTAGCGCCCAGTGCCAACAGCAGGGATGCCTTCGCGATATCGCCAAGTTGAATCGCGAGTAACAGCGGCGTTCTCGACCCAAAATCGACGGCTTGGATTTCGCCATTTTTTGTATCGATTCTTTGATACTCTCAGGACTTACGCAAAATTGTTCCAGCAAGGCGCGCTGCCGCAGGCAGTACGCCTGTACGGCAAGGCAGCGCAACGCCGCTGGGGCGGTTTTGCGTAAGTCCTAACTCTCTTCAGGCGCTTTGCAAAACCTCGCTGGCGCGAGAGTTTTACCCGCGCAACTTTACCCCAGCACCAGCGCCAATCAGCGCCTTGCCAATCACCCCGCGTACTTAACCCCACAGCCATACGCCTTGGTCGTCGGCTGGCTCACCGCCTTGCCCGCCAGCACCTCGGTTAGCGCCTGACTCACATAATTGGTCGCCGTTTTAATGTCTTCCGGGTTGGCACTGGCTTTGCTGTCAATCGCCCCGGCGTAAATCAATTTGCCCTGTGGATCGATCAGATACATATGCGGGGTGGTGCGTGCGCCATAGGCGCGACCGATTTTGCCTTCCGCATCTTGCACAATCGCGTTCGGTTGACCCGATTTTTCTTTCATCCACGCCCCCAGCGCGGCAGGCTCCTTATAATCGGCAGCGCTTGTGGCGGTGGAAGAAACCGACAGCCATACTACGCCCTTGCCGTTGGCATCTTTTTGCAGGGCCTGCATATTCCCGCTGTTGTAATGCTTTTGCACAAACGGGCAACCGGGGTTGAGCCATTCCAGCACCACGTATTTGCCTTTGTAATCGGCCAAATTCACGGTTTTACCGGTCGCATCCTGCGCAGAAAACTGGGGTGCGGGCTGGCTTACTACCGCATTGGCTAGCACGCTGGCCGCACTCATCAGGCCAACGGCCAGGGCAATCGTTCGCAAGGTGGTATTCATTCAAGTCTCCATTTAGAAAAACACATCATTGATCAAAGTGCTTACCCTTATTTGATCCTTATTTGGCGCTTATTTGTCCCTTATTTGCCAGTTTTCCGTGGCCAGGTGCTGGCCGCCTGACGAATATCGGCCAGACTCAATAGTTCGGGCAACAGCGTGCCCTGTTTTGATCCGGGGCCGTACACCACATACACCGGCACACCAGCCCGCCCCAAACGCGCCAACTCTTGGCTGATGCTGGCATCGCGCCCGGTCCAATCGGCTTGCAAAAACAAAACCCCCTTGGCATCGAGTTCAGCCAACAAGGCCGGATCAGACAAAGTAGTGCGCTTATTGTACTGACAAGTGACGCACCACGCCGCAGTAAAGTCGATAAATACCGGCCTGCCAACCGTTTGCGCCTGCGCCACCGCCGCAGCCGACCATGGCTGCCAGCGCGCCGATGCGGGCAAGCTGGCCGGGCTCATTTGTTGCCACAACACCCAACCCAGCCACAAGGCGGTAGCAAACATCGGCAGCGCCATGGCCTGCTTGAAGCGCACCATCCATTGCCCCGGGCGCGGCAACCAGCGCGCCACACCCGGCCACAGGCAAGCGAGCAGATACGGTGCCGCCATGCCGAGCGCCAAACAGACAAACACGGCCAAGGCGGCGGGCGCGGGCAAAGTTAGCGCCGCACCGAGTGCCGCGCCCATAAACGGCGCGGTACAAGGTGAGGCGACCAACACCGCCAACACCCCGGTTAATACATCGTCGAGCAACGGTTGGCGCGCGCGCAAGCTGGCCACGCTACTGGGCAACAGGTTGGCAAATTCAAATACACCGAGCAAATTCAAGCCGATGACCACAAACAGAATCAGCATCAGGCCGACAAACAGCGGCGCTTGCAATTGAAAACCCCAACCCAGCCCGGCCCCTGCCGCACGCATGCCCAATAACAAGCCAGCCAGCAAGGTAAACGTGATGACCACACCCAGCGCGTAAGCCACGCCACCGGCAATGCGCGCTGCCCGGCTATCCGCATGTGCGGTAAAGCTGATGATTTTTAGCGACAACACCGGGAAAACACAAGGCATCAGGTTCAGTAGCGCGCCGCCCAAAAACGCCAGCCCGAGCGCCCACAGCAGCGGCAAGCTATCGGCTGGCGCAGCACCGGTCGTCGCCGTACTGGCTTGTGCGCCCGGCTGGCCCGGCTGCCCCGGCCACCCACCCGCTACCGGCGCGCGGACTTGCAGCGCTTTGGCGTTTGGGCGGGTTAAGACGATATCGATATTGGCCGGGCTTTCGCTACGCTGGGTCGATAGCGGCAAATCCGCCCATAATTGCGCGCCGCGCCAACCGGATTCAATCTGGCCCCCATGTTCAATCACACCCGCTTGCACCACAAACCATGACCATGGCTGGCCCTGCGCCGCAGCGGGCAAACCATCCATGCTCACGGTCAGCTTGCCACCTGCCACCCGCGCCACTGCCTGCACGGTTGGCATGGCTTGCGGGCGGTTTGCCAGTGCCTGCTGGAACAGCGCCGCATGTTGATTTTGCACTTGCTGCAGCGGCAGCGTCAGGCTCAAGTCACCCGATTCAGGGATGCAACTCTCCTTGCACACCAACCAGTCGGCCCGCACCCGCAGCACCAACTGCTGCGCGGCAAAAGCTGGATCAATGTGCAGCGGCACCGGCAATAACACGGTATCGTGATAGCCATAATTGACCAATGGCCCGAGTGGCATACGGCTCGGGGCGGGCCAGTCGATCTCACCGGCCCGCACCCCTTGCGGTAGTTGCCAAGCCAGCGAAGTAGGCAAGCCGGAATCGCCCGGATTTTGCCAGTAAGTATGCCAGTCGGGCTGATGGATGAGCATCAGGCCCAGCCACACCGGTTTCCCGGCGGCCAAACCCTCTGGCGCGTAAGCCAATAATTCGGCCTTGAGGTGTGGGGTGGTGACGCTGGCCGGTTGCGCAAGGCAATTTTGCGCAAAAAACAGCAAGCCGATCAGTGGGTACAGCAGGTGATGACGTCGAAATTTTCGATACAGCCGCAGCATACTGCCTCACTGATTGAATGGGAATGTTGCGCACAGTTCCCGCAGAAGGTGCAAGAGTTTGGCAAACAGCCCCGATTTTACATCGGAATATAAGGGCATGATACCGCGCTAAGACTGGGTGCCAGGGAGGGTTACTTTTGCTGTCTGTCGTTACCGCCCAATCTGATCAATCGTCGGCCAGCGCTTGCCAATTACGCCAAACAGGTCGTCGTCCGGTACGTAGTGCCGTAGTGCATCGTAGTTCAGGGCAGCAAATGGCCGCTGGGCTGTGAAAAAATGCAAACTCACCCGGTACAGTTGGGCAAGTGCCCGCTTTTTCGGCCAGGACGCCCGAAATTCGTTCACGACGGGCCAAATATGTGATTCGACATGTCTAGTATGCATGTCGATACTGTCCGGTTTGTCCAGTCCGCACACCTCAATCGTGGCCTTGCCAAACTGGCTTTGGTTACGCGGTCTTGCTCGCCATTGTTCCTGGCCGTGTGGGGTTCGTTTCAAAACAAACTGAATATGCTCAACCGGGTTGATTGGGCCAGCCGGATCAAGCAACAACGGTTGCTCTTGCCCCGGCGGCATCTGCCCCACTGCCAGCGGCACCGAGTTTTCGTGCAACGGAAATTGCATCCGCTTGTAGCTCTGGTTGCAATTGGGGCAAGCGTACAACAGGTTTTCCCAAGTATGGGCCAGCCACCAATAACCATGGGTTGGCGCACTGCCGGGCTTATGGATCGCACCGGCCTTGGGCCGGTAATGTTCGGTATCGTTGCGCCCTTTGGGAATCGGGCGTTCACAATAGCAACATTTGCCGTACTGCATGGTGTGCAATTGTTTGGCCACAATCCGGTAGCCGGTAATGTCGTCTGCCCTTGGGTGCTGTCCGCTGGCCTGAAACTGTGCCTGTAACCGTGTCAACTGCGTGGCCCGGATACTGGTCAACTCTACCGGTTCTGCCGCCGGGCGCTGAATGCGGATCATGGTTTTGCCTTTGGGGTGGATTGACGGCTGCGTTTGGCTTTAGGCGCAGGCGCGCGTGGCACCACCTCCCATTCCGGCTCAAGTCCGGCGGCAACCAGTTTGGCCTGCAATGCCAGCCGCTCTTGCTCTTCCTCATCGGTACGCAAGGCCCAAGTACATAAAAAGCTGTAGCGGTCGAGCGCCTTGCCCAGTTCTGCCGGGTAAAAATCTTCAATCCCGAAATAGCTGCGATAAATTTGGCCTCCGGTCAGTAACATCGGCGCTTCCAGCCCCTGTTTGACTGTAACCTGCCCTTCGGACTCGTTCAACATCCAGATTTCTTCCGGCTTGGCTCCGACCAGCGTCAATGGGTTGTGCGTGGTGACCACAAACGAGAGCTGCGGCAACAATTTCCGGGTGCGCGCAATAATCTCGATTTGCCAGCGTGGGTGCAGGTGCAAATCAATTTCGTCAATCAACACCAGCCCGCGCATGTGACGCATGAAGTCGGGAGCAATCGGAATTTTTTGGCGCTCGGCTAAATCAATCCAGCGTGCAATCACGTCCAAAAACCAACCAGCACTGGTTAGGTAACCATCACTTAAAAAGCTGAACGGCATGCGGTTTTGTCCGGCTTCGGTAATCCACAACGTGCGCTCGGCCACTTCGATATGTTCGACCGCCAATAATTGCTTGAGCGCGCCAATAATCGCCTGATACACCTGTTTGGCGTGTTCGTTTTTGGCCGCGTCGCCATCCATTTGGATCAGCCAGGTTTCGGCATGGATCAAATCGGCCCCTTCTGAAAACAGCGTGGCAATCTCTGGGCCGCCGCTGTCGCCCAATTTGACCATGGTTGATGCGCCGCCCAAGGCCGAACCACGGCGGCAACCATAGGCAAACAGAGGAAACAGGCGCGCTCGGGTCTGTGGCGGGGCTTGCTCAAACTTGCTGGTGCCGTTTTTACGAATCGTGGTTTTGTGCTGATACCCATTGACGCGCACGCAAATTTGCGCAGGCGCGCTGCGCTCGTTCGGGCTGGTGATGCGTTGCCAGCCGATAAACGCCTCTTCACGCCAGATGGATGGGTCTTTCACGTTGCGCAGTGCCAGCGCGAGGCTGCGCAAAATCGTGGTTTTTCCTGCGCCATTGCTGCCGAGAATGACAATCCACTGGCCCTGTTCTGGCTCGGCTGGGGCGAATTCAAATTGCAAATGGCGGAATTTGCGCACATCTTGCAGTTCCATGGATTCGATCTGGATTGGGATGGTTGGGAGGTCGCCGATAATGCCGTTATTTGGGCCGGATTGCGGGCCGGGTGCGGGCAGGGCGAGTCGATGCCAGATCAACGGGTCGGCCAAGCCCGAGGTTTCGGCTTGTAACAGGTGCTGCATTTGTTCGATGAGTTTGGCTGCTTGCGGGTGGGTTACGCCAAGTTGGCGGTAGGTGGCGATGAGCAAGGCGCGGTACCGCTCACTTGGCAGGCGTTTGTAGCGCAAGGCAGCAACGAACGCTTCCAGCAGCACGGGTTGCGTAGCGGCTGCAGCTAGGACTTCGGCTGCGATGTTTTCATCACGCTCTGGGGGCAAGGTGCCCAAATAAGTCAATACAATCGGCCATTCGATATGCTTTGCCAGTTTGGGTTGCAAGCTTTCATCAAATGCCTGGCTAAGTGCCTTAATATCGCCATTTACGCCATCCATCAATCCGAAAAAAATGTGGTGATTCGAGATGACGCTTTGCAAGCTGGGTAAATGGCCACTTGCGTGCCGGAATTTGGCTAATGGGCTATCCGGGCTGTCTTCCGGCGCGCCCGGAACAAGAAAAATATCATCAGGCAATATTTCGCCCTCGTTTGCCTCTTCAATCCATGTTTCGTATTTTCGTACCAGGTCTGCACCACTTTTATTGACGATCCAATCGGGCAATCCCGTTTTGTTCTCAAACAGCATACGAATTACCGCCTCTGGGTCGGCAAGCTTTTCCCAGTGCCGGTTTCCTAGCTCGATCGCCCACTTTGCATCATTCGTGATCAACTCGATCAGGCATAGCCAGCCTGCCAATGCATTTTCACCCTTCAAACAATCCTCAATTTGCCCGGCAAGTACCAAATCAGTTTCACGGTTGTCGACGTGTGCTAATTGCAGATCGTTATCACCGGGCGGAAGCAATAGCACCTTACCCGCCTGCTGCATCAATAGCCGGGCATTTTTCGGCTGTGCCAATACCGAACCTTCGATCAGCATCCGCAACGCCAGTCTGGCCCCGGACATGGTGATGCGCAGCAATTCATTTTGATCATCATTTTCCAGGTGCTCGCCAAGTTGCCCAATCAAGAACCCGCGCAAATGCGATGCCTCGGCAAAAAACCGGCTGGCCATAAACAGGATGACATTTTCAAACATGGGGGCGCACGCCACTTGTCGTAGCCTGTTTTTGACGGATTCGTCTTCGCCAACACTCAAGGCCCAAGCGGCCATAAACTCTTGTAGCGCCCGGATTTCAAAACCGAATGACCCGGGTTGTGGCTCGACCAAAAATACCAGCCGCTGTTCTGCCACGAGCGCAATTTCCTTCACCAAAAACTGCCGGACATCAAACTCAATACCATCTTCAGCCAGCACGGCATCGATCACTTCGTAGAGCCGTATCCGTGGCATGTCTGCCGCCTTACTACCGCTTAACTCTGCGGCGACCTGTAACAACAACCCGACTCGTTGATGAATTTGTTCGATGTGGGTGCGATGGTCGCGCAGCAATGCCGATGCATAGGTTTGCCGCTCGATTTCGCGTTCATAAATGTGGGTAAAGTATTTGTGGAACAATACCCAACGCTCACGCGGTGCCCGACCTATTTTCTCCAGCAGCGACACTAAAATCGTCACCTGCAACGGCGTGGTGAGCAAGCGTGCCGTGGCTGGCTCGGCTGCTGCAAGTTGAATACGGCCAAGAATTTCCCGCTGTTTATCCGGATCAGCGTATTTTTGGGCAACTAATTTCTCGGCATATTGCGCGGCATCTTGCGCACTTAGTGGCCATAAATGAATAGGCACAAACGGTATGGCAATCTGGCTTAATTCATCGGCATAACCTTGTGGTCGCGTTGTAATAACTACCTTTGCATGAGATTCGTTGGTGGCTAAGTAAACCAATAATTGCCGAATTGCATCTACGAGTACCAACCTGTCGGCTGCGCCGACCTCATCAAAACCATCAAGGACCACCAAGCACGGCATTTTGCACGCCAATGCGCATAAACTCGCAGTACGCAGGCCTGCCGCATGCGCGACTGGCCGCGATGCAAGAAATTCAATTAGTGCCGGTTGAGCACAATCATGGCCAGCTTTAGCTTGATATGCTACCCAAGCAGAGAAATCGGGCAAGACAATTTGCAAGGGCAGGCCGAGGGTTACGGGCGCGGGAAAAGTTTGTGAGGCTGGCACCCGACGTTGCAGAAAAGACTGTATCAAGTGCTGATTGCGCGCAGCCAATTTGTCATTCCATGGCTGCAATAATGCTGCGCGATACGATTGGCACGCCAATTGGCATAACGTCGATTTTCCTTGTCCGGGGCCGCCAACCAATAACATAAAACAATAATCGCCGAATATGGTGAATTGAAGTTTCGCTAATGACTCCTTGAAGCTATGCATATAACGGGGGGCGTTTTTGCTGTGAAATGCATTTGCCAGTGGAAAAAAATCCGCAGAAAAGAGATTGGCCAAAAAATTCGAACGAACAGTTGAAAATAACCGGTCAAACGGATGATATTCAAGTGAGCGCACCGACACAGGCAAATCCACAAACACACGTGATAGCGGAATTTCCCCCAACACGTGCCCGGCCTGCCCCAGCTTGGCATGCTCATTCGCCACCATTTGCCCCAAAATCCACGTCCGCACCGAAGCCAGCTCAGCCTCACCCAACCCAGCCTTGGCCGCCGCGTCAGCCAATACGTTGACCGCTTCACTCTTTTTCTGCTTGCCCATAAAACCCCAACACCCCACATAGCACCCCCACGCCACAGCAGGCGCAGGTGACAAATTGGACGAACCATACCAACTGAACAATATAACATCATCTCACCTTATGGAACGCATTCTGTGTGCCGGATTCGCCGCACACCCCGCCTGTTGCCAGCCGCCAGTGAGTCGGCATAAGCCCTACCAAACCGCCCCGGCCCCCTCCATGCGCTGTAATATCTTTCTTATGCTGCACTACGCTACAATTGTCCAACGCTTCCACCAAAATCAGAGGCAGAGTATGCGCCCAAGAAAACGGCACCATCTGGCATTCACCCATGCGGCACCGCTGCTGCTGGCGGCAGGCTTGACCATTGGCGGCATCAGCTTGCCCGCCCATGCTGTCAAACTGTTACTAATAACCGAAAACACACCACCGATCAACATGCTGGAAAACGGCAAAATGATTGGTGCCAATACCGACAAGGTGCGCGAACTAATGCGCCGGGCCAAGGTCGATTTTAGCCTCGACCCCCTGCCCTGGAAGCGCGGTTACCTGCTGGCCAGCAAAACCGCCAATACCTGCATTTACCCCACCGCCCGCACCCCCGAACGAGAAGCCATGTTCCACTGGATTGGGCCAATCAGCGTCGGTCAGTGGCAGTTATACGCAGCCGCCGACCGCTTGCTTCCATTAAAAAATATCGAACAGGCACGCCCCTATTTGATCGGCACCTATCTGGACGATGCGCGTGATGAGTATTTTCGCTCCCGTGGCTATCGGGTTGAAAGCGTATCGGATGATGCGCTTAATCCGAAAAAATTGCTGGTACACCGGATTGATCTGTGGGCGGCCAGCAGCACCAAGGGGAAATTATTATTACAACAAAATGGCTGGAGCAAAAAAATCGTACCGGTGCTAACCTTCAACTCGGTCGATATCTATCTGGCGTGCAATATCAACACCGACGCCGACTTGAGCAAGCGCTTAAATACCATTGTTGCTGAAATGAAGGCCGACGGCACGATCAAAGCAATGGAAATCAAATACGGCGAATGATTGGCGGAGTTTCCCTATCCTATCGCCCCCCGGATTTTACCCATCCACCACCCGATTCTTGCAGTCGGTCAACAAGGGCTGGTCAACCGCAACAAATTCCGCTATAGTTCAGCGGTTTTTTTGCGCCACTTTTACCGCCCCCATCACCATCTTCGGAGAGCACCTTGAATCGCACCCTGCTTAGTACCTTGCTGTGTACCCTGATCACTGGCCCGATAAGCCATTCTGCCTTTGCCGCCCCGGCCGCAACCAGCAACACCAGCCCTGCTGCGGCGCAGGTGAGTGGGATTGAAGCGGGCCATGCCGACCCGACGGTGCGGGCGCAGGATGATTTTTTCCGCCACGTTAATGGCAATTGGCTGAAAAACACCGATATTCCGGCGGATCGCTCGGTATGGGGTAGTTTCCACAAATTACGCGATGATGTGTTGCCCAAATTGCGCCAAATTATTGAAGATTCGGCCAAAACCACTGCGGCAGAAGGTTCGGACAGCCAGAAAATCGGTGACCTTTACGCCAGTTTCATGGATGAAAAAAATCTCAATGAACAAGGGCTGGCACCGCTCAAGCCCGAGTTGGCCCGGATTGCCCAACTGAATAACAAAAACCAAATTCCAGCCCTGATGGCACATTTGAATTTGATCGGGGTCGCCACCCCCATCGTCTGGTACGTCGGGCAAGATAACAAGGATTCAACCCGCTACGCGGTAACCATCGTGCAAAGTGGACTGGGCCTGCCCGACCGCGATTATTACCTGAAACAAGATGACGCCAATTTGCGCAAGATTCGCACCCAATACCGCCAACATATTGAAAAAATGCTGACCTTGGCCGGCCAAACCGATGCCAAGGGCAAAGCGCAACGGATTGTGGCACTGGAAACCCGGCTGGCCAAATTGCAATGGACTCAGGTACAAAACCGCGATCCGCAAAAGATTTACAACAAAATGGACTTGGCCAAGCTGGCCAAACTGACTCCGGGGCTGGGCTGGCCCGGGTATATGCAAGAGACCGGCATGGCGGGCAAGCTCGATTATGTGATCGTGGCGCAGCCGAGCTATTTCACCGGGCTGGCAAAAATGGTGCAGCAGGTGCCACTGGAAGATTGGCGCGCCTACTTTGATTGGCAATTGCTGTCGTCCTATGCCCAATACCTGTCACAGCCATTGGTCGATGCCGATTTTGCCTTCAAAGGCCCGGTGTTGAGCGGAGCCAAACAGATCAAACCACGCTGGAAGCGGGCGATTGATGGCGTGAATCAGATATTGGGCGAAAGTTTGGGCAAACTGTATGTCGAACAACACTTCCCGCCACAAAACAAGGCCCGCATGGAAACGCTGGTGGCCAATTTGATGACCGCATTCCGGCAGGGAATTGATAAGCTGGACTGGATGGGGCCGAAAACGAAACAAGCGGCACAGGCCAAGCTGGCCAAGTTCACCCCCAAAATTGGTTACCCAAGCAAATGGCGTGATTACAGCCAATTGAAGATTGTGCGTGGCGATCTGGCGGGCAACGTCATGCGCGCGGCGCAGGAAGATCAGCGCTATCAATTGTCCAAGCTGGGGCGGCCGATTAACCGGGATGAATGGTATATGTCGCCGCAAACCGTGAATGCCTACTACAGTGCAGAAATGAATGAAATCGTGTTCCCGGCCGCGATTTTGCAACCGCCGTTCTTTGACATTAACGCCGATGATGCGGTCAATTATGGTGGCATCGGTGCTGTGATCGGGCATGAAATCAGCCATGGTTTTGATGATCAGGGCGCGCAGTATGATGGCGATGGCAATTTGCGCGACTGGTGGAGCAAGGAAGATCGGGCCAAATTCGCAGCCAAGGGCAAGGCCATGGCGGCGCAATACAGCCAATATAGCCCCTTGCCCGGCTATAAGGTCAATGGCGAATTGACGCTCGGGGAAAACATTGCCGACAATGCCGGGCTGGCAATTGCCTATCAGGCCTACAAGATTTCACTCGGCGGCAAACCGGCTCCGGTGATTGATGGCCTGACCGGTGATCAGCGCTTTTATTTGGGTTTTGCCCAGATCTGGCGCGGCAAGGCGCGCGAGCAGGAAGTGATCAATCGCCTGAAAACCGATTCGCATTCACCGTTTGAATTCCGCACCAATGGCACCTTGAAAAACCAGAGCGGTTTTTATGAAACCTTTGGCGTCAAGCCGGGCGATAAGCTGTATTTGCCACCGGAGCAACGCATCACGCTTTGGTAAGCATCTGCAATGAAAGGGGGGCAACCCCCTTTTTGCCGAAGTGCCGGGCTATTCGGGTTCCCATTCTTCTGGCACCAGCCATGAATCAAATGGATCGGTCAGCCCAGCCCAGCCACCCGGCCCCGCTGCCATTTCGGCATCGGTCAGCAGGCAGGCATCAAATTGTGCCGTCAGCCCAGCCTGATCGAGATGCTGGCCGATGATGACCAATTCCTGGCGCCGGTCGCCATACGGTTTCTGCATCAATAACTCAATTTCTGCCGCTTCTTCTTCCGGCCAGTCCGATGCTTCTTGCGCATCCCACCACAACGGCCCGGCATGGTGCCGCGCCACGCTGCCAGCTTGTGACCATTCACCAGAAAAATCCATCCGGGTTGCCAGCCAAAACACGCCTTTGGAGCGCAAAACACCGGACCAGCTTTGATGGATGCATTGCCAAAAGCGCTCTGGGTGAAACGGGCGGCGGGCGGCATAGATGAAGCTGCCAATCCCGTATTGTTCGGTTTCCGGCACATGCTCGCCGCGTAGTTCGGCCAGCCAGCCCGGCGCGCTCTCGGCGCGTTCAAAATCAAACCGGCCAGTACCGAGTATCCGCGCCAGTGGCACCTGACCAAATTCGGCACACACCACATCGGCACCCGGATTTAAGCGGCGCAAAATAGCCTGCAATTGCTGCTGTTCGGCAGTACTTAACAAATCGATTTTGTTCAACACCAGCACATCGCAAAATTCGATTTGATCGACCAGCAAATCCACCACCGTGCGCTCGTCATCCGGCCCACTACTTTGGCCACGCTCTTCTAACGAATCGGTTGATTGATAATCATCGAGAAAATTGCGCCCATCCACCACCGTCACCATGGTATCGAGCCGGGCCAATTCAGCCAGGCTGTTGCCACTCTCATCGGCAAAGGTAAAGGTTTCGGCCACCGGCAGCGGTTCGGAAATACCGGTCGATTCGATCAGCAAATAATCAAAGCGCTGTTCGCGTGCCAGTTTGGCCACTTCCAGCAATAAGTCTTCACGCAGCGTGCAACAAATACAGCCGTTGCTCATTTCCACCAGCTTTTCTTCGGTGCGTGATAATTGGGCACCGCCGCTTTTGATCAGGGCCGCATCGACATTGATGGTCGACATGTCGTTGACGATCAGCGCCACCCGCAAACCAGCCCGGTTGTGCAGAATATGATTAAGCAAGGTAGTTTTACCCGCGCCAAGAAAGCCGGATAGAACCGTAACCGGTAGGGGGGCGAAGCTCATTGGTGCTATTTCCTGTGCGTCGGGGGAGTGAATGGCCCCGTTTTACGCCTTTTTGCCACAGCCAACACAACAAAGCGCAATCGGGATAGTTGCGGTAGCAGATTGTAACCCGTCGCATTGAAACCGGCAATTGGCCGGGGCGGTTTCAGTGGGGCGGATGGTTTCAGTGCGCCGGATGAATCGTGTCAAGCCAATCCAAATAATGCAATAAATTCTCAAAGCCGCGTATCACCAACACCTTACCCGGGTCACCGGGATGACATGCCAGCATGCTTGAACTACCTAATGCTTCACGTTTTTCTACTTTCTTGGCTTGCAAGGCCAACGCTTCCGGCTGTTCTGGCCACGTCGCCAGCAACTGGGCTTCCTGCAAAAATTGTGGTAAATCAGCGCAACCCGGTATTACCAGCGCCTCATCCATTGCCCGCTGCCGGGCCAGGCGCGCGTCATGCTTCGGCAATTCCTGCGCAAGTTCGCGTGCCACCTCGTGTGCCACATCGGTTATGTCATGTTTTGGGTTTATCATTTTTCCACTCCGGTTAAGCCTGGTGTTACAGTGCCGTGTAGGCACGAAACAGTACAAGCCATATTTTCAGGCAGCCGCGAAGTGGCGGCCGTGAAACCAAGAATTTTCGGGAACAGTAGATGGGTTGCCGAGCGGAAGATGAGGTGTCAGAAACTGCGTAACACGGAATCAGTATAGCGTACTTTAGCAATTTACAACATTGTTTTTGGGCAAAACGCAGCATTTGCGGTACACTGTCGTTTCATACAGATTTCCTTCAATCCGATCCACCACCATGCCGACCCAACTGGACAATCCGTTTTATTACCTTGACAACTTCCAGATGTTGTTGAACTGGGTTGCAGCGCGCTACCATGATGTGCAAACACCCGAGGAACGCCGCTTCATCGACGACTTTGCCAAGCTGGCCCGCCCGGCACAGGCCTTGCTGGTACGGCTGATCATGCGCAAGGGCGAATTGTTTCGTCACAGCAAACTCGACTACCCTGAAATCGGCCCGTGTCAGCTTGCCGTGGCCCCGCTGATTAAGCATGGCTGGGTTGATCCCGCGCCAGCGCTCGGTTTGCCCGATCTGTTTCGCCTGTTCACCAAGGCCGAGCTGGCCCAATTGCTGTCGCACCTGCCCGCCATGGCGGCGCTACGTACCCTGAACAAACCGGAACAACTGGCCGCGTTGCAAGCTGACCCGGCACTTTGCAATCTGCTGCAAGCGTTGCCCGACTGGTCAAACCATGCGCTGGCCGAACAACCGGTGTATGGCCTGCAAATCAGTGCGCTGGTTGATCACCTGCGGCTGATGTTTTTTGGCAATTTGCATGCCGACTGGAGCGAATTCGTACTGACCGATTTGGGCATTTATCGCTTTGAAAGCGTGGCGATTGCCCCCGATGCGCGCGGTTTTCAGAGCCGGGCCGATCTGGAACATTACTCCTTGCTGTTTGCATGGCGCAATCAGTGGCAAGAAGATGGCGACAGTGCCGCATTGCTGGCCAAACTGGCGCAATTGCCGCTCTCGGCGCAAAGTTGGCTCGAACAACGGCGCGCCCGTTTGCTGTTTCAAGTTGGGCAGCAGCATGAGCGTGCCGGTGATCTGGCCGCTGCGCTGGCATTGTATCGCGACAACCGCAGCCCGGGCGCGCGCCTGCGCCAGTTGCGGGTGTTGATCAACCTTGAACAATGGGCCGAAGCCGGGCAACTGGCACAGCAGGCGATGGCCTTGCCGCAAGATGAGGCCGAAGCTTGGCAAATGGCACGCAGTTGGCCACGGCTGGCCAAAAAACTGGCCCAAGCGGGTTTGCCCGCTGACGCACCGGGCCAGCAGAGTAGCCCTAACCTCGGCATCGACCCCGACATCAATCTCGGCATCAATCCCGGCACCCCTCCGAGCATCAACCCGAGCATCAACCCCAGCCTCACCCCCAGCAGTACGCCCGATTGGCCGGTATTGCACTATTGCTTGCCGCCACCGGATGGCACCATCATCCGCAGTGTCGAATTTGTGGTACAGGCGCACCTGCACAGCCCACAAGCACCAGTGTTTTATGTGGAAAACACGTTGATCAATGCCCTGTTTGGCCTGCTGTGCTGGGAAGTGATTTTTACCGCCTTGCCCGGTGCGTTTTTTCATCCATACCAGCATGGCCCGGCTGATTTGCACAGCCCGGACTTTTACCAGCGGCGGCAAGCCGGATTTGATGCCGCGCTGGCGCAATTGCAAAATGGCGACTGGCAGGCCACGGTGCGGCGCAATTTTGCGGCCAAGTCTGGCATCAGTTCACCGTTCGTCGCTTGGCAACACCTGCCAGAAGCACTGCTGGAACTGGCGCTGCACTGCCTGCCCGGCACCGATTTATACCCGATTTTTCGGCGCATGCTGGCCGATTTAAGTGCCAACCGCAGCGGCTGGCCGGATTTGATCCGCTTCTGGCCATCTGCCGCGCCGGGCCAGCGTTACCAAATGCTGGAAGTGAAAGGCCCCGGTGACCGCTTGCAAGACAACCAGTTGCGCTGGCTGCATTATTGCCGTGGCCACCAAATTCCGGTGGCCGTATGCCATGTTAGCTACCCGGAGGTGGTATGAGCCAAGCTGATGTCGCCGCAAGCCCGGTCGGCCCATCGTATCGGGTTGCGGTACGGGCACTGTGTGAATTTGCCGCCAAATGTGGTGACCTCGATCTGCGCTTCACACCGGCCCCCACCAGTCAGGAAGGCATTGCCGGGCATACGCTGGTACAGGGGCGGCGCGGCCCCGCTTATCAGGCCGAAATTTCACTCTCGGGCCAATATCAAGAACTGAGCATTTGCGGTCGGGCCGATGGTTATGATGCGGCGCAGGGCCAGCTCGAAGAAATCAAAACCCATCGGGGCGCGCTGGAACTGATGCCGGACAACCAACGCGAATTGCACTGGGCACAGTTGCGCATCTATGGCCATCTGTTTTTGCAGCGGCAGCAACGGGGAGCACAAGAGGTGACACAAGCGGCGGTGAAACCGGATGCCAGTACGCCCGAACTGCGGCTGGCACTGGTGTATTTTGATGTCGATAGCCAGCAAGAAACCGTATTCTACGAATCGCACACCGCCACCACTCTGTCCCATTATTTTGCCCAATTATGCCAGCGCTTTCTTGGCTGGGCGCGTCAGGAACAAGCACACCGCCAAACGCGCGATCTGGCCTTGCAGCAACTGGCCTTTCCCCATGCCGAATTTCGCCCCGGCCAGCGTGAATTGTCCACCGCCGTCTACAACGCTCAGCGCAAAGCCTGCTGCCTGCTGGCACAGGCTCCAACCGGCATCGGCAAAACCATTGGCACCCTGTTCCCGCTGCTCAAAGCCTGCCCCGGACAAAAAATCGACAAAATCTTTTTTTTGAGCGCCAAGGCACCGGGGCGGCAACTGGCGCACGATGCACTGGCCCGGTTGCACACCCCGTCCTTGCGGGCGCTGGAACTGGTGGCACGAGAACACGCTTGCGAACACCCGGATCTGGCTTGCCACGGTGCCAGTTGCCCGCTGGCGCATGGCTTTTATGACCGGCTACCGGCAGCGCGGCAAGCCGCCGTGAACGCCTGCGCCGAACCGGCCCAAGCTGCCCAAGCTGCCCAATCGGCCCAATCTGCCCGCGCCACGCTACCCATACTCGACCAAGCCACCGTGCGCAGCATCGCGCTGGCGCACCAGATTTGCCCCTACTACCTAAGCCAGGAACTGGTACGCTGGGCGGACGTGGTGATTGGTGACTACAACTACTGGTTCGATAGTTCCGCCATGCTGTACAGCCTAACCAAGCTGAACGGCTGGCGCGTGAGCCTGTTGATTGACGAGGCGCACAACCTGCTGTCCCGTGCGCGCAGCATGTATAGCGCCGAACTGTGCAGCAGCAGCCTGCGGGCCGCCAAACGCAAGCTAAACGGCCCGCTAAAAAAAGCACTGGATCGGGTACAGCGCCAATGGCGCAGCTTGCCGACCGAACCGGATTGGCAAGCCCTGCCCGAACCGCCGCCAGCGTTGTTGCAGGCGCTACAACAAGCGACCGGCGCGATTGCCGAGCACCTGTTGCAACAGCCGCAAGGCCTGTCACCCGAACTACAGCAATTTTATTTTGATGCCCTGCAATTTACCCGCATCGCCGAACTATTCGATGAAAACTACCTGTGCGACCTGACCCGCAGCGCCGATGCGCCCAAACACGCCACTCTGGCACTGCGCAACCTGATCCCGGCCAAACTGCTGCGCGAACGCTTTGCCAGCGCCCACGCCAGCACCCTGTTTTCCGCCACCCTAAGTCCGCAGCGCTTTTATCAGGACACACTCGGCCTACCAGAACAGAGCCATTTTATTGATGTCGCCGCGCCGTTTTCTGCCAGCCAATTACAAGTTTGCGTGGTACGCCACCTATCAACCCGCTATCAAGACCGATCCGCTTCGCTGCCCGCGTTAATTGATTTGATTGCCGCGCAATACCGGCAGCAGCCGGGCAATTATTTGGCCTTTTTCAGCAGCTTTGCCTACCTCGAACAAGCACTGCAACGCTTTGTCGCCTGGCACCCGGACATTGCCTGGTGGCAGCAAACCCGCCACATGACAGCGGGCGAACGGCAAGACTTTTTGGCCCGTTTTGTACCCAATGGACAGGGTATCGGCTTTGCCGTACTGGGCGGCAGCTTTGCCGAAGGCATCGATTTGCCCGGCAGTCGGCTGGTCGGGGCCTTCATCGCCACGCTCGGTCTGCCGCAAATCAACCCGGTCAACCAGCAACTGATGCAATGCATGCAACAGCGTTTTGGTCAAGGCTACGACTATGCCTACCTGTATCCGGGCCTGCAAAAAGTGGTGCAAGCGGCAGGCCGGGTAATTCGTACCCCGCAAGACCGGGGCCGCATCTTTTTGCTCGATGACCGGTTTGCCCGCTCCGAGGTGTTGGCCCTGCTGCCGCACTGGTGGCAAATTGGCTACCTGCCATCGACCATGCACCCAGACAACATATTTGCCGAAATTCCCGGCATTTCCCGCTAGTTCGGCTGTTCCCGCAGTCTGCCCTTGCTATAATCGGGAGGCTCGCAACCGCTATCCGCTGAATTCTTAGCCGAATATGCAACCAATATGCAACCGAATATCCGACCGGACATTTAACCGAACATCCACCCGCCTATCGAGGTTTCCATGACACGCCATTCCTTAACCCGCGCCCTGTTTGCTGCCAGTGCCTTGCTGTCGGCCACCGTTCTCGCTGCTCCAGCCGAGCCAAAATATGCCATTCGCGACAATTCATCGGAAACCCTGATCGATGCCGCCAGCGCCAAACAAATCTGGCTCGAAAACCTGCCGACCACCCAGAACAAAATCTGGCCTGAAAAAAAGTATGGCTATCTGAGTGAAGTCAATGGCGGCTTTGATGCCAACAAAAACTGCGTGGTGGTTGCGCGCACCATGTTGGTGCCACGTGGCCCGATCAACAAAAATACCTTTGTGTATGATCCGAAAAAGACTTCGGTTGCGTTTGCTGCCCAGCCCGGTGCCACCCCTGATCAATGCAAGGCTCTGGCCCGCGAAAAGCTGAAAGAGGCGGTGCTGTCTATCGTTTCCTCACTCGATCACTGATCAAGCCAGCCCGTACCGCTGGCAACTGCGCCAATCGGTACGGGTAGTGCGCACCATTTCGCACACCCGGCACAGCCATACGGTATAGCCCTAGAACAAAAACGCCAAAACCAGTGCCAGCATTATCGCCAGCGCGATCGCCATCGGGTAAAAAATCGACATAATCGACCAGCGCAGCAACGCCCCCCACCAGCCAATGCCATAGGTTTTGCGCATGGACAGCGGCAAATACAGCGCCATACCAATCCAAATTACCGTTTCCGCCACATCCGGTAGCGGCAGCACCAATAATACAAACAGCCCCAAAAACAACAGTGCATGGTAATGGAACGCAAACAACAAATGCGCGCCATAGGGAATATTGCGCAGCAAGAACATCATTTTGAGCATCATCGCAAACACCGGCACTAAAAAAAACATCGCTTTCGGTGCCTGATTGAGTATGCCGCGCATGACCTCGCGATTAACCTGATCCGCAGGGATGAGCCAAAAATGATGCAACCGGCGCTTGATTTCCCCGCGCCAGCCGGTATCGGGCCATTTGGCAATAAAAGCCTTGAAATTATCGCCTTCGATTTCGGCCAGGGCTTTGGATTTTACCTGGCGCTTTTGCCCGTTGCTCGCCTCGGCTTGCCGTGCCCGCTCTCGTTCCCGTTCAAGCACCTGCTCCACTACCTGCCCCATCGCTGGCGACACATTAGCCTGCTCCAATGCCTTTTTCACCCGCACCACCTCAGCCAGCTCTTGGTTCGCACTGGCGGCTTTGGCAGTCTCGGTCGCACCCGGTTTGTTTTGCACGGCGCTGGCGCTGGCGCTGGTATTCGTATTCGTACCCGTACTCGCGCTGGCCTTGCCGGAGGCCGAAGCCTGTGTCGTCGCACTGCCCGCCTTGTCATTGGCTTTATCGCCCCAAGTGCTCACCTGATCCAGTAACTGCGCACTTTGCAGCGACAAAATCAAAAAATACAAGATCGACATACCCAAATACAGCCGCACCGGTCGAATAAAGCGCTGCCTGCGGCCTTCCAAAAAATCCACCGTCAAGCCACCCGGATAGCGCAGCAAATGCCAGACCGTGCGCGGTAGTTTGCCGCGTTCAAAAATATTGCGGGTCAAAAATTCATAAATAAAGCCAAACGCGGTCGGTGCGCCGGTGGCTGCTTCCTGACCACATTCCGGGCAAAAATTGCCGCGATACACGGTATCGCAATTGCGGCATGGTTCGTCAACCTGGTGACGTGTGGTACGGGTAAAGCGGGTATCGGGCAGAGCGTTCATGGGTTGCTCGGGTGCAAGAGTGAGTTGCTACCATTTTACAGGCAAGTATGCTGTGCTTGGCTAGTTTTACGAAGTGCGTGTGTCAGATGTCCGGGGCAAGATGCGGTCTGAGTAGCTTGTAATTGCTGGGGAGGCGTTGTTGGGAAGGTAGATGCAAGTCCAAATGTAGCGATACTCACTGGTGAGTGCCCCTCAATCCGGTAACGCTGCCACAGTTACCACGGGTGCCGGTGGATCCGCAAGCACTGGCGGCACCGCTGCCGCCTGAAACTGGTTGCGCCCGTTGCGCTTGGCTTGATACAGCATCGTATCTGCCTCATGCATCAGCGATTCCGGGCTGTGCGCGTCACCCTGATAAAACGCCAGCCCGGCACTGGTCGATGCCTTGATTTCCAGTTGTTCCAGCATAAACACCGGCTGCATGGCCACCACCACCCTAGCCGCCAGATTCTTGGCATCTTCCGGTTGGTGCAGGTTTTCCATCAGCACGATAAATTCATCGCCACCCAGCCGGGCTACCGTATCACTGCCGCGAAAGGCGTGTGCCAGTCGCTGGGCAAACATTTTCAGTAGCGCATCGCCCTGTTTGTGGCCATGGCTGTCGTTGACCAGCTTGAAGTGGTCAATATCCAGATACAGCAGGGCCATCAGCGATTGGGTTTCGCGGCTGTGCTTCATCGCATCGGCTAGCCGAAGCTGGAACCCGGCACGGTTGCATAGGCCAGTTAAGGCATCAATCTGGGCCAGTTTGGTCAGGCGGATTTGTTCCAGCTTTTCGCCGGTAATGTCTTGCCGCATGACATGAAAGCCGACCACATGGCTGTCATCGACCGAAAACTGCGGGATGTAGTGGCTTTCGAGGCAGTGATACACGCCACCGGGCCAACTCTCTTCTTGGTACACCAGTGATTCCCCGGCCAGCACCCGCGTGATGAACGGGCGCAGGAAGGCGTAACGCGCTTCGCCAACCATTTCCTGCACGGTTTTGCCCATCGCCTGATTAATGCCGGGGCCAAAATAGGCGGCATACGCGCTATTGTGGAAGCGGTAGCGCTGGTCGGCGTCGATGTAGGCAATCATCGCTGGCAGGGCATTGGCAATGGTACGCAGCCGTGCTTCACTTTCGTGCAGGGCCAGTTCAGCTTCGCGGCGCAAGGTGATGTCGTCCACACTACCGACAAAGCCTTCGATATGGTTGTCCATCAAAACCGGCGCGATTTTGACCGAGGCCCAGACGATTTTGCCATTTTGGTGGATAAAGCGGAACATGTTTTGATACGGTTCACGGGTGTGTATCAGGCTTTTCAGGGCCAAATCCAATTTGCCGCGATCATCCGGATGCACCGCCGCCAGCCAGCCTTCACCGAGTGCTGCATCGCGCGAAATACCGGCCACGCCTTCAAATGTTCGGTTAACATAAGTGCAATGGCCGAGCCGGTCCGAGCTGAGCAAGCCGAGCGGAGAGGCATCGTTGACTGCGGTCAGCTCAGCCTGATTTTTGCGGGTTTGCAGCATGCTCTGCTGCAGGCGTCGCCCCTGCCACATCAACAAGCCGGTAAACCCGAGAATGAGCAAGGTGATGCCCGTCGCGCTGCCCAGATACAGATTGCGGTACCAGCGATATTTGGCCAGCGCCGCCTGTTCGGACAGGCCAACCACCGCTTCCAGCGAAAATTCGGCCAAGGAACGGGCTGCATAGCGCCGCGCCACCGCATCAAATGGTGGCGCGACCTGACGTTGTTCCAGCGTAGTGTCCGGATTGTCAACCTTGCTGATGCGTACTGTTGAACTGCTCCGGGTTTGCTCGCCGATGCGGTACAGCGAGCGCTGCTCAACCGGCGCGTGCAGCAGTACCACCCCGTCATTGCCCAAATCGCTGGAATCGAAGTGATCAACAAATTCGGTCGGGTCGATGACGACCGTCACCACCCCGGCAAAGCGGCCATCGGCCTGATTTAAACGCCGTGAAAAACGGATCTGCCAGGTTGGTTGACCATTGCCCGCAACGTGCTCGATTCGATCAACCACCAGTGCCGCACTCGGGCGATTGGCATGGCTGGCAAACCAGCTTTCGAGCGCCACATTGCCCGGCTCAAACGGCTGGTTCGCTTCACGCCGCTGGCCTCTGGCGTCAATCAACATCCATTGCGCGTTGGTGTCGGTCGGCAAGGCACTGTTCAGACCGCCCGCGTTGCGCGCAAACTGATCAAGCGTCAGCTTGCCTTGCTCTTCTTCATATTTGAGTTTGAACAACTGGGACGCGTGATCGAGCTGGCGCAAGATGTGTTGGCAATATTCACCGAAGGTATGTGCCATGGCCTGGCTTTTGCTCAGTGTTTCATGGCTCGCCGCCGCTCGCTCGTCCTTGATCTGATACCAAACACCACTCCATAACCCGACCAGCAACAGCAGGGCAAACATCGGCAGTAGCAAGAACAGATCGAGTCGGGCGAGCAAACGGGCGACCAGGCGAGCAACCGAGGAGGCAAATGAGGTGATAAATGAGGTGACAGATAAGCGGCGCATAATATTGGCAATAAACGGAGCTGTGGCCTTTTTATCAGTTTGCATGCAATTGTCGCCGAAGTGCCGAACTGGGCGATAATTTGTCAAAAAATTGCGCACGCTGTTGCATGTCAGAGTTGCATTTTGTTAACTGGGGCCAATCACAGGCTATAATCAAGCTTTTTCCAGTCATCCGAACCGCCCAGGGTTTGACGCATGCCATGCTGAACGATACCATTGCCATCAATAAATTACTCAATCCGGTCGAAGGCGACGGGAATGTCTGGCTGTTTGCCTACGGCTCGCTGATTTATAAGGTGGATTTTCCGTTTATTGAACGGCGCAACGCGCGCGTTTTTGGTTGGGCGCGCCGCTTTTGGCAGGGCTCACATGCCCACCGAGGCACCGAAACTGCACCCGGGCGGGTGGTCACCCTGATCCGTTCACCCGGTTCGATTTGTCTTGGCGTCGCGTTTTTGGTCTCGCACGACGTGTTTGAACATCTGGATCATCGGGAAAAAAACGGCTATTTACGAGTTGGCACCGACATTACACTCGACGATGATGCCAAGGTGGCAGGCAAGGTGTATTTGGCCACCGAACACAATCCAGCCTTTCTTGGCGTCTTGCCGGAGCGCGAAATTGCCCGGCAAATTGCCAAAGCACGCGGCCCGAGCGGGCCAAACAGTGACTACCTGCTGCGTCTGGCCGAGGCCTTGCGCGAACTGGGGGTGGTTGGCGATTTGGCGCGGCAAGATAGCCATATCTTCGCCATTGAGCGGCATTTGCAGGAATTCATGTAATCAACGGCACAAAACTTGTCCTGCCAGGGTTTCACCTCCTTGGCCATTGCACTGTCCGGCGAGTTGTCCGGCACACTGTCCGGCGAGTTGTCCGGTACACTGTCCGGTAAGCCATACGATTCGCCCGGTCAAGAAAATTCCTTTTAAAATCAATACATAACCCAAACCATTCGGCTGGCACAGTTCCTGCTAATGTTCGGGCATGCTATCCATTTGTAAGAGGAGCGAATCATGCAAGCCATGCTCAATTCATTTTTCCGCCGGTTTGGGCCACAACTTGTTACTCACCTTGGCACCTTGTTGCTGGGAGCTTGTACCGTGGTATTGATGGTACTGGCTTGGAACGATAGCGCACTCAGTGTCCGTATTAGCGAGTGCGGAACAACGCTACAGTTGTCCGGCATCCCGCTCAGCGCTGGCTCATTGCAAAGTCACCTGCCCGTCCGTCTGGTTTGGCTGTAAAATCGGGGTCTTCTCCCTGCCAAGTCAGGCCCGCCCGATGAGGACACCATGCTCGACATGAAACAATTGCGCAAGGCATACCGTACCGGCCTGATCGAAACCCATGCCTTGCGTGCGCTTGACCTGCATGTTGCCGAAGGCGAATTCGTAACCGTGACCGGCCCGTCCGGCTCCGGCAAAACCACCCTGCTCAATATTGCCGGGCTGCTGGAAGAAGGCTCGGGCGGTGAGTACCGGCTCGATGGGGAGAATGTACAGGGCTTAACCGACCGCCAGCGCTCACGCTTGCGCAATGAAAAAATCGGCTTCATCTTTCAGGGTTTTAACCTGATTCCCGACCTGAACCTGTTTGACAATGTCGATGTACCGCTGCGCTATCGTGGGTTTTCCAGCGCCGAGCGCCGCCGCCGAATCGAACAGGCACTGGGCGAAGTCGGGCTGGCCGCGCGCATGACGCATTACCCGGCCGAGCTATCGGGTGGCCAGCAACAACGGGTGGCGATTGCACGCGCGCTGGCTGGCCAACCACGCTTGCTGCTGGCCGATGAACCCACCGGCAATCTCGATAGCCACATGGCGCGCAGCGTCATGGAATTATTGGAACGGATCAACTTGCGCGGCACCACCATCATCATGGTCACGCATGACCCGGAACTGGCGGCGCGCGCCCAGCGTCATGTGCATTTGATTGATGGGCAGGTGTGCGATCTGGTGCGGCACCGGCCTTCGCTGTACCAGGCCGCCGCCTGAAGCACGCGCGCATGCTGCCCTACTACGCCCGGCTCGGCTGGCACCAGTTGCGGCGGCAAGCCTGGCTAACCGGCCTGATGCTGCTGACCTTGGCCGTGGGTGTGGCCGCCAGCGTATCCACCCTGACCCTATTGCACGTCTTGTCCAACAACCCGGTCCCGGAAAAAAGCGCCCGGCTGCTGGTGCCCTTGCTCGATAACGGCACCCCGCGCAACCCTACCCCGCGCGCGCCCGGCGAAGGCCCACAACTGACTTACCGCGATGCGCAAAACCTGTTGAAACTGCCACTGCCGGCGCGAAAAACCGCGCTGTATGGCATACGCGGCGTGCTCGAACCCGGCCCGAACCAGCCAATGGCGCGCGAATTTGAGGGGGTCGCACTGGCCGGGGACTACTTTGCCATGTTCGAGATCCCTTTTTTATACGGTGCACCGTGGCGCGCTGCCGATGAAGCGGCAGCCGCACGGGTGGTGGTATTGAGCCGCAATTTGTCCGAAGCCCTGTTTGGTCAGCGCAACCCGGTCGGGCAAACGCTGCGCCTGCAACAGCAGGGCTTTGTGATTGTCGGCGTACTCGACCGCTGGCGCCCCATGCCGCGTTACACCCATCTGATCAACGGCAATGGCGGCCCATTCAATGGCGAAGACGAATTATATGTGCCGATGCCCAGTGCGGTACAACTGCAAATGCCCGGCTCGGGCCTGATGTGGTGCGCCGCGCCGGTTCGGCCCGGCTTTCAGGGGCGGCTCGAATCGGAATGCACGTGGCTGCAATTCTGGCTCGAAATCGAGCGCACCGAACAACGCGAGGCGCTGCTGGCGGCGCTGAAAAAGTATGCCGCCAGCCACCCCGAACGACTGGCGCGCCATATGCCGGTGGCGCTGTACGATGTGGAACAATGGCTGGCACTGCTGAAGGTGGTAAAAAGTGACAGCAAGCTGGCGGCGTGGCTGGCATTTGGCTTTTTGCTGCTATGCCTGATCAATACCGCCTGCCTGTTACTGGCCAAGTATTCTGCCCGCGCCGCCGAAATCGGGGTACGGCGCGCACTCGGTGCCAGCCGATCGGAAATTTTTCGGCAATTTCTAAGCGAAACCCTGATCATCGGGCTGGTCGGCTGTGTGCTGGCACTGCCACTGTGCTATGCGATGCTGAAACTGATGTCGCGCTCACTGGCCGGGCTGGAGCAATTGCCACCGGTCGATTGCTTTTTACTCGGTTCCACGCTGGCCATTTCGCTGTTTGCCAGTCTGGTGGCCGGTCTGTGGCCCACCTGGCGCGCCTGTCAGGTGGCACCGGCCTGGCAATTAAAATCGCATTAACCTGAACCGACTCGTCCCCGGCCTACGCTCATGGAACTACGCCCAATTTTTTCTGCCCTGTGCCAGCAGCCCACCGTGCCGCTACTGGTGCTGTTGCAAATGGCCGTTAGTCTGGCGATTTTGGCCAATGCCCTGTTCATTGCCGACGCGCGCCATGCACTGATCGCCCGGCCCAGCGGCATCCTTCAAGAGCGTGATGTGTTTTACCTGCGCCTGCACGACGTGCGCCCACTGCCGCGCGCCGAATTCCAGACACGACAGCAGCGCCTGCAACAAACCCTGCAACACCTGCCCGGGGTGGCTGCGGTGGCAACCAGCAACCAAATGCCGATGAGCCATAACGGCTTAATACTGCTCGTTTCCCACACCAACCAAACCCAGGTTGCCCCAGTACGCGCATCGGCCTACCAAACCGATCAACATTTTTTGCCGACATTGGGCCTGGCACTGGCAGGCGGGCGCAATTTTCTGGCCAGCGAGATGCCAAAAGCGGGCACCGAATCAAACGATGGGCCACCGCCGGTGGTGATCCTGACCCAGGCGCTGGTCCGGCACCTGTACCCCGGTGTCGCCAGCGCGGTCGGCCAAACCCTGTACCTTGGCAATGGCCCAGAGGCCCGTGGTGTGCGCGTCATCGGCGTGGTGACGCGCCTGCAATCGATTTTGAGCGGGGCCGAGAGTCATTCCGAATATGCCCTGATTCTCCCGGCCCGTGCGGCCAGTCCGGGCCACCGGCTGGTGCTGCGCAGCCTGCCCGGCCAGCGCGAGAGGGTACAAGCGCAGGTACTGGCCCGCGTGCGTGATTTGGCCGGTGCCGCCGTGGCGGTACAAAGCCGCACCGTGCTGCAAGATCGGCAAGAACACTACCAGCGCGACCGTGGCTTGGCCTGGTTGCTGCTTGGCGTATCGATTCTGTTGCTGCTGGTCAGTTCTGGCGCGATTATCGGCATCAGCAGCCTGTGGGTGACGCAAAGACGCAAGCAGATTGGCATCCGGCGCGCCCTGGGCGCGAGCAAGACCGATATTGTGCGTTATTTCTTGCTGGAAAATCTGCTGCTTGGCACAGGCGGGGTATTGCTGGGTAGTGTGCTGGCGCTGGGTTTAAATCAAATACTCATTAGGCAGATGGAACAACCTGCTTTGCCTGCTGTTTGGCTGGCGACAACCGCGCTTGGGTTGTGGTTGTTGGGGTTGCTGGCAACGCTGCCACCGGCGCTAAGGGCGGCAAATATTGCCCCGGCGTTGGCGACGCGCAGTGTGTGATGTGGCATGGGGCACTATTGTTTGGGGTTTAACTATACGGCAGTTGCGGTGCGCCTTGCGCTGGTTTGCATTTCGCGCTGTGCCAAAGGTTTAGCAATAGTGCTTTTCAGCCGCTGCAAGCCATGGGTGTGCTGTCATGGTTGTTTACACATTGGCATTTTTTGGCCTTGCTTTGCGCCCGGTGCCATTCCAGCCGTAAAAATACCAGAAGCCCAGAATATAAGCGCCATTGATGATGGGCAGGTACTCCCAGTTCAACATGTGCCCCAAATTCCACATTCCCTCAACGGGAAAGCCGTCATTCTCTAGCCCTTTAGGCAAGCTGGTAAACAGGTTTTGCCCCGCATGATAAAAGATAGGCAAAATTAAATAAGGAGACTTTTTAGTCAATAAAGTGACAAAAACCCCAAACAACGTAAGATCGATAACCCGCCATATTAATAAACCGGTCGTGACCGGAAATGGGTGATGAATTAAAACAAATAGCCCAACTTGTACTAGCGTGGCGAGCACAGGGTGTAAAAAAAGTGCGAAGAAATTCTGTAAAACACCTCGATAAATAATTTCCTCAAAAGCGGCAGCGCCGAGAAAATAACCAATTGCCCATACCCATGCGATTAGTTGCGGGTTGTGAAATTTTGTTGCGGAATAATAAAGTGCGGGAGCAGAAACGAGGCAAACTAACATTGTAAAGAAACTAAGCCCTATGCCAGCCCCCATCTCGGTAACCACGCGCCGTGGTTTAAGGAATAACACCGGTTTGGGCTGTGCCGCCAAATAATAATAGGAGATGGCGAAAAACAGGTAGGCTACCACGACCTGGATGCATTGCTTTCCAACCCGTAAGCTGGGTTCAAGGGGCGCTTGTGTGTTGAAAAGTAAATCAAAAAGCCGCGCCGTTAGCCAACTAACGCCACTCCAAATCAAAACTAGCGCAAAGCCCCAGCAAGCCTTCTTCATTGCAGTGTTTCGTTTTTTCATTTTCACTATTGTTTAACGTGCTGCCTGCTGGGTGGCCCCGACTATCGTACTGCGCTGCCTGCGCACTCCCCCAACCGAAAACTAGTTTTGCGCTTGCGTCGGCACGCTTGTGCTGCCATTTTCTGGTTTTTTTGCCCGCCCTGTACCTGCCCAGCCGTAGGCGTACCAAAAGCAGACAATAAAAACCCCGGTAATGAGGGGCAAGTATTCATAATTATATGCAACCCCCAAATTCCATACTCCTTCAATGGGGAAGCCATTATTCTCCAACCCCTTTGGCAAACTAACAAAAAGATTTTTGCTGGCGTGAAAAAAAATTGGCAAAATTAAATAAGGTGATTTTCTTGCCAAAAGTGTGACGAAGACACCGAATAAACCGTGCGACAAAATAAACCACGCCAAAGCGCTGGGTGTATCGGGGAAGGGGCGGTGCAGGCTAATAAATAGTGTAACTTGAAGCAAGGTAGCAAATAATGGACGACAAAAGAGTTCAAAAAGGTGTTGCAGGGCACCGCGATAAATAATTTCCTCAGTGGCAGCAGCCCCCAAAAAAAAGACAATCGCCCACACCCAAGCGAGTAGCGTAGGGTTAGTAAAGCGCGTTGCAGGGTAATAAAGCGCCGGGCTTAAGAGCAGGCAAATAATTGCTGGGATAAACCCGAGCCAGATACCGAGGCCGCTGTGCGCAATAATAACTTTCAGCGCAGGAAACGGGGTGCGCCGCCCGCCGAGGTAATAGAACCCGGCGGCAAAAAACAGGTAGAATTCGGCACACTGTATGGCTTGTAAACTGACACGTAAGGAGGGGGGCAATGGTGCCGCAGTGCCAGTTAGTGTAAAAAAAAGCTGGGCGGTGAGCCAACTGCAGCCGCTCCAAAGCATGGCGATAGCGAAGCCCCAACTTACTTTTTGCATTGTATTAAAGTTATTTTGCATACCTATCATTTCTGTTTTTTGGTCATAGTGGTGCGTGGCCTATTAAGTAAAAATGAAACAACACAGCCCAAGTCGCGCCCAATGCCGGGGCAGGTGCGCGCACCAAACAACTAGTGCGAGCCATTACTGTGGCGGCAAACAGGCTTGGCCCCCAGCGCCTGGTACCAGGCACGCGGGTTGCGCCCGCAGCCGCACCAGAAACTTGCGGCATTTCACACTCGGCAAATTCTTCCATAGAATTCATCAAAGCGCCATTGTATGTGTTGCGCAATGTATTGCCGAATATGAAATTATTTGTAACAAATAAATCACTATGCTGTGAATTTATTTCCATGAAAATAATCCTTCGAGTTTAGCCGTGTGGTGTAACGCTGTCAACAGCATTATTTTTGGGGTGCGGCGCATTTGCCGGGACGTGGTACCCGGGCGCATCGCACGAAGGCGACTCTACGCCGTTTTTTGGGCGTGCTTTCCGCCCGGTGCCGTTCCAGCCATAAAAATACCAGAAGCCCAGAATATAAACCCCATTGATGATGGGCAAGTATTCCCAGTTCACCATGTGCCCCAAATTCCACATTCCCTCAACTGGAAAGCCGTAACCCTCTAGCCCCTTTGGCAGTGAGTAAAACAGGTTTTGGCTGGCGTGAAAAACGATAGGCAAAATCAAATAAGGTGACTTTTTTGCCAGTAATGTAGCGAGAAGCCCAAGCACAGCGAGATTGGCAACGCGCCATAAGAACGCACCGGGTGTTGGCGGGAACGAGTCGTGTATCAAAACAAACAGCGTAACCTGTAGCAGGGTGGCGAGTGCAGGGCGCAAAAAAAGTGCAAAGAAATTCTGTAAAACGCCACGGAAAAAGATTTCTTCAAAAGCGGCAGCCCCGAGAAAATAGCCAATTGCCCACACCCACTCGAACAGTTGAAGGTTGTGAAACCGGGTTGCGGAATAGTAAAGGGCTGGTGCTGAAACAAGGCAAATTAACATGGAAATGAAGCTAAGGCCCGTGCCGAGCCACACGTGAGCAACGATGCACCTTGGCTTGAGCGCAAGAACCGGTTTAGCCTGCTCCACCAAATAATAATAGGAGGTGGCGTAAAAAAGGTAGGCAATCATGTTTTGGAAACATAACAGCCCAACCCGCAAGCTAGGGGTAAGTGGCGCTTGGGTGTTGAAAAGTCGGTCGGCCACTTGCGCCGTTAGCCAGCTAACGCAGCTCCAAATCAAAACCAGCCCAAAGCCCCAACAAGCTTTTTTCAATGCCGTATTTCTATCTTCCATTTCTACCATTGTTTAAGGTGCTGCTCGTTGGCTGAACCCGGCTAGCGCACCGGGCTGCCTGCGCTTTCACCCAACCGGAAACTAGTTTTGCGCTTGTGTAGCCCCTGTTGTGCTGCCATTTACCGGTTTTTTTGCCCGCCCTGTACCGTTCCAGCCATAAAAATACCAAAAGCCCAGAATATAAACCCCACTGATGATGGGCAGGTATTCCCAGTTCAGCATGTGCCCTAAATTCCAAATGCCTTCAACTGGCAGGTTGTACTTTTCCAGCCCTTTAGGTAAGCTGGTAAACAGATTTTGCCCCGCGTGAAAAAAAATGGGCAAAATTAAATAGGGGGACTTTTTAGCCAATAAAGTGGCAAAAACCCCAAATAATGCAAGATCGATAATTCGCCATGCCAATAATCCGGGTGTGGTCGGAAATGGTTGATGAATTAATACAAACAGCCCAACTTGCAACAGGGTTGCAAGCACAGGGTGTAAAAAAAGTGCGAAGAAGTTCTGTAAAACGCCGCGATAGACAATTTCCTCAAAAGCGGCAGCGCCGAGAAAATACCCAATCGCCCATATCCACGCGATCAGTTGTGGGTTGTGAAACCGCGTCGCCGAATAGTAAAGCGCGGGGGCAGAAACAAGGCAAATTACCAACGAAAGAAAACCAAGGCCAATGCCGAGCCACATCTGGCCAACGATACACCGCAGTTTGAAAAATGGCACCGGTTTAGGCTGCGTCGCCAAATGATAATATGCCCCAGCAAAAAACAGGTAAGCCACCATACTTTGAAAGCATGATAACCCAACCCGCAAGCCAGGGGCAAGCGGCGCTTGTATGTTGAAAAGTAAATCAAACACTCGCGCCGTTAGCCAACTAACGGCACTCCAAATCAAAACCAGTGCAAAGCCCCAGAAAGCTTTTTTCATTGGTGTGAGGCTATTTTTCATTTCTGCCATTCTCAAGGTGGCGCTATTGCGGTGTTTGGCACGAACCCATGGCGTGCTATGGCTGGGTTAGGCAAGCTGGCGCAATGGAGGCAATGGGCAAACTAGCGCGGTGTGACCCAGCATCACAGCCGCGCACGCAACCAAACCAAGCCAAGTTAACCGCCATGCACCCAGTAACAGCGTAAAACCCCAAAAACGCCACCGCCGAATCTGGCATTATCATCCATGCAATCACGGAGTTTATCGTAAGCGTCTGGGGGGGCCGCCAATCCACCCAAGATAGCGAGCCGAAGCGCCTGCCCGCAGGGGCAAGATGTCATTCAATGCGATTCAAGTTTACACGTACTTTGCTTACCTTGGGTGGACT
>JACCDS010581143.1_pt1 | contig 42203 bp, 32 predicted proteins | sample 7446441 | NCBI WGS metagenome assembly JACCDS01 (sample SAMN15323445, study PRJNA562643) | freshwater metagenome | isolation source: river surface water | place: USA:Blue River Watershed | collected 2017-08-17 | reverse complement strand
GTCAAATCATTGACATTCACAAAAGGTTGAATAATTCCTGCATTGTTCATGATGCCATCAATTTGACCGAAGTGGTCAATAATGATTTCTGGTAAGGTCTGTACCTTTTCGTAGTCAACAATATTACATTCCATAGGCAGAAAATAATCCTTTCCTGCTATACAAAGTTGTTGTGTTTCAAGCAATTGCGTCAAATGGATATCTAGTCCTGCGACCTTCGCTCCTCTTTGAATTAGTTGAATCGACATTTCACGACCCATGCCACTTCCGGCACCGGTAATTAAAATCACTTTCCCTTGAATTTTCATCAGTTGATTAGTTAGAATTGAATAGGTGTGCCCACTTACCTTAAAAGGATAAGGATAAATTCATCGCATAATTACCTAATTTCGACGAATTATTTTAAAAAGACCCCATTTACTTGTTAATTTTTGAAATTAGTTTCAAAATTACGCTAAACCCTTATCCAAAATGAAGTTGCCATTGTTACTCCTCTTGCTTTGCGTTACTGGAATTTCACCTGTTTTTTCTCAAAATAAATTAGAAAATCTAAAAGTTGAATACCAAAAACAACCACTTGGAATGGATGAAGTCCATCCTAGATTTTCATGGAATATGCAATCGATTTCCAATGTAAAAGGTGAAAAACAAATCGCATACAGAATTGTAGTAGAAGATAGTCAAAAACAAGTCGTTTGGGATTCTAAAAAACAAAATTCGAGCATTTCATTGGGAATTGCCTATGAGGGAAAGGCATTAAAAACAACAACGAAATATACATGGACCTTGCAAGTGTGGAATCAAAAAAATATCGTTTCTATTGCTAAATCATGGTTTGAAACAGGATTATTAAACACTCAATCCACCGCTTGGAATGGCGCCGAATGGATAGGAAGTAATGATTTACCTTTTTCCACTCATTATTTATCGGTATACAAATTCCAATACGGCATTCAATTGGATGAAGCCACCCATTCAACCAAAGGCTCATTTGTGTTTGGCGCGAATGATCCTCGATTGTTTAATCGAAATCAAAACATCATGGACGTAGCTAGTCCTAGAGATGGTAATTATATCCGTTTTGAATTGGATATTTCAACGCTAACTTCAGATACTGCAAGCCGTGCCAGTTTTCATGTTTTCAGAGTAGGATATGATAAAAAGGATCAAGCAAATGTTCCATTTATCTCCTATAAATTGAATAAAAACGTACTTTCATTAGAGAATAAATACCAAAAGCATACGGTATTTGCGATGTGCAATTTTGGGGTATTTGATTTATACTTAGATAAAATTGACCCTGAACATAAAATCATTCCGAGTCCAAGAACTGCCAGTCCTGGTGCACAATTTGGCGGAGCCAATGGCTTAAACCTTAATCCGGTAGGAAGAGGCAATAATTACATCAGTTTTCCAATGTTATCGGAAATTGGATTTCATACACCCGCCAATCAAAAAGCCCATTTTTCAGATGTGCAAATCAAGAATTACCGTTTCCCAAGCAATACCTTATTTGATGCATCCGAAAACCCTGATTTATTCATCCGTCAAGGGGCGGAATGGGATGGAAAGGCATTCCATATCGGCTCGAACCAAGAACTTTTCATCGCAAAAAATCCAAGTCGATTTGCTGCACCAATGTTGAGAACACAGTTTGAGATCAAAGGAAAAACCATTCAACAAGCTAGGATTTATGCTACTGCCCGCGGAATTTATGAGCTTTATTTGAATGGGAAACGAGTTGGTAATGATTATTTTAATCCCGGCTTAACCCAATACAACAAAACCCATCAATACCAAACTTTTGATGTGAGCCATTTGATTAAGAATGGCCAAAATGCCTGGGGCGCTTGGTTAAGTGAAGGATGGTGGAGTGGAAATATCACCTTCAGTGGTGAAAATTGGAATTATTTTGGAGATCGGCAATCGCTTTTGGCCAAATTAGTCATCCAATATACCGACGGTACAGAGCAAGTGATCACTACCAATCCAAGTCAATGGACAACTTTCAACGATGGTCCGATTCGTTACGGCAGTTTTTTCCAGGGGGAAATTTATGATGCGCTGAAAGAAGAAAAGGTGAAAGATTGGTCAACTGCGGCATTTGTGGCAAAGGATTGGAAGCCTGCAGCGAAGATTGACTTAGAAGGAACCGCTTTTGTTGGAAAAGTGAACAATGCCTTGAATTATGATAATATGCAAATGGTAGGCCAATTGGATGAAAAGGTGCAAATCCGAAAAATCATGCAAGCCAAATCGATGACTGAGCCTAGAAAAGGAGTGTTTGTATATGATATGGGACAAAACATGGTTGGATTCCCAAAAATATTTATCAAAAATGGAAAAGCTGGACAAGTAATTGCTTTGCGATACGCGGAAGTCTTGTATCCAGATTTAAAGGAATATGCTGCACAAAAAGGCATGATCATGTTGGAGAATATTCGCGCAGCATTGGCACAAGATATTTATGTATTAAAAGATGGAGATCAATATATTCAGCCTAGATTTACTTTCCATGGATATCGATACCTTGAAATTAGTGGCATCGAAAAAGCACCAGAATTACCGGAAGTGGCTGGATTGGTCCTTTCTTCTTTAGAAGGAATTTCTTCCTCTTATGAAACATCTGATCCATTGGTGAACAAATTATGGGAGAATATTACTTGGAGCATGCGTAGCAATTTTCTTTCCATCCCAACAGATACTCCAGCAAGAAATGAAAGAATGGGCTGGAGTGGCGACATCAATGTTTTTTCCAAAACGGCTACTATGATGGCGCCTGTCAATAATTTCATGCGCCGCCATTTATTGGGCATGCGGGATGTCCAACGAGCAGATGGTCGCTTTACAGATGTAGCACCTATGGGCGGAGGATTTGGAGGTACCTTGTGGGGAAGTGCAGGAATTATTATCCCTTGGGAAACGTATTTGCAATATGGCGACAAAGCCCTTTTGACGGAGCATTATCCTGCGATGAAAAAATACATGCAGTTTTTGGATAGCAAAGTAGAAGTAAATTCTGGGGTGTTAAATGAAGGCCCTTTGGGCGACTGGCTAAGTCCGGAAAACAACAAAAACGACAATACCCTTTTTTGGATGGCCTATCAAGCGTATAATTTAAAAATCATGTCGAAAGTGGCAGGTATTTTAGGAAATCTAAGCGAAGAGAAATCCTATTTAGATCAGTATGAAGCGAAAAAGAAAACTTTCAATGCCATCTACGTAGATCCAAATACGCATAAAACCATTAAATCAGGGGTAAGAGCGGCCAGAATGGGCCCTCCAGGAGCAGCAACAACGGCTAGTACTGCGGCACCCGTTTCAGACAAAGGTCAATTGATTGATACGCAAGCTTCTTATGCAATACCATTGGCATTGAATATATTTGATGAAACCAACAAGCCATTTGCTATCGCGAATTTAGTTGCAACGGTTGAAAGGTCCAATAAAGATGATGAAGGAGTGGCAAGGCCACCCTATTCCTTAATGACAGGATTCATCGGGACAGCTTCTATTAGTGAGGCATTATCTGCTCATCAAAAAGACGGTGTAGCCTATGGTTTATTGACCCAAAAAACGTATCCCTCATGGTTATATTCTGTCGCTAATGGAGCAACAACTATTTGGGAAAGGCTTAATTCCTATACCATTGAAAATGGCTTTGGAGGAAACAATAGCATGAATTCATTTAACCATTATTCATTTGGAGCGGTAGCCGCATGGATGTACACTCGATCATTGGGAATACAAAGAGATATGGATTCTCCAGGATTTAAGCATTTCCATTTACAGCCCATACCAGATGAAACGGGGAAAATTACTTTTGCAAAAGGATATATGGAAACGATGTATGGAAAAATAAAAAGTGAATGGAGTAAAAAAGATAAAACGACACGTTATAAATTCACAATTCCAGCAAATAGCTCCGCTCATGTGGTCTTAAAAGGAAAAAAAATGATTGAATCGGGTCAGAAGATGAAAATAAACAATGGATTCATCAAAAATGAAAATGGATTTGTCGCGAACCTTGAATCTGGAAATTATGAATTGATTGTGGAAGATTGACAAAATAAAACCTTTAAATAAGTTCTAGGGAATTAAATTTTTGTTTTTTAAAAAAAACGAGAAATTAGAGTTTGAAAAAGCTTTAATGATGAAAATGAATATCCCTTGGGTGGAATCCCCATTTTTCGAAAAAATCCTATCTGAAAAAAAACTATCTGCCGAAAAAGAACAATTGGCACGCGACTATCATAAAAATGGGTTCGTGGTAATTAAAAATTTATTCAGTGAAGAGGAATTGAATGCAGTGATAGTAGATATGCATGAAAAAGGGTTTAATCCAGATTTTCACTATAATTACGATAGGGATGCGAATAGATGCCAAGATTTATGGAATTACTCTCAACCTGTGACTAATTTATCCATCCAACCAAAGGTATTAGAAACCTTAGAAATGCTATATGGAAGAGAGGTTGTTCCCTTTCAAACGCTCAATTTTTTAAGTGGTTCTCAGCAGAAAGCTCATTCGGACATTATACACTTTAGTTCTTTGCCAGCAAGGTACATGGCAGGAGTTTGGATTGCCTTAGAGGATATAACGGAGGATAATGGCCCTCTATTCTATTATCCTGGTTCTCATAAAATGCCTGAATATAATTTTAATCATTTCAAGGAGAATTTATTAGACAATAGTTATGATAATTACCATGAGTATGAAGAGTTCATGAAAGAAGTAATTGAAAATTCTGAGTATAAAAAACAAGTTTTTTTAGCAAAAAAGGGTGATGCATTGATTTGGTCTTCCAACATTATTCACGGAGGTAGTCCAGTATTAAAGCAAGGTACAACACGATTATCTCAAGTTACTCACTATTTTTTTAAAGATTGCTTGTATTATTCACCAATGGGATCTAACACCATTTCAGGAGAATTATTATTACGAATGACCTTAAAAAATATGCGAACGGGTAAATTAGAAAAAATGACATACAACGGTTATAGTCCTAGGCTAACAAGAACTTTTAAACATTTGTATGTCATCAATGAACATTTGTTTTATCCTGGAATCGTTCGATTTTTCACAGATATTATTTATATACTTAAGAATCAAGGACTAAAAAAATTAATTAATTTGACATTGAATAAATTCAAATAAATGCGAAAGTTCGTGCTAAGCCTATTATTGTGTATACTAATATTCAACTGTTTTTCACAAGAAAAAATTGATTTAGGACCATTAAAGGGTGGGACATATCAAGTGTTTATTCCCAAAAATTGGAATAAAAAATTGGTCATGTTTGCTCATGGTTATCAATTTATGGGGAGTCCTGCTGCTAGTGCCAATACGGGCTTAGATAAAAAAATGTCATTTATTTTAGATAAAGGCTTTGCACTAGCTGCTTCAGATTATCCGATACAAGGTTGGGCATTGGCTGAGGCAGTAGATGCAACAGAGGAATTACGAAAAAAATTCATTGAAAAATTTGGGCGACCTGACTCTACTTTCATGGTAGGTCAATCCATGGGAGGAGGCATTACATTGGCCATTATGGAAAATTATGGTAAATATTACAATGGAGGATTGCCTATGTGTCCTTTGGCTTCGCGTCCATATTTACAAACAAGGAAAGAGTTTGATATGTATGCCACCTTTAATGGACTTTTCCCTGGAATTGTTCCAAGTTTAAAAGAAATTTTTGATCCAAAAAGTGGTATACAATTTGCTTCCTTCCAGCAAGCTGGTAACCGAATGCAAGAAATTAGTCGAGCCATTATGGCAAAAGATTCCGTTTTAGCCAAGGCTTTTGCTAAACGATTTGATCTAAAAATAAAAGATTTACCTGGCGCATTATTTTTCAACTTAAATGTATTGAGAGACATTGCATTAAAAGCACAGGGTAATCCTTTTGACAATACCCAAACCTTGTATACTGGTTTTCCTGATGATGTAAAAGTTAATCTTTTGGCAGAACGATTGCCTGCAAATAAAGATCCAGATTTATTATATAGTACGTATGACAGAACGGGTAAAATAGATAAACCCGTTTTGTTGCTTCACACAATTTATGACCCATTAATTCCGCCTACCTATGCGGTAACAAATTTTGAAAACATGGTCATTCAACAAAATAAAACGAAGTATTTTTGCGTCAAATACACAGATGGACAAGCTCATTGTGCATTCACTCCTCAACAAAGCGAAAAAGCATTTAATGATTTGAGAAATTGGATTAAAACAGGAAACAAGCCCAATATTTTAGAAAAATATTAGCTTATTTTAATGAAACCGTTTGATAATTATAGACAAAAAAAAATCTTTTAATTAGTATATTTGCATTTCATTTCTCAATAATATGCCAAATAAATTAATTGTAACAGGATCTTTGGGTTTAATCGGTTCAGAAGTTAGTGAATATTTTCTAGAAAAAGGCTGGACCGTACATGGAGTGGACAATAATCAAAGAGCTGTATTTTTTGGTTCCCAAGGAGATAATTCCACTAACCAAGATAGATTATCGAAATTTGGCGACTTATACCAACACCACCAAGTAGATATTCGGGATAGACAAAGTGTTTTGGATTTAATTCCAAGCGTTCAACCTGATGCAATTGTACATACTGCGGCGCAACCTAGTCACGACAGAGCCGCTTCCATACCATTCGAAGATTTTGATACCAATGCTGTAGGGACATTTAATTTATTGGAGTCGACTAGAAGATACAGTACCAACATCCCATTTGTCCATTTATCTACCAACAAAGTATATGGAGATGCTCCCAATTTCATCAAAATGAAGGAATTGGAAACTCGTTTCGATTACGATGATGCGACCTACGAGCATGGAATAGCTGAAAGTTTTAGCATTGACCAATCAAAACATTCCCTTTTTGGAGCATCTAAAGTATCCGCAGATATTTCTGTTCAAGAATATGGCAGGTATTTTAATATGCCAACTGCCTGTTTACGTGGGGGTTGTTTGACAGGCCCTAATCACGCTGGGGTAGAATTACATGGATTCTTGAGTTATTTGATCAAATGTAATTTGGAACAAAAAGAATACACCGTTTTTGGTTACAAAGGCAAGCAAGTAAGAGACAATATTCACTCGCTAGATGTAGCTAGATTCATTGAAGAATTCATCAAAGCACCGAGAGTCGGGGAGGTTTATAACATTGGAGGTGGAAAAGAGAACTCGGTATCAATTTTAGAAGCATTTGACTTAATTTCCAAAATTAGTGGCATCCCAATGAAATACAAATACGATGAAACCAATCGAATTGGTGATCATATTTGTTATTACAGCGATTTAAGAAAAATGAAAGCCCATTATCCAAATTGGGACATCACAAAGTCATTGGAGGATGTATTTAATGACATTTATAACCGCTACATGGAAGCAAAAAAATAATGAGAATATTAATAACTGGTGGCTGCGGCTTTGTTGGATCTAATCTTGCCATTCTCTTTAAATCCTATTTAAATGAGTCGGAGATTTATTGTTTAGATAATCTTTCAAGAAGAGGATCCGAATTAAATATGCGCAAAATTGTAACTTTTGGAATAAAATTTGTGCATGGAGATGTTAGAAACAAAACAGATTTTGACCGCATTCCTCGAGTTGATTTGGTAATAGATGCTGCAGCAGAACCTTCTGTCCTAGCTGGAACGGTTCCAGGAGAATTGGAAAATTTGATCGACACGAACCTAAATGGAACCATAAATACCCTCTATTTCGCCAAAAAACATCAAGCTAAGTTTGTTTTTTTATCTACTAGTCGGGTATATCCTTATGATCAATTATTACAAGTCAATTTAGAGGTTTCCAAACAGCGATTTGATTTTTCAAACGATCAACTTTTGACAGGAATTTCAAAAAATGGCATTGCAGAGCATTTCCCATTAGAAGGCTTGCGCTCTTTGTATGGAGCAACCAAACTTTCATCTGAATATATCATTAAAGAATTTGCACATAATTTTGAAATCCCAACAATCATCAATCGTTGCGGAGTCATCAGCGGACCTTATCAAATGGGTAAAATTGATCAGGGAGTGATTGTACTATGGATGGCAAGGCATTTTTGGAAGAAAAACCTGAGTTATATTGGTTTCGGAGGAATGGGGCAGCAATCGAGAGATGTCATCCATATCAAAGATCTTTTTGAATGTATTCTATGGGAAATCAAGCACGTAGATCAAGTGCATAACCAAATTTTCAACGTAGGTGGTGGATTGGCCAATTCTGTTTCTTTAGCGGAATTAACAAGCCTATGTGAAGATATTACAGGCAATAAAATACACATTTCATCGGATAGTGAAAATCGCCCGGGAGATATCCCCGTTTTCATCACAGACAATACAAAAATCAATGCAATTAGCCATTGGGAGCCTAAGATTGGGATAAAGCAATTATTGCAAGAAGTTTATGATTGGATTGAAGCAGAACAAACATTTCTACAACCCATCTTAGCCTAAAATGGAGAAATTAAGCATTGTTATTCCTGCCTATAACGAAGAAGGATCCATCGAAGAAACCTTAAGTACGCTTTATGCTAAATTGGTAGAAGAAAAAATTGACCACGAAATTGTTGTAGTTAATGACAATTCAAAGGACAATACTTTAGCTATTTTAGAACAATTGAAATCAACGAGCATTCCAAGTTTAACCATTTATACAAACATGGGGCCCAATGGATTTGGTTATGCGGTAAGATACGGTTTAGAAAGATTTCAGGGAGATATGGTAGCCGTAATGATGGCGGATTTATCTGATGACCCAAGTGATTTAGTAGCCTATTACCGGTTAATGGTGGAAAAGCAATTGGATTGTGTTTTTGGCTCACGATTCATAAAAGGAGGCAAGGTCTATGATTATCCCAAACACAAATTAATCATCAACCGCATCGCAAATTTAATTATACGTTTGACTGTTGGCATCAGTTACAATGATTCGACCAATGCTTTCAAAATGTATAGAAGGCACACCATCAACGGAATCAAACCATTTTTAGCTCCGCATTTTAATTTAACCATTGAATTGCCTTTAAAGGCAATTATCAGAGGATTTTCATATGAAGTTTTACCCAACTCTTGGAGAAATAGAAAAGCTGGCGAATCGAATTTGAAAATCAAAGAAATGGGCAGTAGATACTTGTTTATTTTATTATATATTCTAATCGAGAAATTCTTTTCGAGAAACGATTTTAGAAAGAAAACGTAATAATGCGAATTAAGGATTGAAATTATTAATAGGATCAACTCAAAACGAATCTATAAAAGTGAATTTAATTGGGCTGCTCCCCTATTTCTTCTACAAAAATGCAATTTATCGGCTAATTCTTTTTCCATGGTATTTCTTTTTTTGAAAAAAAAGAAACAAAAAAACTTCTTTTGCTTAATCCAAGACGAATCCGTCAGCTGACGGACCGATTTTCACTCCGCTCACGGCTATTTTCTTTGACCCTGACGCACATCGCTCTTGCGCATTGTCAAAGCTCCGCCTTACCGCTGCGCTCAAATCTTTCGTTGGGATTAAGCCTTGGTTATAAATGAATCTTTGGATAGTTTGAATGAAATGTTTTTAACTCTTAATTCGCATTAATTAGGTAGTAGGTAAAAAGAGTTAGATTTTATGATTAACTATTTTGAAAAATATAAATAATTGATTATCAACTAATTGGATGAAAATATCAGTAAACCAATTACATCATACCTACTACCTATTACCTACTACCTTTTACCTATTACCTTTTACAATCCCTACTGCGACCATTCTGTAGGCTGTCTTTCCCAACGATGTTGTTTTAATTTTTCCATCAAAGATTTCTCCAGACCTTTACCGTCTGAGGAAGCAATATTACTTCTTACGTGTTTTATTTTTCGCATGCCTGGAATGATTGTCCCAATATCTGGATTGGATAAAATAAACCGTAGAGCCATTTCGGGCATATCCATATGAGATGGAACGATTGGCTTAAGTGCATCCGCATGGTCCACACTTGAATTCAAATTTTCAGGCACAAAATAAGTAGATCTCCAATCATCTGCAGGGAAAACGGTTTCTTTTGTCAACAAACCCGTTAAACTCCCTTCGTCAAAAGGGACACGGGCAATCACTCCAATATTCAATTCCTTGCATAAGGGAAACAATTGATCTTCTGGATTTTGATCAAAAATATTGTAGATAACTTGAACGGAAGAAAACAGATTGGTTCTCAAAGATGCCAAGCAATTATTCGGTTCCCAACGGTTCACAGAAATTCCCCAATGTGCAACCTTCCCCTCTTGAGTTAATTTTTCAATGGCTTGCTTCCATTCATCATGATCAGCCCAAGCATCTTCCCAAACGTGGAATTGTTGAAGATCAATTTGTTCTACTCCAAGATTTTTTAAACTTTTCTCCGTGTATTCAATGATGTGTTCCGCAGGAAAACAATCTTCTAATTTAAAATGCGATTTAGACGGCCAGATAAAATTTTTCGGCGGAATTTTAGTGGCTGCATATAGTTTTTTAGAAGCATGCCTCTTCAACAAATCTCCCAAAATTTGTTCACTTAATCCAGCTCCATAACCCCACGCGGTATCAAAAAAATTACATCCTAATTCAACAGATAATTCCAATGATTTACTTACCTCATCCTGGTCCGATCCTGTCCAACCGGCCAAACCCCACATACCGTATCCAATTTCACTGATTTCCCATTGAGTTTTACCAAAAATTCTTTTTTCCATTTTATGTGATTTTTATGTGCACAAATGTATTAATTCTTTCCTTTTTATTTATCCACCAAACGCTTTCCTTTCAAATTTTACCTTGAAATTATTCCTCTTTTTAGAGTTCCATAATGTAAAAAAAAAGGGAATAATACGTTTTTCACGTAAATAACTTAATTTAATTATTTGTAACGACTTAAGAAATTTAGCTTTGAATTCATTCAAATAAAATTCCTATGCCGACAAGAAAAAAATCCAACAACGAAGCAGAAAAGAAAACGTTAAAATTAGGAACAACATTTGTGAATCCTTTAAACATCAAATACATCGAAGGAGAAGGAAATTATTCTATTGTGTATTTCAATGATGGAACCAAAAAACTTTCTTGTCGAACATTAAAATATTTTCAAAATTTGTTAAAAAATATTCCATTTGTTCGCCCTTCAAAATCCTTTTTAGTCAATACTCAATACATTAAATCAGTAGAAATAAAGTCGAATAAAACAATCATCCTAGAGGATGATGTTGCTATTGGAATTTCCAGAAGAAATGTTCCGGTGATGAAGGCCTATTTTAATTTATAAAATAGCTCAAATTCCTTTACCTTTGACCTTTTACCTACTACCTATTACCTCATTTTTTCCTTCCAAAAACTTGGGCTATATTTTTCCCAAGCATGACAGCCAAATGGCAATTTTTCATTGTTCAACTGAAAAGCTAATTTCGGATTTTTTTCAAATCCAAAAGACAAGGCTTGTTTCCAAGTAGGTAACTTCAACATGAATCGAAGGGGGAAAGAACGCCTATGATAAACCGAAAAAAGGGTGTCCTCATTGGCAGGCCACTGATTATAAAGCAAATGATACCACTTCAAAAATCGAATGATGGGTTGAATTTTTCTAAGTGAAAATCCCCCGTTGAACAAAACGGGATCAACAACTGGCCAATTGATGGTTTCTTGGTTCTCCCAGTGCTTTCTTCTTAGTTTAGGACTACCGATGTAATCAAAACCTTTGGCACACCACTCCTTCAATTCATCTCTAAAAACAAACGCATCCAATTGGTAAATCAATATGTATTCGTATAATCTAAATCGTTCGTAAAAGGCTACATTGATTAATAAATGATTATAGGACTTAGTGCTATCAAAATAACTTGCTGGAAAGCCCACAAATGAGGCATTCGGTGTGTTTTCGATGTAATCAGCTTGGAAATTATCAGGTCCAACAAAAATAATGGGGTAATGACCTAAGACTTTTATACATTGTCTCAATGACTTCTCTTCATTGGAATTTAATTCCAGTTGATACACAGGAATGACAATTGCGACTTTATGTTCCATTTTATTCAAAGAGGTCACCCAAAATTGGATGCCACCATTTACCTCCGTCTTGCAATTTATAATTTCCTTTGATTGCCGCCCCTAAAACTGGCAAAAATCTTTTTAATCTATTTTTGGATAAGCTTGAACGCATCAAATAATGTTTCTCCCTTTCAGCCAATTTTTTGAGAATTTCCTCTGGAACATTTTCTTTTTGAGATAGAAAACGAAAAATTGCTGCACTATCGGCATATTTCTTTTTAATTTTCTCCAATTTCGCTTCTCTATTACGAGTTAAACGATCCCAAATGGTTACGGCTTTTCCATTGCCTTTTAAGCCAACTTGTTGCTGTTCATGCTCTCTGTAGGAAATAAGGGTATCATTTAAAAATCCAATTCGATTATCCATGGACAGCCAAAGTGCCAACCAGCCATCATGAATTAATTCATCAATGATCTGAGGTATAGGTAAGATTTCTGGAATAATTTTGGAGCGGAAAGCCAAAGTGGCCCCTGTTACTACATAACCTCTCAATAAAATATCAAATGAACCGCCTGAATTCCATTTATCTTGCAATGTTTCCACAAATTCAATTTTTTCAAAAGAAGTATTACCTGTGGGTATTCCTAATTGATTAATCATTTTCGCATTGGAAAAAACAGCGTCCATTTTTGGATTTTCATTCAAATAAGCCACTTGTTTTTCCACCTTTTGAGAGTCCCAAAGATCATCTTGATCACAAAGGAAAATAATATCTCCCTGGCAGGCAGCGATACAATTTTCAAAATTTTTACTACTTCCTAGATTTTCTTTATTTTGATGAATCAAGACTGGAAAGGAAGCCGATGCCTTGAAATTGTCCAGAATTTGTAGCGTGCTATCATTGGAGCCATCATCAAAAACGACTAATTCGTTCACCAGAGTAGTTTGGTTAAGAATGCTAGTCAATTGTTGTTCGAGAAACTTTTCACCGTTATATGTACAAAGTGCAACGGAAATGAATTGGCTCAAATTATTCTATCGTTTGTTAAATTTAATAAATAAAATTACATGGGAACATAAACCAATTTTTTGGTTTCAAAAAATTCTTCGTCAAAGACCTCATATAATTCATGTAATTTATACTTCTTCCCAAATTCGGAAAGCTCTTCTTCTAGATCTCCTCCCTTTAAACAAAGCAATCCATTTCGCAAGGTATGAAAATGATTAGGACTTACTTTTTTCTTTACCCAATAATAAAAAGGGGTTAATCTAGTGACAGCCCTACTCACAATAAATTCAAAATCCTGATCAATATCTTCTGCTCTCCCATGGACAGCCTTCACATTTTTTAATCCCAGCGATTCTGCAACGCCTTGCACAACTTTGATTTTTTTACCAATGCTATCTATCAAAGTAAATTGACAATTAGGAAATAATATAGCCAATGGAATACCTGGAAAGCCCCCTCCAGTACCCACGTCTAAAATTTCTGTCCCATCTTTAAAGGTAATGAATTTAGCAATCGCTAGGGAATGTAACACATGATGAAGCATCAGATTATCAATGTCCTTTCTAGAAATTACATTGATTTTTTCATTCCATTCTTTATACAATGGCGTGAGTTGCTCAAATTGTTCTAACTGCTCTTGTCCGATTTGCGGAAAATATTTTTTGATTATCTCAGTGTGCATCGTTTCTTATTTTTTCTTTCTTCTTGCCTTTTTAGCTTCAGAAAGCAATTTCTTCGCCTCGGTGTGTTGACTTGATTTTTTCTCCGCTTTGTCTAGAATTTCCTTACACAAATCAACAGCCTTGTCAAAATCATTTTCTTGATACGCTATTCGCGCAATACCCAATAAGGCCGCCCAATAGTAACCAGAATCTTTGGTCCCCGACTGTTCACTAAACTGAATACATTGATTAAAATACTTTTTACCGTCTTCTAAATTTTTAAAAATATACAGCTGATAATACCCTAAAATATAACTGGCATATCGACCAGAAACAGCCTCGTAACCCGGTTGATGCTGCTCAATTTTTGAAAGTATACTTTTACAAATAGGAATAGCTTCGTCTAATTTCCCAGACATGTATGCTGAGCGAGCATGATAGCGTTCAAAAAAAGGATTATCTGGAAAATTCTCATGGGTATATTTGGCTAACTCGTACGATTTGTCTGTCATGTTTTCCATGGCATAAATCTGCAGTAAAAAATACCTTGCCTCAGTTCGAGTATAAAATGCTTGGTAGCTTACTTGCTCTAACTGCTTAATTCCTTGGTCCTTATTTGCTTTTGGGAAAAGCCAAAGAACTGGACGAAGTAATGGGAAATTCTGTTTGATGAAATGGTAATAGTAATTGTACAAACCATCTCCAAACATCAATTCAGGACTAAAATCTGCAAAATTTCTAGAGTGCTCCAAATATTTTAGCGCATTTTTTGCTGCTAAAGTAGCCCTTGTCCAATGTTTTCTCTCGGCATGCAATCTCCCTTTGAAACCATAAGCGGCGGCAAGGAAAAAGGCTGCTTCAGGATTTTCTGTATCATCCCAAATTTTTTCAGCTTTATCGATACTTGTATCCATGTATTCCACTAATCGGTCATCATAAACCTCATTGGAAGGATTAGGGACAATCTTCCACCATTGAATTAGGCCTAGTAAAAAATCGGGTAGTGGATGAGTGGGGTATTTGACTTTCAAATAATTAAATTCCCTTTCTGCCTCTGGGAATTTGAAATTATACATCATATTAATGGCATTGGTAGCCTCAATTTGTACCTCTGCAGTTAATAGAAGCATTCCTTTGGAACGCTCTTTTTCAGCTTCTTCTGTTCTCTTCCACCATTGCCCTTCAGAAATGAAGGATAATGGAAGAAAACAGAAAACTAAAAGCCAATTTTTAAGATGATAATTCAATATCTTCTCCATTTTTATTCAGGAATTTGAAATCCGTAATGCCTAGAGAGGAATCTTCCATGATGTTAATCCATGTTTTATAAGTCATAAACCACTTCATTCGAATAGAAGGGAAACCCTTTGTGAAATAGGCACTTAAAAATGGATGAACTAAAACAGTCAATTTTTTCTCGTTTTGTTTGGTCACCAAGTGATCGACATGTTGAGCAATAATTTCAGAAACAGCAATACTTGCTGTAATGGTTCCCGTTCCGCCGCAACTAGGACAAACCTCATGTGTTGCCACATTCATTTCTGGTCTGACTCTTTGGCGTGTAATTTGCATTAAACCGAATTTTGTCAAAGGCAAAATTGTGAATTTTGAGCGATCCGTTTTCATCTCATCACGCATGATATCCTGTATCAGTTTACGATTATCAGGTTTTTTCATGTCAATGAAATCAATTACAATGATTCCACCCATATCACGCAATCTCAATTGACGAGCAATCTCCTTTGCAGCTTCTCTATTCACACTTAATGCCGTTGCTTCTTGGTCTTCTTCCGAATTGGATTTATTCCCAGAATTGACGTCAATTACGTGCAATGCTTCGGTATGTTCAACAATCAAATAGCCTCCGCCTGGTAAAGATACAGAACGACCAAAAAGCATTTTTAATTGTTTTTCAATCCCTAATTGTTCAAATAATTTTGTTTTGCCAGTATGCAACTTGACTATTTTCTCCTTTTCAGGAGCAACAGTGTGTACATAGTTTTTAGCTTCGTTGTAAAGGTCTTGACTATCGACAATTACATTATCAAAATCTTTGTTCAATAAATCCCGTAACATGGATGTTGCGCGACTCATTTCTCCAATGATTCGGTCGGTCGGTTTCGCCTCTACTAATTTTTTAATTCCTTCTTCCCATTTAGCAATGGAATCATACAAGTCGCGTTCCATTTCTTCCACGGCTTTTCCTTCCGCGACGGTACGAACAATGACTCCAAAGTTTTTTGGCTTAATGGAAGACATTAATTTTAGTAAACGAGATCTTTCTGCCTTTGAGGTGATTTTCTTTGAAATATTCACGCCATTGGCAAAAGGAACGAGAACTAAAAATCTTCCTGCGATGGAAATATCGCAAGATAAACGAGGTCCTTTGGTAGAAATAGGTTCTTTAACTACCTGGACAAGTACGGGTTGATTCCGTGTTAACACTTTATCGATTTTCCCTAATTTGTCTATTTCCTCTTCAATTTTGTAATTTTCAATCTTGATGGTTTTTCCTTTTTTATTTAGGACATCTCGAGTGAATTTGTGAAGGGTGTTCAAATTGGGACCTAGATCTTGATAGTGCAAAAATGCATCTTTATCATATCCAATATCAATAAATGCAGCATTTAAACCAGAAACAAGTTTTTTTACTGTTCCTAGGTAAATGTCTCCAACAGAAAATTGAGGTTCTGACTGCTCAATATGATATTCTACAATCCTTTTGTCATGCAAAAGGGCAATTCTATCTCCCTTGGGGGTAGAATTAATAATTAATTCATTACTCACAATACGTTGACGAGAAGAATGTTCACGGGCTAAACGCCCTAATAGCTAAATTACGCACGAATTTAAACACCAAAAACAGGCCATTTATTTGATAAAATGCCTGTTCTTGTGTTAGCAATTACAAATCCACGAAGAATCAGTAATTATATGAACTATTTCTTCTTATGACGATTTTTACGTAAACGTTTTTTTCTTTTGTGAGTTGAAATCTTATGACGTTTTCTTTTCTTTCCGCAAGGCATACCTTTTAGCGTTTAATGTTTAAAATAAATTACGAGGATTGATTTTCAACCTCAATGTTTTTGCATTTCTGCAAGCAATTCTTTAGCGGCTTTCTGCTCTTCTTGATCCTTGGACTCTTTCAAGACCTGATTCAGAATTTTTTCTGCCTCTACTTTTTTATCTAACTGTGCCAAACAAAAACCGAGATTTAACGCAGCTTTATAATTGTTGGGTTCCAGCTTCAATATCTGTGTGAATCGTTCTTGGCCTTTGCCATATTGATTCGATTTAATAGATAACAATCCTAAATTAAACAAGGCTGGCACAAATGTCGGCTCTTGTTCGATAACCTCCCTTAAAAGCGTAATACCTTTCATGGGCGTAGGTGTATCTACATAAGTCATCGCCATATTCGTCTTAACTAATAAGTTATTCGGATCAAGCGACAATGCTTTTTCAAAATTAACTCTTGCCTTTTCACCCAATCGAGCACCTTTTTTGCGGTCGATGGCATAGGTTTGAGCTTCGAAGTAAAGTTGCGCCGTTTTCAAAACATTGGCTAAACTCCCATATTTGGAAGAAAACTGTTCGGCGTAAAAGGCTGCACTATCAATGCGAGAAGCTTCTACAAAAGCCTTGATCAATTGATCTAAGGCTTTAACCTGACTCTGTTCAGTTGTAGCGGAAGACAATTTCACCTTCCAATCACTGATCTCCTTTTGCTGTTTTGCTGTCAAAGGAGCAGAATGTGTTTCTTCGGTGGATGCACTTTCAACTTTATCTGTTGCGCCATTCGCGTCTCGATTGGCACCGCCAGCCACGGCATTTTGTTTAGTACTTACGTTTCCTTTGGGCAATTGAAACATAAGAGCAATTAATCCTAGGCCAATGATTAAAAGTATCGCAAGGGATTTTTTCATCTTTTTGGACCTTTTTAATAATAGAAATGCTATTATTTGGCAGGGTCAGTGCTAGTTTTTACTTGTTCTACAAACACTTTTGCTGGCTTAAAGCTTGGCACATAATGTTCGTCAATGGTAATCGCTGTGTTTTGAGAAATATTACGAGCAATTTTTTTAGCTCTCTTTTTATTTATAAAACTCCCAAAGCCACGAATATAAATATTTTCTTGATTGGATAAATTCTCTTTTACAACCTCAAAAAAGTGCTCCAAAGTTTCAGAAACATCTTTTTTCTCAATCCCTGTTTTGCTGGAAATTTCAGCAATTACATCTGCCTTAGTCACGTGTATTAAATCTTTAAATTATTTCTACTTATTATTTGGTTTTGTTCCTTGTTTTAAAAGGGATACAAAAGTAGTATTTTTCTTTAAGAATGTAAAATCTTAAAGGAAAATATCTTTTAAAATCGACAATCAGGAAAAATCAAAGATTGCTTCTTTCTTTAAAAAGAAGCTCTGAATTTTCAAAAATAGAACCTTTTTATAAGTAAGGACTTTTAAATCCAAGAGATTTCAAACCTGATTTAACTTCAGGGGCGGACATAAAATTTTTCCATAATAAACCGCTGCGATAGTTTTCGATCATTACAATCACAGGTCCTTGATCGATCGCCAAGTAGGAGTCAGCAAACCAAGCATTTGATAAATTGAATGCATCCACAAAGCCATAGGGTCCCCACGTTTTATCCCCCAAGACATAATAAAAATAGCGCATGGCATTCATTGATTCCAAAGGAGTATAATTGATAGATGATAAGGCGGCTGTTGGACTAATGGTTCCATTATCATTGTTGGGCTCATTCGCTGTGTAACCATTTTGGATATCACTGGCGGTTAAACCCCAACAATTGGCACTGTAGCCAAAATGTTTTTGGGGATTAATGACACAATATTGATGATTGATCTTTGAATGAGCGACATTTTGTTCCCCATAATTGGCATACTCATCCTCTAAGCCATGCGGATCTAAACCAAGAAATGAATATTGACTGAAAAACAAAGGTCCTCCTTTATCGGGCCCTAAGGGCAATTTTATTCCATAATAGCTATTCCCATTTCTCATGGCTCCGTCACTTGCCCAACCTTTGGTATAAACCGATTTAGGTATCGAAAATGTAGGAGAAGCGGCTGCTAAAACATAGGAAATCAGGCATTCATTCCAACCTTTGATTGGCATATTCATGTCCCAAGCATAATTAGGGGACCAATGCCAGTACAACTTATCTTCATTATTTTTTCTAAACCAAGACCACTCCATGGCTTGCCATAACTGATTGATTTGTGCTCTCAATAACTTTTCAGAACTATTTGTTTCTGAATTAAAGTATTGTCTAGCTGTAAGTAATCCTTGGAATAAATAGGACGTTTCTACTACATCTGCACCATTATCTTTGGGGCTAAAAGCGACTGCCTTACCCGTATTTCCATTCAACCAATGGGGAAAAGCACCGTGAAATTTCTCTGCTTTGTTCAATAAAAAATCCGTGATTTTCAACATTCTTTCCACCGCATCTTTACGAGGAATAAACTGTCTATCGGAAGCTACCACAATAGCCATCACTCCAAAACCTGACCCTCCGCTTGTCACAATATCTCCAGAAGTGTTTCTTTCGCGAGACAAACCAGAGACGGGATGTGCAAAATCCCAGAAATAGTTAAATGTTTGTTTTTGAACCAAATCCATCAATTTTTCATCTGATATTCTTGAAAATTTATCCGATGTATCTAGTTGCGTAATGATTTTCAAGAATTGTTCATACTCTAGTCTTTTATCTGATTGAGACATCAAATTAGAATACACTCTTGCTGAATATTTTTGAAATGGCTTTAAATTGTTTTGTGGTTGCATCACCACTACACTATCATTTTTTTCAAATGAGTATTTCAATGAAACCGCGACATTTGACTTTTCATCCATCAAAACAATGTTGTCTTGTACAGAACTTCTTTTCACTTTAGAAGTAAAACCCAATTTTATGATTGGATTCAGTGAAACATTGTTGAAACTAGTTAGATCTTTTTGAGCATCTACTTGAGTCGTTTGATTCACAAAAACTTCATTGTTGACAGGGGCTATCGTTTGATTTTTACAAGCGGCAAAAACAACAAAAAATATAGAAATAAAATAAAATAATTTGGGTTTCATTGATCAGATATAAATTTTAGCCTCAACATAACATTGAGGCTAAAATAAGAGTTAAGGATTTAGAAAACTAACGGCCAGCGCTTTCAATTTTATAAAGAGAACTAATTTCTCCTTCAGATAAAGCTTTGTTGAAAATTCTCATTTCATCCAATAAACCAGTCATTGGCGCTTGCCAAGCTTCAGATGTGCCTCCTGTTACGTTCGTACCCCATGCTCCAATAACAGGTTTTGTAGGTGTCGCAAAAACCAAGGCTCCTAAAGCTCCTCCGTCACGTACTTCCCACTCTGGGTTAGAAACTTTCACTCCATTTACATACATCTTATAATTGGCACTGGTTGCATCATAAGTCATTACTAAATGGAAAAACTTGTTTGTTCCTGCCACTTTGTTCGCTTGAACTCCTCCTTTGGAAGGCTCATTACGAGTGTCTTGCCAAGAATCATTTCCATTCTTTTTTGTAACTAAAAGTCCTTTCACAACCAATGTATCAACTGTGGATTTCTTCCAACCTGTTTCCGCCATTAAGTTTAAATTACCAGCCCACTCGTTTGGACGAGTCAATGATAAAAAGCAAGAAGGAGTATTACCATTGTTGCTAATTTGAACCCAAGCACTAATCGTTGCACTTGGTAAAGAGGATAACGCAGATATTGCATCATAAGACAAATATCCATTGCTTAAACTCAAGGCCTTACCCTTGATACCTGTCACATAAGTAGCACCTTTGCTACCAACTGGAGAAGCTCCCGATTTAGTTTCTTTTCCGTTGTCCTCAAAGCCCCAATGTGCTACTAAGTTAGTTGCAGCTACTTCATTTGCATTGTTGTAACCATCAATAGCTGGTAAAGTGGCTTCTTCTTTTTTACAAGAAGATAAAACGCTACCTGCTGCTACAAAACCAGCAAGTAATCCGATAGTAATTTTTCTCATTTGCATGTTTTAAAAATTAGAGTTGTTTAAATAAATTGTTTACGATATGTTTCTTATTAATATCCGTTGTTTTGAGTAAGCTTTCCGCCGCTTAGAGCGATTTGTAAAGCGGGAATTGGAATCAATTCATTCACCCCTGCCTTAAAATTTTTACCAGAGGCCTGCATAACTTTTGCGGCTCTCCCGGTTCGAACAAGATCAAAAAAACGATCATGTTCCATAGCCAATTCCATTCTTCTTTCTTGCCAAATGGCTTCTTTTACAGCGTCTTTTGCTGCAGCTTTTGTTTCGGAAAGTCCAGCTCTTTGACGAATACGATTCAATTGGGCAATGGCCAAAGAGGTATTCCCTAACTCATTAGCCGCTTCCGCATTGATAAGCAAGACATCTGCGAAACGAAGAATATGAACATTTTTTTGCTTACGATCTCGATTGCCTAACCAGGCTTCCACTTGTGGATTTTCACTATGATACGCTTTGTAATTGTATCTTAAATTTTCTACAGAATCGGCACTTGGAACCCTGAAACCATCGAACAAAGTAGTTCCTTTGTATTTACCAGAATTATCAATAAATATGACAGTCGCATTTTTTCTGACATCGTTTTCTTCATAGGCCTTCACTAAATTTTCGGTTGGCGTACAAAACCCCCATCCTAAATCTGTCCAACCTCCTTTACCTCCAACCCTAGGACCTTGAAACATGGAATAAGCATTGATCCCAAAATCGGAATTGTTAAAAACCCCTGTTTGAATTTCAAAAATAGACTCCGAACTATTATTACCCTTTTCTCTCCAAATCTGTGCATAATCATTCATCAAAGCATATTGTCCCGACTCGATCACAGACTTACTTAAGTCAAAGGCTTTTTGCCAATCTTTGCGATACATATATACTTTTGCCAATAAGGCTTGTGCAGCTCCTTTATTGATTCTTCCTACTTGGGTTTGACTTTTGATTGGCAAATTGGAAACCCCTTCTGCTAAATCTTGAATAATCACTTGATAAATTTCCTCTACAGATGCTCTTGTTTGAAAAACAGGATCTGTATTGGCATCGCTAGCGCTGTTGGGAACTCGAATGATTTTAGGACAAGCACCATATAAACGAACTAGATTAAAATAGTAATATGCCCGAATAAATTTAACTTCTCCGGCCAAAGTCTTCTTAAGTGTTTCACTTAAATTGGATTTCTCAATTGCTACCAAGGCTTGATTTACTTTGGCAATTCCATTGTAATGCCCTGCCCACAAAGATTGAACAAAAACGTTGGTTGGCGTTAAAGTGAAATTATCCATTTGTCCGACCGTCCCAGCTTGATCGCTGGCGGTACTTCCTTTGTCAGCATCATCCGACATAATATTGGTAACAGAAACAAAGGCCAAACCATGTGCATCGCCCTCTGAACCAAAAGCCTCACCTAATAACAAAGAATTGTATGCCCCTACCACTAAATTTTGTGCATAATTAGGATCAGAATCAGATGTGGGCTTCGCCTGCAATGGAATCTCCAAGTATTCGCTTGAACAAGCATAGGTACCTGCTAAAGCAATGAAAAATAAGACCGAATAAATGATATTTTTATACATAAGTGTTGAATTAGAATCCAATATTTAAACCAATAGATAATGTTTTCGTAGTAGGATAGGCATTCAATTCTATCCCCGCGGCTGTTGGTGAATCCGATGAAAGTTCAGGTGTGAAACCAGAAAACTTTTTGAACGTAAATAAATTTTGACCACTAATGAAAACTCTTGCACTTGCGACCTTCATTTTGGAAAGCAGCGTATTCGGTAAATTATAAGTCAATGAAATATTATTTAAACGAATAAAATCGCCCGATTCAAGAAAATAAGTGGAAGCAGGCAAATATCCCGCATTAGCACCAGGTTCAGTTTGAATTCCACTTCCTCGGCTCCATCTTCCATAAGCCATCGATTTTTCAACGTTATCTAAAGCTCCTTGGCGGAAAGCTCTTTTACCATTGTAAATCTTGTTGCCCACATTTCCAATGGCATCCATGTTAAAATCAAAATTTTTGTAAGAAACTCCCAGGTTAAATCCAAAATAGGCACTTGGTTGATAAGAACCTGCAAATATTCGATCTGCATCATCAATTTTACCATCGCCATTCACGTCTTCGTACTTAAAACTACCTGGTGCGGCACTTGGTTGGATGACGTTTCCTCCTTTGTCTTTATAATCTGCAATTTCTGAATCACTTTGAAAAACCCCTAAGACATTCAAAACGTAGAAACTTCCGACAGGTTGTCCATTATCTGTTTTAGTGGTATAAAACTGTGCGGCTCCAATTCCTCCATCTAAAATAGGTTGACCACCATTCAAGCCAATCACTGAATTTTTATTCAAGGTTGCGTTAGCACCTACACGGAAAGAAATATCCTTCGAAATTTTATTTCGATAATTCAACATACCTTCAAGGCCAGAGTTTTGAATAGAGGCTGCATTGGTTAATACAACTCCATCCTTATCCCCGACCACCGAAGGCACTTTCACATTTATTAACAAATCCTTTGATTGCTTATTATAATAACCGAATTCCCCTTGCAATTTTCCTTTTAACATGGTAAACTCTATTCCAAAATCAATCTCTTCAGTTGTTTCCCATTTTAAATTAGGATCCTTAATTTGAGTAATAGAAGAACCTAAAGTGGCTACGCCACCCCCAAATGGATAGGCCAAATTAGGTTCTACAGTAACAATATAAGCATCGCTAGGAATACGATCATTCCCTACCAATCCCCAGCTAGTTCTTAATTTTAATGTTTCAAAAAGAGGTAAGTCAGACATGAATGGTTCATTACTAATCACCCAGCCTAATCCGAGCGAAGGAAAGTAGCCCCATCTATTTGCCTGCGCAAAATTAGAACTACCGTCCGCTCGCATCGTTGCGGTTAATAAGTAAGTATCATTGAAATTGTAATTCATTCTAGAGATGTAAGCCTGCCTTCTCCACATATCTCCGTCGCCATAATTCGTAGAGGTATTCGCATTTCCGGTATTTAAATACCAAAGGTTTTCAGAGGCCGGAACATCTTTTCTGAATGCCCCAAATCGATTAGATTTAAACTCTTCGGAGGTTGTTCCCACCAATAAAGTTAAGTTATGATCCGCCCATTTTTTATTGAATGTTATCGTATTGTCCCAAACCCATCTAAAAGAACTGGCTTGAAAAACCGACAAATTACTATTCGGGTTACGTTGATTTCCTCCTGCATCTAAAAAGAAAGTGTTATCATTCGTAAACTTATTATTATAAGTTCTTCCCGAATTACTTACATAATCTCCGCCGAGATTGGATCGAAAGGTTAGGTATTGTACAATTTTGTAATTGATAAAAGCAGATGCTTGTAGTCGATGCGACTTCACTTGATCATCGTTATTGTTAATGTCTAATATTGGATTGCCAACATTTTGAAACAATGAAGTATTCCCATATTTCCCATCCCTAAAACCTTCAATGATAGGTGCTGCGCGGTATGCATTATTATATGCAGAACCTAAATTGACATTTTGATCGCTCGAATTGTTATAAGAAGCATTAAATCCAAAATTAAACTTTTCATTCCAGCGATATTCTTGATTCAATCTAGCTGTTAATCTTTCAAAATGATTTTTAATCACAATGCCTTCGTCAGCCAAATAACTCAAACTCAAATAATTGGAGATTTTTTCATTCCCACCTGAAATCGACAAATTATGATTCTGCATAAAAGCCGTTCTAAGAATTTTACTATACCAATCGGTTGATATACTACCCACAGGTGGGGCCTGTACGCCTAAAGCAGAAATGTAATTATTATATTCTACCGCATTCGCCATTTCGACCAAATTAGAGGCTTGGCGGACACCACTCATTCCACTGTAATTTACCTGAATGCCCGACTTCCCTTTTTTAGTAGTAATGATAATCACTCCATTTGCCCCTCTAGATCCATAAATAGCAGTGGAAGAAGCATCCTTCAATATATCAATGTTGGTAATATCTGACATACTGATATTCGTAATATCATCTGTCAAAACACCATCCACTACAAATAAGGTTGAAGTTCCTGCAAGTGCTGTCCCCACACCACGAATTCGAATGGTAGGAGATGCTCCCGGCTTACCACTATTGATGATTTGAACACCAGAAGCCTTACCCTGAATGGCTTGGGTAGCCGTCATCACGGGTTGTTTAATTAAATCTTCTGCTTTCAAACTTTGAGTTGCACCTGTAATATCTACTTTTCTTGCTTGCCCATAACCTACTACCACTACCTGATCCAACTCTTTGCTAGACTGAATCAAGGAAACATTGATTTGGTTTCTACCATTAACAGCAACCTCTTCATTTGAATACCCCACTGCAGAAAATAATAAGATGGCATCTTCCGCTACTGATAGTTGAAAATTTCCATCGATATCAGATACTGCTCCAGAAGAAGAACCTTTGATTCGAACGGAAACTCCAGGAATTCCTGAACCATCTGCTTTATCTGTGACTTTCCCCTTTACCAATACTTTTGCCTCAAGAACAAAAGTGAATAGCAAAAACAAAAGTGTGCAATAAAATTTGGTTCTTGAATTGTACATATACAACATAAAATTGATTTTTATCTCCACAAAATTAGATGTACTAATTAAATAATTTTTATAATTTTACTCATCATTACCACATCAAACTGTCATTTTTTGTTCAAAAATGATAGATTTAACTCATCATGACGAAAAAAGAGAAATTCAAAAAATCATTTGGGCCCCGTTTAATTCATTGTTTTGTTTGCCTTTTATGTTTACTCAAGGGAGTCAACATTTTAGCATTGGATCCTGATAAAAGGGAAAGCAATAACGGTCTTGAGGAAATCGTTCACTTTTCTCCAAACAACTACCGGGCGCATCGACAAAACTGGGATATTGTCCAGGCAAAAAATAATTGGATTTATGTGGGAAATTCCAAAGGAATGTTAGAGTTCGATGGAAATAATTGGCAGGTGTATCAACTTCCATTAAAACAAATTGTTCGATCAGTAGCCATTGATCAAGAGGGTAAGATTTATAGCGGAGGATTGGGAGAAATTGGCTTTTGGGAAAAATCAAAAAAGGGAAAACTTACTTATCATTCATTTAGCCATTTGATCAGCGACAAAGATTTCAAAAAAGAGGAAGTCTGGAATATATTGGCGCTGAAAGACAAGATACTCTTCCAATCTTTTGCCTTTATGTATCTTTATGAGAAAGGGAAAATAACCAAAATCAAAACGCCCAGCACGATTCTTTTTGCATTTGAAACAAACAATAAAATTTATATTGAAGCTATTGGGAAAGGATTATTCGAAATCAAGGGCAGTCAATTGAAATTCATTGAAAATAGTGCTTTTTTGGGGAATGCCTCTGTGAATGTCATCTTACCAGGTGCTCGTCCACAAGAATTATTAATTGGCACTTCTCAAAAAATGTATCGATATGATGGTAAAAAATTCGAAGACTTCAATCCAGCCAGTAACTCCTTTTTCGACCAAAATCAATTGAACAAAGGAATAAAATTGGTAAATGGCGACTATGTTTTTGGGTCCATTTTGGATGGATTAATCATTACTGACCCGAAAGGGAACATCAAACAACATTTAAGCAGAAGCAACGGTTTACAAGACAACACAGTTCTTTCCCTGCTAGAAGACAAAGAAAATAATCTTTGGGTTGGATTAGACAAGGGTGTCGATTTAGTCCGATTAAATTCCCCGATGAAATTATTCAATGATAGCAATGGACAACTGGGAAATATATTTGATGCACAATTTTTCAATAAGTACTATTATTTAGCAACCAATCATGGGGTGTTTTACTCAACGAATAATCAGAAATATGATTTAATACCTCAAACACAAGGACAAGCCTGGAATTTAGAAGTGATGGATAATCAATTAATTTGCGGGCATAACAATGGAACTTTTATCATAGAAGGGACTAAGGCCAGAAAAATTTCACCCATTACAGGTGGTTGGGCAATCAAAAAATTACATACAATCAAAAATACCTTAATCCAAGGTACTTATACCAAATTGTGTTTATATAAGTTAAATAGCAAGCATCAATGGACATGGGATGGAACTATTGAGGGTTTTACGGCGCCAGTAAGGCAGTTAGAAGAAGGCCCCAATGGTGCGATTTGGGTAAATACAACGAGCAATGGAATTGCAAAAATTAAAATCAATTACCAAAACAAAACGGCACAAGTAGAAAAGTGGTTTTCTCAAAGTGAATTTCAAGGTTTACAAACAACCCTTTCTAAGGTGAATCAGAAAATTACTTTAACCTCTCCATTACACTCATATTACTATGATGAAGCAAGTAAAAATTGGGTTAAAAACCATTTATTCGAAAAAAAAGAATTCCCTTTAAAAGTATTTCCAATAACAGAAAATGAGTTTTTTGTTAAAAAACAAAATGGATTTTTGCAACATTGGCAAAACAATCGCTTAACAAACACTGCCATAAAATTGAGTGATGAAAACGATGAAATGACCTTAGTAAAACTCAAAGAATCACAATATTTAGTTTCATTTGAAAATGGTTTTGGGTTATTTGATTCCAAAAGTAATTACAATCCATCTCTTAATATTGAACCCTACATACGGTCGATACAAGTAGAATCAGATAGCAGTTCAGAGTTTCATTTTTACGAAGCTACGAGTGCTTTGACAAGACCCTTTCATTATCAACAAAATCATTTGATTTTCCACTTAGCTATGCCAAGCTATACCAAGAATAACAAATTTTCGTATTGGTTAGAACCTTATTCCAATGAATGGTCCAAATTTCAAGATTTGTCTCAAATTGAATTTGAAAAGCTCCCGTCTGGAAAATATACTTTGCATTTAAAATCTGATTCAAGTACAAAAGAACAAAGTTTTACATTTGAAATTTCAGACCCTTGGTACTGGAATTTTTGGAGTAAAGCCCTTTATTTACTCCTTTTAATGCTTATGATTGTAGGATTCTATGAACTACATAAACATCGCTTGAAACTAAAACAAGAGGAAATAAGAAGAGAATTGGAATATAAATTGGTTTTGCAAGAAGAAAAAAACAAGCAAGAAATCATCAAATTAAGGAATGAAAAGCTAGAAAATGATTTGGTGAATAAATCAGAAGAGCTCTCCAACATAGCCCTTTCATTGATAAAAAGAAGTGAATCATTGAGTAAGATTAAACAAGACTTAGAATTAATAAAACCTGTCAATGATTCTAAAATTCAAATCTATTCTTCCATCATTAAACAAATTGAAAGAAACATTTCAGACAAAAAAGATTGGAAATTATTCCAAACCAATTTCAATGAAGTTCACGAAATATTCTTCAAAAAGTTAATGGAACAATTTCCTAATTTGACGCATGGCGACTTAGGTTTGGCAGCCTATTTACGGATGAATCTTTCCTCCAAAGAAATTGCTCAACTTCTAAATATTACGCCACGAAGTGTGGAATTAAAAAGATACCGCCTCCGCAAAAAAATGGTATTAGACAATGAGCAAGGCTTATCTGAATTTTTTATGAAGTTTTAGGTTTTTCGCAAAATCTCCTGCATAATTTTTAAATGATGATGCGTGTGAATCGCTAAAAATCGAGTGGTCAAACGCACATTCAAATGACCAAATAAGGGGTGCTCAAAATATTTATTCGCTGAAATACAATTGAGATCCTCAATGTTTTCTTTGGCCAAAGCTAATTCTTGGGTGATTTTGCATTTATCAGAGCCTTCCTTCGGGCTTACCGACTGCGGTGCTTTTGCTTTGCCTTTGGGTATGAATCCGAACAGAATAACATTCCATTTGATGAGCGAAAAAGTAGGCTGGTACATTTTTGCATTGGAATGTTTAAGACTAGCAATCACTTGATTAATCACCAAGAGACTGTGCTCTAAATGCCAAGCAATGTTTGCTTCTGACACCTTAGGATTCATCCGTTCGGATTTGTCTAACAAGGCATCCATTTCATGCAATTGCTTTTGTAAGGATTTCATATGTTTAAATTTTAGGAGGAATTAATTTATATACTACAGGCGTAACGATTCGAGAGAGCAAAGTGGAGCTGATCAAACCTCCGATCATAACAATGGCCAATGGTGAAATCAGAGGATTTGTAGAAATAGCAATCGGAATTAAACCGCCAATGGCGGTCAAAGTTGTTAAAATAATGGGTAAAAACCGAACCTCTCCTGCCTCACGTATCGCCTCCTCAAGGCCTTTGCCTTCTGCTCTTAATTGATTAGTAAAATCCACTAAGAGGATGGTATTCTTCACTTCTATACCGGCCAAAGCAATCATTCCTACAGTGGCGACGAAAGACAATGAATTGCCGGTAAATAATAATGCCAAAACTGCACCAACAATCCCTAAAGGAATAACCGATAAAACGATGATTGTACTTTTGAAGGTTTTAAATTCCAAAATCAACACGGCAATAAATATAAATACCGTCACAATAATGATATTTCCAAAGCCTCCAAACGAGTCGTTTCTGCTCTCTACTTCACCGCCCATCATATAGGTATAACCTTGTGGCAATTTTAATTGGGCTAATTGAGCTTCCACCTCTTTGATTACCTCATCATTTAAATATCCCTTTTTAACAAATGAACTCAAAGAAACCATTCTCGAGGTATTAAAGTGGTTAATGCTAACAGGCGATTCCACTAATTTAAGTTGAGCCACCTGTGAAAGAGGAATGGCCGTTCCCTGCACATTGTTGACAAATAAATTATCAAAAACCTTTAAACTGGCATGTTTAGAGTTGGCTTTTGACACCAATAAATTGAAATCATTTCCATCTGAATCAGAAATAGTTCCCAACTCAATACCTGCGACCACCAATCGAACCATTCGATCAATAGAAACGGTGGGAATGCCCAGCATACTTGCCTTAGACTTATCTATTTCAACTTTAATGTCAGACTTTAAGTTTTTGAGCGGATTATTCACATAAATTGTCCCCTGGGTATTAGCAAGCATTCTTTCCACTTGTAAGGCTAATATGCGAAGTGTATCAATGTTTCTACCAATCATTCTGACCTCTACAGGTGCCACTACAGGCGGCCCTTGTTCAAAATTTTTAACTTCCACTTTGGCATTTGGATAAACAAGCCAAGCCTTTCTTAATTGCTCAATGATCTCCAATTTCCGATTGACAGAAGTCTTTTTCTTTAACTGCACGAATAAGCCTGCATAATCTGTTCGTTCGTTTAATGGGATGGCATTGTAATAAATACGAGGATTCCCCTTACCTACATTGGAAGTAACAAATTCTACATCGGGAATTTTCTTTAGTTCTTTTTCTACATTTTTGGTAATAGAATCTGTAAAAGCTAGACTGGATTGAGGTGGGGCATAAATATTAACCAAAAACTGTGGTTTTTCTGAGGCAGGAAACAAACTAAATCCAATGACTGGAATGATTTGAAGCGAAGCAACAAAAACACCTAAGGCCACAAAAAGTGTTATCCAAGGCTTTTGAATTGCAACATCCAATAATTTAGAATAGGTTCCAGCAATCAATTTTTTAAGAATTCTTAAAAATAAATTCCCCTCTGCATGTCCTTCATGTTTTTTCAAAAATCGACTAGATAAAAACGGAACGATTGTCAGAGAAACAAGCATGGAGGCTAAAATGGAAGAAATAACCGCCACTGGAAGGCATCGAATGAATTCTCCAGAAGTTTCAGGTAAAAACACCAATGGCATAAATGCAATGATTAGGGTTACCGTACAACCTAACACCGCCATTCCGATTTGCTGTGTAGCTTTTAGCGTCGCATCCAACCTAGAATAACCCTCACGAATCCACCGCTCAATATTCTCTACCACTACAATACTGTCGTCCACCAACAATCCTAAAGCCACCACAAAACCCACAATACTTAATTGATTTAAGCTATAACCCATTAAATTCAGTAATACAATACCGATTGACAAAGAAAGTGGAATGGAAATCATTACCACAATGGCAGCCCGATAACCTAATGGCAGGAGTGTAATTGCAACTAATAATATAGCGATTAAAAAATCGGTAAATAAACCTCCTAAGCGATCATTCACATTCTCAGCTTGATCAAAATTGACCACTAGATCAATGTTTTTGGGCAGGGTCTTTTTAAATTGTGCAATGACAGGCAAATAACTTTTCTGCGTTTGGGTGATATTTTCTCCTGGTTTTTGAGCAGCAGCGACTAGTATACATCTGTTTCCATTTAATCGAGTGACGTGTTTATCTTGATCATAATCAAAATAGACATGCGCTACGTCTTTCAATAACACATTTTTCCCTCCAAAACTAAACACAACCGTGTTTTTTACTTCATCAATATTTTCATAATTCCCGCTGGTTTTGATATTGAATGAGCGATTATTCTCAACAACACTACCTGCAGGAATATTCGCTAATTCACTTTGAATGGCTTGTAAAACTCGGTCAGGTGTCACTTGAATTTGAGACATTTTTTCCAAATTCAAATCAATTTTGATCAGTTCTTTGGGAAGACCAAAAATTTCAACATTTTTCAAGGTTCTTATTTTCTCCAAATCATCCTGCAGTCGCTCTGCGGCCTCTTTCATTTGCTTTCTAGAAGCATTATTGGATACCAGAGCCATTTGTAGCACATTGACACTAGAAGGGGACACTTTGTTCACATCTAAGCGAACTATTTCCTTTGGCAATTGAGCTCTTAGACTATTAATTTCACGAACCAATTCCGAATACTTGTCATCAACGTTGACACCAAATTTATATTGAACCTCAAATACCGCCAATCCGTCGCTGATACGGGTATTGATTTTCTTAATATCTTCCAAGCTATTGATTTTCTTTTCAATAGGGTCCACGATAAGGTCTTCCATGTCTTCCGGACTTGTGCCAGGGAAGACCACGATAATCGGAAATTGCGGAGTATTCATGTTGGGATCTTCTTCCCTAGGCATGGTCAAGATAGTGGTAATTCCCACTACTATTACCATCAAGAAAATGATCAACGTGAATTGATAATTTTTTACCGCATAATTGGATATTTTCATCTGCTTATTTCGATTGTGGTAGCATTATTTTTATGGGCGATTTGTCATCCAAATAGGCATTGCCTGAGGTGATCAAATACTTGACATTTTCTAGTCCTGAGAGGATATTGACTTGTCCATTTTCCAATTTACCCAATTTAACTTTTACTTTTTGAGCCGTTTTTTGATCATTGGTAATGAACACAAAAGCCTCCTCGTCGTTGCCATCCATGATTGCATCATAAGGGACTTTCCAAGTGGACGTGTTGGATTTTAACTGAATGGTCGCCTTTCCAAATAAACCACTTGCCAAATGTTTGCGTGGAATTTGGTTGGCTGAAATATTGACCCACAAAGTACCGGTTACGGGATCAACGCCCTCCGATTTTTTAAGTACTTTGGCTGGAAAAGTTTGTGTTGAAAAAGATTCTAGCAGCAATGTTGCCTCATCGCCCACTTGCACATTGGCCCAATCACGATCACTCAAGGCCACTTTCAAAATCCAGTGAGCATTATTTGCTCCATTGATTTGCAAAATAGGAGTCCCGGGACCGACCACCTGCCCATCATTAGCCAATTTTCTTAATACAAAGCCTGATTTATTCGCTCGAATTTCAGCAAAGTCGCGATTAAAATTCAATTGATTAAATTGTTGTTGGGCAACATCGTACGCTGTTTTAGCATTTTGAAATTGTTCCAAAGTCGCAACGCTGTCTCTGTATAAATTACCCGCTCTTTGAAAATCGCGTTTGGCTTTTTCTAAACCAATTTGCGCTTGCTGTACCTGCGACTTAATTTCGGTTAGATTGAGGGTTGCCAATAATTGTCCATTTTTGACAGCATCCCCTTCTTTTACAAAAATATGTTGTACGATTCCTCCAATTTTAAAACCTAGGAACGTTTCATCTTCGGTGGAAAACTGACCCGAAGCCTGTAGGCTAGCATTGGCCAATGATGTATTCAATGGCATAATTGTTACGGGAATGATCTCATTTTGGATGGATTCCGTTGTTTCTTTTTTGGATTTTGAGCAAGCAAATTGCATCACAATCAATAAAAAAAATGGTAATTGCTTCATTTTATTTTTCATCGTTCTAGCTTTTAATTCATCGGATAGGCTGCAATTTCTCTTTCATAATTTGTAGCGGACAGTAATACTTTTAGTCTAGCATTGTTGACTTGTGTTTGTGCAATTAAAAATTGGGTTCTTGATTCAATTGTTTCCAAGTAAGAACTGACGCCCTCAGCAAAACCCTTTTGAATCAAATGATAATAGCTAGAGGCTGATTCCATTTGTTTTTCTGCGGCAGTTAATTTTATAACATCACTTTGTAAGGTTTTTTTTGCTGATTCTGCAGCCAAGCTCATTTGCTGACTTACTTGTTCCAATTTATTTTGGGCTAATTGTACATCTAATTTGGAAGAAGAAATCTTCATCAAATTTCGCTTTCCGTTATAAATGGGGAGGTCTAATTGTAATCCTAAAAAATAATAGGCCGACTTATGGTTAACATCCCAATTAGTAGATTGTGAGCCCAAATTGACGAAACCATTGACTTTGGGAAGCCAAGCACTTTGACTTAATTTCAAGGCATTCTTATTCAATGACTCAAGGCCTTTGAATAATTTCAATTCTTCTCTATTTTCAATGGCACTTTCGCTGCTAAGGATTTTTTTTGCAAACTTTTCTAAGTCCTCTGCATTGGGGTTGCCATTGATTTCTCGGTTTAAATCGACATTCAATAAAAAATTAAAATACATTTTTGCTAATCCAGACTGTTTTTCTGCCTCAGCGAGCATGGATTGAATCGAATACACTTCGCTTTCACTTCTAATTAAATGAGCGGGCAATCCTTTGCCATTGGCAATTAATTTTTCAGTCATTTTTTTTGTTTCATTGGAACGTACTAAGGCACTTTTGTAGATATTAATAGCGCCTAATGAGGTGAGGTAATTAAAATAAGCTGATTTTACCTGAGCAATTAATTCCCTTTTATAGGTTGATAGATCGGTTTGTTGTAATTCAACTTGTTCTTGTTGAATCTGTTTATTAATGGAAATTTCTTTGTTATAAAGGGGTAAACTAGCCACTACTTTGGCATCATAAAAGTTTTTAGGTAGGAAATAGGACTCATAAGTTTTTGTCTCGCCAGAGGTTTGTAAGATTGGCGGGGCATTTGTAATTCTGTTCAAGGTAGCGTAAATAGGTGCGACAATCTCATTGACAGGAATAGATATGCTTCTACCGCCTTCTCCCGACTGATAAGAACTTTGAAAAGCGAGGTTAGGGAAATACAAAGTCCTTGCTGATTGCAAGGAAATCAGCGCTTTTTCAATAGAAATATTCTTTTGTTGAATCACCAAATTATTCTGAAACGCCTCTTGAATGTATTTATCTAAGGTTACTTCCTGGGCAAGTAATACTTGTCCTAAACCTAAAAATAGTGGAAGAATGTATAATTGAAATTTGACTTTTTTCATCGCATTTACCGTTTCTCTGTGATTAAACTTTCAATCATCCAATTCAATGAATGGGACATGGTCTGATGAATGGATTCTTTGGGAATTAGTTTTTCTAAGCGCATTCGGACATGCAGTGAAATCATTCCGTGTAAAGTGCTCCATAAAGTAATAGTAATTATATCTACATCTCCAGATGGAATTTTACCATTTTCGATACATTGTTGCACCATCGACTTCAAACGAAGAAAAATCTTATTTGCGCCTGGCCAATCTTGTAGTTTTAAATCTGCGTGATGGACCATGGGTGCTTCTTGAATCAACATCAAGTCATAATATTCCGGGAAATTCAATCCAAATAGAATATAAAACTCGCCGATTTTCCTTAACCTTTCTATGGGATCAACTACATCATTCAAGGTATCCGCAAAGTCGTTAATCATTTCAAAACCTTGCTCACAAAGGACATACAAAATTTCCTTTTTGTCCTTGAAATAGAGATAAATAGTGGTTGGACTATATTGGATAATTTCAGCAATTTTCCGGATAGAAACATTTTCAAATCCTTCTTCTTTGAATAGCTTAATGGAAGCGTCTAAAATTGCCTTCCGGATTTCTTGTTTTTGTTTCTTTTTTCTTTCCTGAATTCCCATGATATAAATTAACAATGCAAATTTAATGAACAGTGTTAACAAAGGTAAAATAATTATTTGAAATGAAAAAAGATGCCCTTTCTATTGCGCTGCTTAAAATAATTAGGTAAAAGTCTAACTATTATCTCGTTTCACTTTTATCAGTTCTCTTTCCTTCCCTTTTTATCTAATTCTTGTATTTCGAGGCCTAAAAATATCAGTTAACTGAAACAAAAAACGCATAAATTGCAGGGGGTAAGGGGACGCATTTCCCCTTAAAAAAGAAAAAACAGAATTCCTAAATCAAAACTGATATTTCTAATCAATAAACTGATTTTCATTGCGTTTTTTATAAAAGAGAGGCAGGACCGCGCATGATTTGACCACTTATCCCTTGAGTTATTACTTTTAACACTTCTTACAAGATTTATAAAACTATATGCCCTATCTTATTTAGACTTTATCCAAAATAGCTACCTTTGCTGAGATGAAATTTTATCTTTCCCATTCAAATATTTCTTGGATCAAAAAAAATGGATATCAACCATTCAATTGGATGGTTATTTGCATTTTGACTCTGTTTCAAATGTCCTGTTCGGCACCAGAATCAACATTTAAAGACAGCACTTATTATCATTGGGAAGATTTTTTAAATGGAGCCATCAAGGAAATGGGGGCGCATCCTAAAATGGTACAAAAAACCATTTTTCTAGAAGGCAAAAAGGAAGAAAAAGTCTTTAAAAGCATGGATTGGGAAAAAGAATGGGCCGTGTTTTTAGAGGCTGATTTGAACAAGCCAGCGTACAAATTGAGTTACGATAACCTTTCAGAAGACGGACTTATTTGGTACTCTGCTAAAATTGGGGAAAAAGTTCCAGTAAAAACATTCAAAATGCACCTAGATGCTTTGGGGAAACCTTTACAGGTTGAAATCAATATCTCCCAATCAAATTTCTTATTTGAAACGTCCAAAAAGCTCAATATGAATATCATCGATGGTCGAGTTGAAACCTATTCTATAGATGGTTATCAAAAAATTCGCTTTTTATCTCCTACTACATATAAACTGATGGGCGTGGTCTTGAAATAATAAATCGCATTTATTTCAGAGAATTACACATTAATCCTTTTGGAAACCTTAGAAAATCAGATTATTGATTGAAATTATCAATTGATAGTTTTGAAATTTGCTTTTAATTTTTTTTGGGGAATGTGGCCCCTTACCCCCTGCAATTTAGCCCTAAAAAAATTCAGTTGTTTGATAAAATAAGCGAAGAGAGAAAACTGGAAAAGCGAAAAGCGGAAAAGAGGAAAGGGAAAACTGGAAAAGCGAAAAGCAAAAACCGGAAAAGAGGCCAATGCCTGATCCTAGCCTAAAAAATTATGAGTGATGAAACCATCCCTTTAGAAATATTTTTACTATTCATACTTCATAAAATTCTTATTCCCCAAAAAGTCCGCTGGATAAATAGCGATCTCCTCTGTCGCAAATAATACAAACAATAAGTCCTTCCTTCAATTCTTGCGCTAATCGCAAACTAGCAGCAACGGCCCCTCCGCTGCTCATTCCTCCAAATATTCCTTCTATTTTGGCCAATCGTCTAGTCGTTTCAGTAGCCTCCTCTTCCGAAATATCCATGATGCGATCCACTCGTTCTGGCTGATAAATTTTAGGACGATAAGCTTCAGGCCAACGTCTGATTCCTGGGATTTTAGAGCCCTCTGTGGGTTGGCAACCCACGATTTGAATGGCAGGATTCTGCTCTTTCAAATACATAGACGTTCCCATAATGGTGCCTGTAGTTCCCATTGAGCTAACAAAATGGGTTACTTGGCCATTCGTATCACTAAAAATTTCTGGACCGGTTGTTTTGTAATGAGCCAAATAATTATCTGGATTCTCAAATTGATTTAATAAAATATAATCCCCTTTTGAGGCTTTTTCGACTGCATAGTCTCTTGCCGACTCAATTGTTTCTGTCAAAACCACCTTTGCCCCAAAAGCTTCCATGGTCAATACCCTTTCCCTCGTTGAATTAGAGGGCATTGCTAATTCAATTTCCAAATTATACAAACGAGCAATCATTGCTAAAGCAATACCCGTGTTCCCAGAGGTTGCCTCCACCAATTTAGTACCCGCCTTAATTTCACCCCTCAAAATAGCCCCCTCAATCATATTTTTAGCAGCACGATCTTTCACAGATCCACCTGGATTATTCCCTTCCAACTTCCCGAAAATGCGAACATTGGGATTAGAATTCATTTTTTTTATCTCCACTAAGGGAGTATTCCCTACAAGGTCTAATAATTGATTCATCTTAGTCTACAATTTCTTTGGTATTTGCTTGAAAATACAATTTAGTATGGGGCTTTACACTTTTTGTCAACCAAACATTTCCCCCAATGATGGACTGCTCACCTACGACTGTTTCTCCACCTAAAATGGTTGCGCCAGAATAGATCACAACCCCATCCTCAATAGTAGGATGGCGCTTAGTAGCAGCCATGCTTTTATCCACTGAAAGTGCTCCAAGTGTTACTCCTTGATATATTTTAACCCTTTCCCCAATCACGCAAGTCTCGCCTATCACAATGCCGGTACCGTGGTCCATAAAAAAATATTTTCCAATTTTTGCACCTGGGTGAATATCAATACCAGTTTTAGAATGAGCATATTCTGTCAAAATTCTCGGAATCAAAGGGACATTTTCTTCTTGCAAACCATGTGCCAAACGATAAAAAACCATCGCATAAAAACCTGGATAGGTGCGAATCACTTCATAGTCTGTTGTAGCTGCAGGATCGCCATTTACCATGGCTTCCACATCTGTTAATAAAAGGGTATAGATACTCGGAATCTTTGCCATATACCTTTTTGCAATATTAGCCGGAGTATCCGTTAATTCTGTTTTCATGGAATGCAAAAGGCTCTCCAAACCATTTTCTATGCTTTCCCAAACCAAGGTCAATTCATCTAATTGAGTAAAATGCTTTTGCGTTTGTTCTGGAAAAAGCGTTAAAAGAATTTTAGTGAAAAGCTTTTTTATGTCTGAAGTGGCAGGAAAAGATTTCGTTTCTTGATGCTTCGCAAAAATCTGTTGTAGAAAAAGATGTGACTCCATAATATTTTAATTAAAAAGTAAAATTAATCAAAGGATGGGTTAAAATCGCCTCTATTTGTAGATTGGTATTCAAGGTAGTAATGACTAAAGGGTGAATCAATGCTTCCTCTCTTTGGGCCATACCATGCAAATAGGCTTTATCATAATAATGTAAGGTAATGGCTGCAACCTCATAAAAATCGCCTTGATCCAACTTTTCCAAAGCATTCTGAAAATGTTGTCCCCCCAGGCGTTTTTTAATTTTCAACAAGGCTTTTTCCAACTGCTCTTTGGGATATTTAGCGTAGACTTCTACCAGATAAGGCAGTCTAAATTCCGCATCAATATCTATAAACAATAAAGGAGCATTTCGTAATTGTTCATAAAAATGAAAATTCATAAATACTTGCCCGATATGTCTGCTCTCATCTTCCACCCATATACCTTTAGAAAAATCGAATTTCAGTAGTTCATGGTAAACTAAATTTTCAAAGTGTTCACTGCTGGGTTGCTCTGCTAAACCTAAATGACCAAAGGCTGAACCCCTGTGATGAGCTAATCCTTCTAAATCAATGACTTGGTAACCTCTTTCCTTCAAACCCAATAAAATCTCTGTTTTACCGCTCCCCGTTTTTCCACCCAAAACCAACAAAGGCAATTTTTCTTCGAATTTTTCCAACACCAATTGTCGGTAAGCCTTGTATCCCCCAACTAAAATTTGGACTTTTAAACCTGCTGTTTCAAACAACCAAGCCATGCTTCCACTTCGCATTCCACCTCTCCAACAATGGACCAAAACTGTGCCATCAACGGCTAATTTTTTCGCTTGCTTTACCCATTTAGCTAAATTAGGGCCTACATATGCCAAACCTAATTCAACTGCTTTATCTTTCCCTTCGTTCTTGTAGCAAGTTCCCACGGCTGCCCGCTCTTCGTTAGAAAAGATGGGGAAAGAAATCGCTCCTGGAATATGCGCCCTTTCAAATTCGGCCGGAGACCTTACATCTAAGATTGGAAAGGTTTTGGCGGCTTCTAGAAATTCTTCGGGACTTAATTTTTGTGGCATAAGGACTAAGCTAATTCAAGCACGTAAAGTTGAAAATTCAAAGGATCAAAAATGGCTAATAAGTCCTGAATGAAATCAGGATAATTGACATAAAAATTCAGGAAATTTTCATGTCTTTCTTGCCAATGTCCCTCTGGGAAAAGCTTAGATTTAAGCGTTAAAAGTTGCTGAACTTGAATTTCTTGATTTCGTTCTTCCGCTTTTCTCATTCGCTTCTCTAGGTTCTCCAAACCACTTAGCCACTTGTGTTTCTCAGCTAAAACAGAAGCTTCCAAGGTTTTATCCACTGCCGCTATTTTCGATAATACTTGTTGAATAATGGGTTCAATTAATAATTGTTCTGTTTGGAAATCCAAAACTTTGTCTGAATGTTCTTCGACAAATTTCTTTTTCAAACTCCTTTCATCCAAGAATAGGTCTTGCACAGGAATAGCTAATTTTTGGATTCTTTGTTGATGTTGCGGAGTTAAAACTAGCGCAAAATTCCGAGGCAATAAAATGGGATAAGGTATCTGATGGGCATCAAAAATTCCTTTCAATTGCAACCAATATGCCACTTCTGCTCCTCCTCCCAAATAGGCTAAGTTAGGTAAAATCGTTTCTTGGTACAAAGGGCGAAGTACAACATTGGGACTAAATTTTTCTGGATGCTGCTCAATTTCAATTTGTAAATCTTCCTTGCTCCACTCGATGCTCGAATGTACCACTTTATATTTCTCATTTTTAAATTCAATCCGCTCCCTAAAACCCTTTTCTATGTAAAAAAAATTAATTTCTCTAGCGTGTATTTGCGGTTTATATCCTTCTTTTTCTAGTAATTGATTTTTTTCATTGACCAAATCCAAATGTTTGAAATGGATCAAATCCTCTTTCATCACAGAAATAAATTCGCGCTTCAAATCGGAGTCATCGGCATCTATGCAAATCAGTTCTTCTCCCGGAAAAAGAGCGTGCATATATTCACGTACGGCAGCTGCTAGGGTTTGATTTCCGGTATAAGCTTTCTCAAAAAATTCAATTTTTTCCGGAAAAGTTGCGAGGAATTCAGGCATTTTTTCCAGAGTAAATCGTCCTACTGGGCCTTTTTGATCCGTTTCAAAGGTGTATTTTTTGCCAAAGCAATGAAAATGGTTGATTTCATCCCAATCATGATCCTCCGTTGCCATCCAATAAACAGGGATAAAATGATAATCAGGAAAATTTTGTTTCAATTTTTTAGCCAAATTAATGGTTGAAACAATCTTATAAATAACGTACAAGGGCCCAGTGAATAAATTCAATTGGTGACCGGTAGTCACGGTAAAGGTTTTTGCATCCAGCAGGGCATTGAAATTCACAGATGTAGAATGACCATCATACTGCTTTTGTAAAACTTTTACGAGGGTTTCTCTTTTTAGATTTGAAAAATCAGATTTAAGTTGAATTTGATTTTCAAATGAATTTAACTCAGGCGAATTTCCGTAAAGATTTCTCAAAGAATCCTTTCCTGACAAATAGTCTAATAATAGGCCAGAAAAGGAATTTAGTTGTTCTAATGGATAGCTTTTGTGTTGCATATTTTATGATTATCAATGCCTTAATTTTTAAAAACCTGATAATTTTTCTTAAAGTTCAAACGAATTTAAATATATTTAAGGAATAATTGGGTTCGTTCATCATCAAATGAGATATTTCAGGATAGTTTTACTACTAATATTACCTCTACAATTTTTTGGGCAACAATCTCCGCAATTCACTCAATACATGATGAATAAATACCTTTATAACCCTGCATTCGCTGGTTATGAAGACTATATTGATATCAAGTCTGGTTATAGGCAGCAGTGGGTAGGTTTGGGAGTTCCATCCAAAACATTTTATATCACAGGTAATTTTTCCATAGATAAATCAGACAGAACCTCAGAAGGCCCAACCCCCTATATTTCGAAAACCATTCGTAGAAACTTTACTCCAACAGCCATCCGCAAAAAAGATGAAAAGCCAAATTTTCATCAAGGATTGGGGGTACAGCTCATGTCAGATCAATTTGGCCCCTTATTCGACTATTCTTTAGCATTGACTTACGCTTATCATTTGCCCTTGGGAGGCGAGAGAAAACTAGCCGTTGGAACCTCTGTAGGGGTACATCAAAGAATCATTGATTTCAATGTAGGAAATTTTGATGCACATGACCAAGGAGACAATCGACTGATTTCAGAAGGGAAACTAACAGGAGGGCACCCCTTAATTAATTTAGGCGTGTTATATTATAATCGAAATGGGTACATAGGATTATCTGCTAATCAATTAATCATGCAAAGCGTTAATTATGAAAGGTTAGTCAAACAAGCGCAAGCGGATACAGTTTCATGGTTTGGAGAAACGAGTCCAAGTTATCAATTACAAGCTGGTATTACCAAAAGGATCAATCAAAACTTAAAAATCAGTCCATCCGTATTAATCAAATCGACCAATTTTACCAATGTCCTCTTAGAGGCAAATGTAAAAGCAAGTTTTGATGATCAGTTTTGGATAGGCGGATCCTATCGCCACAAGGAAGCTATTTCGGCTTTATTTGGTGTGCAAATAAGTCAGACTACTCAATTGTCCTATTCCTACGACTTTCATTTCAATGGAATGGTAGAACGCAATTACGGTTCTCATGAGATTGTTTTTGGAATCAGTTTTAATAATAAATGGACGGGGAGGTGATTTAGAATGGAGAATTTAAAATTAAGTTCTAATGTGAAATACATAATTCTACATTCTTCATTCTAAATTCTTCATTTCTGCTTTCCTACTTCCTCGTATGCCTTTTCAGGTATTGGCGATTCAAATGACTCCGGTTTGATGGCAGGTTTTTCCCAGTTTAAATAGCCTTTAACCCAAGCAAAAGCCAATCCAAGAGATAAAATCCCCACGAAAATGAGCATTTCAACAATGGCAATTTTGCTCCAAGAAGCACTCGCTTGCAATAATTCTTTGTCTTTAAAAACCACTGCCCAAGGGAATAAAAAAATTAATTCAATTTCAAAAAGAACAAACAATAGGGCAATTACATAAAAACGTGGATTAAATCGAACGTTGGCATTACCGACAGGTTCTTCTCCTGATTCATAGGTGCTTAGCTTTTCTATATTAGGTCGATTGGGGCGAATCCATTTGGCTAAAAACAACACAAAAG
>JACCDS011506983.1_pt1 | contig 42235 bp, 33 predicted proteins | sample 7446441 | NCBI WGS metagenome assembly JACCDS01 (sample SAMN15323445, study PRJNA562643) | freshwater metagenome | isolation source: river surface water | place: USA:Blue River Watershed | collected 2017-08-17 | reverse complement strand
TGCACGATTTCCTGCTTCAGCTGCTGGAATTCGAGATCCAGATAACTACGCTGCGCATTGTCGTTGGTGTCGTTGACCGCCTGGATCGCGAGTTCGCGCATCCGCTGCATCATGTCCGTGATCTCGTTCGTCGCGCCTTCGGCGGTCTGGATCAGGTTGATGGCGTCGCCCGCATTCCTCACGGCCTGGTTCAGGCTGCGAATCTGGTGGGTCATCCGGGTCGCAATAGCGAGGCCGGCCGCGTCGTCAGCAGCGGTGTTGATCCGCTTGCCGGTCGACAGCTGTGCCATTGCCTTGGACATTGCGCCGTCCGTGCGTTTCAGGGCGGTCTGCGAAAACAGCGCCTTCACGTTGGTATTGATGACTGCCATGCTCGATCTCTCCTTCCGGCGTCTTGAGCTTGCTTGTTCTGCCGCGGGCCCTATGCCCGCCTGTGCAGCCAGTTATGCAAACGCCGTGCCAGATTAAAAACTACAATTAATTCAATAACTTACGAATTTCTTCTGCCGCAAATTTCATCAGCGATAATGGGTGCGGCAAATTTTGTCGGCTTTCCGGCAGTGCTTTGCCGCCGTTTGCCGCCCTGCTTGCCGCTGCCGATACGCGCCGGATTATGTTTTAAATTTTGCAATTAACGCTGAACGGCACCGAGGCCCAGCGCATCCGCCAGGGCGTCGTATTCCTTCAGCAGCTCCGGGTGCTCCGGGTAGATTGACAGCGCGATGCCGCACACTTCAAATGCCTCTGCCAGGTCGAGGTTGCAGCGCAGCGAGCGGATCAGCATGGAATAAGTAAAGACGGTAGCGCCCTCACCCTGCATCTCGATCAGTTGCTTCAGCAGATCGACCGACTGCGGCCAGTCCTCGCGCACGACAGCCAACAGGCTGGTGATCGCGAGGATGTCTTCGCTTTCCGGATACAACGCCAAGCCGGCGTCGCCCAGTGCATACGCCAGCCCGTCACGTCCCTCGCCCATCAGCGCCTGAATCGCCATGCGGAATTCTTCCGGCGAAAAGCGCGACACCTGGGTTGCGCTGAAAGGCTGGCCGGCTTCGGCGAGATTGATCATGACTTGGGCGAGGTTTGCCATTGTTCTGCTCCTGTTCACAGTAAGTGTTGCGGTGGAATTCGTGCCGGTGCATCGACGTTGATGGCGATGCAAGCGGTCTTGCCGGGGGGATTTAGCAAGAGGGATGCCAGACCTGCCGACAATCAGGTCCCACCTTATGGCAAGCGCCTGTATTGGCATTCCTGAAGACCTTTGCGTAGGCTTCAGCATAGCTCTGCGGCTTTTGACTCGAGATATTCAGTGCTCATCGATCGCTGGCGGCAGGTAATAGCCGCCGCGGCAGCCAATTGCCGCCAAAGCGGCAATGCCGCTTCACGCGATGGCTGTCAAATCATCGACGCTGGCAGGCACACAGGTTGCTTTCGGACGTGCACTTCCTAACAAACTGCGAGAGGACTCATGTCTACCCAGACTCAAGCCAGAACTGCCCAGAACCAGGCAAAGCGGCCGCCAATGACGGCAGAGGATCTGTTCAGACAAGGGGTTCGCTTGCACGGCGAAGGAGATATACAGGGGGCAGAGTCGTTGTACCGATCCGCGCTGGAGATCGACCCCGATCATTCAAACGCCACGTATCTCCTGGGACTAGTGGCCAGCCAGACTGGTCGATCAGTTCTGGCCCGCGATTGTCTGCAACGCTATCTTGAAAACCAACCACGAGATATGCAGGCGCTTTCAATACTCGCGCTCGCCCATTACGATCTGGCGGACTATGCGCAAGCCGAGCGGCTGCTGGTGAAATCCATTGCTGGGGGCATGGACTCGGTCGCCGTACATTTCAATCTCGGCAAGGTACGCCAGGCGATGGGAAACCCAGAGGGGGCGGTGCATGATTTTGATCAGGCGATTCGCCGTGACCCTGGCTATATCGACGCTTACATTTCCAAGTCCATCGGACTGCGATCAATACAAGCTTACGAAGCCGCGGCGGCAACGCTTGAGCACGCTATTGTGATTTCTCCCTACCACCCTGAATGCCATTTTCATTATGGGAACGTGATGCATGACCTCCAGGATCGCGGCGCTGCCATCGATGCCTATGGAGCAGCACTTACGCTGAAGCCCGACCATGTGCAAGCCATGGTGAATTATGGAAACGTGTGCCGCGAGCTAAATGATATTGAGGGCGCATTGTCTCTCTACGCACGCGCGCTCGCCATTGAACCGACACATGCGGAGGCACGCTACAACAAATCTCTGGCGTTGCTGGCCGACGGGCAGCTGAATCGGGGCTGGCCATTATATGAAGCACGCCTTGATTCCGAGCTTACCCGAGACAAGTTTGTAGGGCATCATCCCATTCGCCTCGCGAGAGAATGGGATGGACAACCGATGACCGGCACTTTGTTGGTCATCGCTGAACAAGGTATTGGGGATCAGATTTTCTTCGCCGGCATGCTAAACGACTTGCAAGACAAGGCCGGAGCGATCACGGTATGTGTTGATCACCGATTAATTCCGCTTTTTTCCCGATCATTCCCGGAGATTCGCTTCATCACGCCAACGGAACTTTCAACGGAACAGCATTTCGATGCCCAAATTTACATGGGAAGCCTGGGGCAAATCATCAGATCCGATGCCTACACATTTGAGACCATCGGCATTGGATATCTGAAAGCTGACTCAACGCGCGCGATTGAACTCAGAACCAGGCTAAAGCGCCCCGGAACCCTCACCTGCGGCCTGTCTTGGAACAGCGTCAACCAGGATCAGGGGAGCCATAAAAGCCTGAATCTTGATCGACTGTCGCAAGCACTATGTCTGCCGACTCTGGATCTCATTGATCTTCAATATGGCGAAACGAAAGAAGAACGGGATGCATTCCAAGCAAAACATGGCAAAGCGATTCAACATCTGGAAGACATCGACAATTACGAAAATCTGGATGCACTCGCTGCTTTGATTGATGCATGCGACCTTGTGATTACTGTCAGCAATACAACGGCCCATCTCGCTGCTGCGCTGGGAAAACCGACGATTATCTTACTACCGAAGGCGATCGGCTTGTTCTGGTATTGGCACCGCGACAGCGATCGCAGCCCTTGGTATCCGACGGCTCACCTTTACCGACAGTCTAACCACGGCGACTGGGAAGAAGTCATTGATTCACTTACCCTGACGCTGGCGAGTCTGACTTGATGCGCAAGACTGTGTCAGGCGCCAACAGCGCAAAGCGGAATGCTGCTTCACCGCTATTGCAGCAAGGCTTGGCATTCCACAGGAACGGTCAATTGGCCGAGGCACTGGCATGTTATCGCCAGTGTCTGGGTAAGGAACCACGCCACGCAGAGGCACTGCACATGCTCGGCGTTGCAGAATTTCAGCGCGGACAATTCGATGTTGCGGCCGACGCGATCGAGCGCTCTCTCCGAATCGATCCACGAAACCCAATGGCGCTGTTCAATTACGGGAATGCCTGCCGGGCGATGGGACAACTGGACAAGGCGATGGCCGCTTTCGGCGATGCACTTGCGCTCCGCCCCGATTACCGTGAAGCGCGATTGAATCGAGGCTTGCTTGCATTCGAATGCCGTGAATGGGATACCTGCGCCAAAGATCTGACGATCATCACCAGCCAGAATATTGACATAACATTATTGATAAAGCTGGGTCTTGCGTGCCTCCACCTCGATCAGTTTGAGAAGGCTGCCGGGGTCTTTGGGCATGCTGTTGAGGCTGCACCGGAGAACGCGGAGGCTTTCTGCCATCTCGGTAGTAGCTTGATGAAGCTTGATCGCTTCGAGGAAGCACAATTTTGCTATGAGCGGTCAATTGCATTGACGCCGAATTACGCGACAGCTCATTACAATCTCGGCCATTTACTATCCCAGATGAGCAACATGCTTGGTGCGGAATCAAGCTATCGCAGGGCAATTGCGTCCGATCCTGATTATCTGGACGCGCGAATTCAGCTGGGAATTCTGCTGGGATGGTGCGAACAGTCAGCTGCCGCGGTTGAGCAATTCGACGATGTACTGTCACGACAGCCAAATCATGCTCAAGCTCACTTCAACAAAGGGCTGGAACTCCTGGCTAATGGCGATTTGAGGCAGGGCTGGCCAGAGTATGCCTGGCGCCTGGAAGACGTCGATATTTCATCTGGTGGAATCGTTCACCGAATTCAGCTTCCAGAACGTGAGTGGGACGGCGTACCGCTTGCAGGTTCACTGCTGATATTGCCCGAGCAGGGATTGGGCGACCAGATCTTCCATGCTTCCATGCTGACTGATGCGCACAAGCGGGCGCCCAAAATTACCTGCTGCGTGGATGAGCGGCTGGTATCACTTTTCAGTCGCAGCATTCCCGGCATTGAATTCATGTCAACGGAGTTGGTGCAGAGAAGATTGGAAGCTGGAGAAATCGAATTTTCCGCACAGTTGCACGCAGGTAGTCTTGGTCAGTTGTTTCGACCAGATATGACAGTGCTGTCATCTGCAAAATTTCCCTATCTGGTAGCAGAACCGGCACGTGTGAATGATATCCGTAGTCGCTTGCATATAACTTCGACAGACAAAAAGCTCGTATGCGGCATCGCGTGGCACAGTAAAAATGGCCAGACCGGTCGGCAAAAAAGTCTTGATCTTGCACAGCTGGCACCGCTGCTCAAGTCGCTCAATGTACAATTTATCGACTTGCAGTATGGTGATACCCGTAGTGAGCGGGCGAGGCTCGAAGCCGAATCCGGCATTGCGCTGACCCACATCGATGACATCGATAACCACAATGATATCGATGGTCTGGCTGCCTTGATCTCCGCTTGCGACCTCGTCATCACGGTTTCCAATTCGACTGCGCACCTGGCGGCCGCGCTCGGCAAGCCTGTGTGGATCATGCTTGCCAAGGGACCTGGACTGTTCTGGTTTTGGCACCGGCAAAGGACAGATAGTCCCTGGTACCCAACTGCGCGCTTGTTTCGGCAGTCGGTACCAGGCGAGTGGGCGCCTGTCGTTGCGTCGATCGCCGAAGAGTTGGGTCAGTTTGCATCATGACGCGACCGATGAACGCTGCAACAAGCGCAAAGGCCCGCTCCTTGTTTGCTGAAGGCGTCGGCTGCCACAAGCGCGGAAAGCTGGCCGACGCACAATCACTTTACCGCCAAGTACTCCGGATAATGCCCTCTCAACCGGACGCGCTGCACATGCTCGGCGTAGCCAAGTTCCAAAGCGGGCACTACGACGAAGCTATCCAACTTATTGGCAAGGCCAGTAAGCTGCTGCCCAACAATGATCTTGTTTATTTCAACCTGGGCAATGCGCTACGCGCGCAATCACGGCTGGAGGAAGCGGATTCCGCATTCCGAGTCGCTCTGCGTTTACGTCCTGACAATCGTGATGCTCTAAAAAATCTGGGTAACGTCCTGAAGGAGCAGAACCGGATGGCTGAGGCCATCGCTTGCTATGACCAGATTCTGGCCACTGACCCGGAAGATGCATACACCCGCTACAACAAAGCGATAGCGCTGCTTAGCATGGGGTTACTCGCCGATGGGTGGCAGCTATACGAAGACCGACTGCAGTGCGACACTACAGATGGTCGCCGTTTACGCCACGAATTGCCTCGCCTCGCACCGGATTGGAGCGGTGCACCACTGTCCAAGCCGCTCTTGGTGCTGCCTGAGCAAGGACTGGGTGACCAAATCTTCTACGCGTCGATGCTGGCAGACCTTCAGGCCGCAGGCATCGACACCATCGCTTGTATTGACACACGGCTAGTGGACTTGTTCGCGCGCTCGTTTAGGGATATCGAATTTATCGCAGAGTCTGACTTACTCAGCCGAACATCCAGTTCGAGAGACTATGGTGCCCAGATTTGCATCGGGAGCCTCGGGCAGATTTTCAGGCAGGACTCACGTTCATTTGCCAGCATTCCCTCACCCTATCTCTTTGCAAACCCCGACATGACCGCTGCCCTTCGCAGCGAAGTCAAACGGAGTAACAAGCTTGTGTGCGGGCTTTCCTGGTCCAGTCACAGTGCTCACAACAGCCATGCCAAAAGCCTGTCGCTACGAAAATTGCTACCGGTTCTGCAGTTGGATGGTATCGAATTTATTAACCTCCAGTATGGAGACACTCGCGCCGAGCGGGATACATTGAAATCGGAAGCGGGGGTCAATATTCGACATTTCGACAATATTGATAACAAAGACGATATCGACAGACTGGCCTCGCTCGTCTCAGCGTGCGATCTGGTGCTTACGGTCAGTAATTCGACCGCGCACCTGGCCGCAGCAATGGGGACGCCGACACTTGTCTTGCTCCCTCATCACTCGCCATTGTGGTACTGGCATCTCGATGGAATGCACTCTCCCTGGTACCCGACCGCCACCCTGCTTCGTCAATCCACCCCGGGTGACTGGAAACCGACAGTGGAATCGGCAGCTCACATTGTGAAAGGCCTCATCAGCAGCGTCTGATTGACCCGACACCAGCAAAATGTGGCAAAGGTTTGCCGCAAAAGACTGAATTGCGGCAATTCTTTACCGATAAAGCGGACAGTTAGCCACAAGCTGCAAAGTATCGGTAAGTGGCACATTAATTGCAGTAAACAGGACGAATCCACCTGAAGGAGTCGTCCATGAAACTCAAGGTTTATGTCGGTTGGGATCCCCGCGAAGACATCGCCTGGGAGGTTTGCCGTCACTCGATCCTGCGTCGGACCAACGGCGCTGAGGTAAGCGTGACTCCTTTGGTGCAATCAGAACTCCGCGCACAAGGCCTGTACAAAAGGCCCATCGACAATCGTGCCGCCACAGAATTCAGCCTTACCCGTTTTCTGACGCCTGCGCTCGCCAGCCAGGATGGCTTTGATGGCTATGCGGTATTCGTCGACTGTGATTTTGTCTTTACTACGGACATTCGCGAGGTTATCAGCGATATTGACCCGGGCAAGGCGGTATCCGTCGTCAAGCATGATTACCAACCGACAGAAGCAGTCAAGATGGACGGCTGCGTACAGTACCCCTACCCACGCAAGAACTGGTCATCCTTCATTGTCTTCAACTGCTCCCATCCGGGCGTGCGTGCGCTGACGCCTGATGTTGTCAACTCCGCCGAGCCTGCCTATCTGCACCGATTCAGCTGGTTGAACGATAGCGAGATTGGCGAACTGGACAAAGGCTGGAATTATCTCGAGGGCTGGTACGCGCCACATTACGACAAACTGAAGGCCGTGCACTACACCTTGGGGGGACCGTGGTTCGAGCACAAGATGGACTGCGACTTCGCTGACCTGTGGCTTTCCGAGCTTGAGAGCTATCACCTGAGTGTTGCGCACAAAGCCGCTGCCTGAGATCACGGAGGTTTCAATGCAGAGCGAACGCAAAGATACTGATCGCATACCTTTTAACCGCCCTTACCTGACTGGCCGGGAACTGAGCTACATCGCCGAAGCTCACCTGAACGGCCAGCTGGCCGGCGATGGTCAGTTCACCAAGCGCTGCCAACGCTGGTTGGAAGAGCTGGGCGGATCAAAGAAAGCGCTACTGACACATTCCTGCACGGCGGCATTGGAGATGGCCGCCATCTTGTGCGACCTGCAGCCAGGTGACGAAGTCATCATGCCCTCGTACACCTTTGTGTCGACGGCCAATGCTTTCGTGTTGCGGGGCGCTGTGCCGGTATTCGTTGACATCCGAATTGATACGCTCAACATCGATGAAACCAAAATCGAAGCCGCCATCACGCCACGCACCAAAGCTATTGTGCCTGTCCATTACGCTGGCGTCGCCTGCGAGATGGACACAATCATGGAGATCGCTAAGCGACACGGATTGTATGTGATCGAGGATGCAGCGCAGGGCTGCATGGCGACCTATAAGGGCCGCTATTTGGGTACTATCGGAGATCTTGGCTGCTACAGTTTCCATGAAACTAAAAACATAATCAGTGGCGAAGGCGGTGCACTGCTCATCAATCGCTCAGAATTGGTCGAGCGCGCCGAGATCATCCGCGAAAAAGGTACGAACCGTAGTAAGTTTATTCGCGGCGAAGTCGATAAATACACCTGGACTGATGTTGGATCGTCCTTCCTTCCCGGCGAGATCGTGGCAGCTTTCTTGTGGGCGCAAATGGAAGAAGCGCGCCGAATCACGGATCAGCGCCTTTCGCTTTGGGAACGCTATGACGATGAACTGGCTGGCAGCACGCCATTGCTGCGCACGCCGAATATTCCAGAGCATTGCACTCACAACGCTCATATGTATTACGTCATCAACGAATCCTTATCTACACGCGACGACATCATTGACTTCCTGCGTAATGAAGGCGTGCATTCCGTTTTTCATTACGTGCCTTTGCATACATCCCCCTTTGGAATTCGTCATGGCATCTATAGCAGAGATACGGATGCCTTACCGGTGACAGACCATGTCGCACGTAATCTGATTCGCCTGCCACTGTGGGTGGGCCTCGAAGAAGCACAGCAACGGCACATCATTGCAACGTTACATGCAGCTATTGCTGGCTTTGGTGCCAACGAGGCGCGCACGACCGCCCTCCTCCCATCAAAAGGATCATCATGGACGCGCTCTTCAATCCTGCAGGCTGGCAGCCGCTGACCCGACCCGAGCCAAGGATCTCGCAATTCCCGGCGCGTCCGGTCATTCGGCTGGGCGTAATCGGTGGCGCATTGCGCTCAGCTGTGGGACGCACGCATTTTGCTGCCGCACAGATGGACGGCAACTTCCGTATCGATGCCGGTTGCTTTTCGCGCGATTCGCATGAGAATGCACGTACCGGCGAATACCTGCGCCTGCCTGCTGAGCGTCTGTTCAGCAGCCCGGAATCCCTGTTCGCCTTTGCGTCCGAGCTGGATGCGATCCTGATCCTGACACCGACGCCAGATCATCCGGCGCAAGTACGCATGGCGATGGAGGCCGGGCTCCCGGTGATCTCAGAGAAGGCGCTGACCGCCACGGTCGCGGATTGCGCAGCATTGCGAGAGATCCAGACCAACACGCGTCAGTCATTGAACGTCACCTATAACTATTCGGGCTACCCTTTCGTACGTGAATTACGTGCGCGCGTACTGCGCGGTGACCTTGGCCGCATCCTGAAAGCCGTTATCGAAATGCCCCAGGAAGGCTTCCTGCGGCACGACCAGCATGGCCAGCCGATGCAACCTCAGGCATGGCGTTTGATCGACGGCGAGATACCGACCATCTCGCTGGATCTCGGTGTTCATTGCCATCACTTGCTGCAATTTTTAACGGACAAGCCGCTGACACCAGAATGGTCGCGCCAGGCGTCGCTCGGCAACTTTCCGGAAGTAGTAGACGATGTCGAATGCGCGGGACGTTTGGGAACCGATGGCCTGTTCTCGATGTGGTACAGCAAAGCGGCGCTAGGTCACCGAAATGGCTTGCGTGTCAGGCTCTACGGCAGTGAGGGTTCGGCCGTCTGGTATCAGGCGACACCTGATGCGCTGCAACTCCACAGCCGCTCGGGTCAGGCGCACAGCTTGGACTTTGGCTCGCCGGATCTGCTGATCGCAAACCATCCCCGCTACATGCGATTCAAGGCGGGGCATCCGACCGGCTTTATCGAAGCGTTCGCCAACCTCTATGGTGATCTGGCTGGCTACCTCACGGAGGTACCGATGCCCGAAACCGACTCTGCCTATGTGCCGACGCTGGCCGAAGCCGAGCAAGGCCTGCGTTTCCTGCACATGGTCAACCAGCTGGCATCGGCGGTGAATTGAATGCAGCTACCCTTTGAACTTACTACTAGTCTACCGCCGTCCAGCCGGGAGGCCGTCGAGCGCTGGATAGATGCGCCGGCGCGATCGCGCTTCATCTTCGGCCGAACCGAGGTAGCGCGCCAGATCCTGCAGTATTACCGCGCGGCGGGTGTCATCGATGATTTCACCGACCAGCATGAATTTTGCGGTCTCCAAGTCATGCGCAGCAGCGACATACCGGCTGCAAGCCCAGTGCTGTCAGCTGTGATTGGGAAGCCTGCCAGCGTAAAGCGCGTCTGCGAGCGGCATGGAATGGATCATGTCGATTTCTTTGCGTTCCAGACTGCTTGTGGCGAACCTGACCTTCAGCTTCGCTTCTGGCGTGATTCACCTGCGGATTTGTCTGCGAATGGCGAGGCTTACGCAGCACTGTGGCATGCCCTCGCAGATGACACCTCACGCCAGGTACTGCGTTCCGTGCTATCCCTGAGACTGAGTGGTGATCTGTCCGTGATGGCAGGCTTCAGCGAGCGTCAGCATGAGCAATATTTCGAGCCTTTCCTCGCTCTGTCGGAGCATGGCGAGAGCTTTCTGGATATCGGCGGCTTTGACGGCGCAACATCGAAGGAGTTCGCAAGGCGTTGCCCTGGCTACGAAATTATTCATGTCTTCGAGCCTGAACCAAAAAACCTTCGGACGCTGGAAGCTCTGGCTGCATCAATGGAGCGTGTGCAATTGCATCCGGTAGCTCTCGGTCCTGAGCCGGACGTGCTCAGGTTTACGTCCGCCGATTCACGCAGTCATGTCAGCGATTGCGGCGAACACACCGTGGTTCAAGCACGGCTTGATGATCTGGATATCCGCCATGGAAGCTTTTTGAAAATGGATATCGAAGGTGCGGAACTAGGAGCCATTGCCGGTAGTGCAGGCTTCATCAGCAAACACCAACCGCGCCTAGCGATTGCGGCCTATCACAAAGTCGACGACCTGTGGCGCATCCCTTTTTCGATTGCGCCTTTGATGGAAGCCGACATCTACCTGCGCCACTACACAGAAGGACTCGACGAAACCGTCATGTTTTTTGTTCCTCGCGCCCGGAAAAACACATGCGCATCCTGATCTGCGGCGGCTCGCATGCCGACATCCCTCAGATCGAGGCCGCTCGTCATCTGGGTCATTGGGTAGCGACTTCAGGCAACAATCCGCATGAGCTGGGACACACTCATGCCGATGCATATTTTCCAGCCGATTATTCGGATACGGCTGCGATCCGCGAGATAGTCGTCCAACAAGCGATTGATGCGGTTATTCCGTGCTGCAATGATTTCTCCTATTTAAGCTGTGCAGCAATCGCTCCTCAGCTGGGGCAAGCGGGTTACGATAGTCTTGATACAGCGCACAAGATACATGACAAAGATGCATTCCGAGCATTGTGCCGAGCGCTTGATATCCCCATTCCGCGCGTACTGGCGACTTGGCCATCGGGAGCCAAGGCTCCGACCCAATTCGATATCGAGGTAATTGTCAAGCCGGTTGATCTTAGCGGCGGAAAAGCCATGACCCGTGTTGCTGCAGGCGAGGACAGCATGCCAGCGGTACACCATGCGATGTCACGCTCGAAGGCGGGCAGAGTAGTTGTCGAAGAATTCATTACTGGCAGCAATCACGGCCTGAGCACGCTGATCATTGAAGGAAAGGTCTGCTTCAGCTTCGTCGATGACGAGCACTATTTTCTGAACCCCTACCTCGTGAGTGGCGCCAGCTTTCCTGGAACTGTCAGACCGGAAGTAACTGCTGCGCTAATCACCGATATCGAACTGCTCGCACACCATCTGCAACTGGTCGACGGCTTGATGCACTGTCAGTTCATACAAACCGCGACAGGTTACCGACTTCTGGAGATCTGCCGGCGGCCGCCGGGTGATTTGTATACGCGCTTCGTTGAGCTGGCAACCGGCATACCTTACCCTGCACTGCTTGTTCGCTTATATCTTGGCGATGCGCCCGCGCTTAATGAGCTGCAGGCGCGTCAGACACTGCTGGCGCTGACACGACATTGTGCGATGCCCACACAAAAAGGGCGCTACACAGGGCTGTCGCTTGCACCTGAACTGCGCGACCACATCATCGAGCGCTTCAACCTGCTGGAAAAAGGAGACCTCATCACCGACGATCTGGTTCAAAAGGCGGCAATAATTTTCATCGATCGACAGCAGCTCACCGGAACATCAGGCGCTGATCTGTCGTCGCTCATCAAGGTAATGGTTGAATGAGTATGTTTGCTGCCCCAGATCGGATTCAAGTATCACGCTGTAAACTGCAGCTACAGCATCGAACAACTTTAGCAGGTGAGGAATTGGTGCCAACGTTCGACATCACCCGGGCGCCAGTCGTCAACCTGCTTTTTCCATGCATCGCCAAGCTCGCGGCGCAGATCGGCGTCATCCGCCAGCCGCAGCAACTTACTTCGCAGTTCTTCCTTCGTCTCGCAGAAACTGAACTGCAGGATTTCCGGCCCCGCGCTAGCAATAAGTCGCAAGAAATCAAACATGCCGAAACGAATGTTTTCCTCCGTGCCGAGCGAAAGGTAAGGAATGCCCGCTCGCAATGCAAGAAAACTCATCTCTCCCCCTCCCCAGGGAAATGGCTCGAGATAAATCCCGAACTGTCGTATCGCCACCGCTGGGTTCACCCATCCGATCGGGACCGCATTGCGCAAATTGCGCACAGCTTCAGGAATGACATGCACCGCATCGGGACGCCCGGCATACAGATAGTTCAGCGAAGGCCGCTCACGCAGCAGCATTTCCACGAATCGGTTGTAAGAAGGGTCCGCAACCTTCTCCGGTCGGGAGATCGAACCGAAGTTCATCGCCTGCACACTGGCTTGGCTAGTCGTCGTACCGGTCGCGGCCTCCGGCAGAAGGTCGACACCGAGATCCAGCGTCTCAAGTTGCAGGAATTCGCAGCAACCAATGGTAAACATCTCTTCGGCGGTGCGCCTGCCGCCGGCCCACTGCGCAATCCGCCCCGCCTGCTTAGGGTAGTACTTCATTTGCAAGAACTTTTGCCGCGGATGCGTATTGAACAGCGACATCCAGAATGCCATGTTAAAAATCGACGGGTACACCACTGTGTTGTAGTCAGAACGTCGGCAGGCCAGATCTAATCTGTCCGCGGCTTTCTGGTAGCTATCAGCAGCAAGAAAAAATACGTTCGATTCTAGAATCTGGTACAGAATCGCGGCCCGTTGCCGAGCATCCGGCAGGCTGTCGAAAAGATAAATTACATCGAAGTCGAGGACCTTGCCTTGTTGTCGCAAGTACTGAATGTTGCGCGCCAACTGGACTTCATGCGCGAGGCCAGAATAGTTGTGGTTGACGATCGCGAAACGAGTAGTTGCCGCAGGCTTGGGGAGAATGCGGCTTGGTGTCGCCGCTATCATGCGCGCAGCAAGGGACAAACGGGCCGCATGCGTATCGTCCTGCCATCGGTCCCAGTATGCAAAATCCTCGGTCGCCTTGACCAAGTTTTCATAATGATAAAAATCGATTCGGATTGCCCGTTCAAAGTCGCCGGTATCAATTGCTGCCTGCCACGCCGCAAGTACATTTCGATGCTGGGCGAGTTTCTCAGTAGTCACTGTTATCATCCAAAGCTGCGGGCGCTGCCCGATACAACTGTCATTTTCATCTTATCTTCACCGATTTCTACCATAACTTGCAAACGGCGCAAGTAGATGGGCGTGCCTACCGGCGACTGACATCGTTTAGGCATTTAGGCGCGTCTGGACGACCGGTTGGCAGCGGTCATCGTCTGCTTCGCACTCTGAACATCGCAGATACCAAGGACATCTCATGCAAAAAATCCGGATCAATCGCACCCGCCTGACCGACCTCGTCTGGCGCAGCATACTCGATGAAACCTCGCTGCACAGCGCGACCATTCGTGATGAATTACTTGGCAAGTCAAGCGCGCTCGATGAACTGCGCCGTCATGCTGATTACAACACCGGCTCGATCAGTACCGGCGCTATCTGGTCACTGTTCGCTGCAGTGGCATTTTTCCGGCCGCGAACGATCGCCGAGGTCGGTACCTTCATTGGAAAATCTACCTTCGCGATGGCCTGCGGGCTAGATGTCTGCCACAAACAAGGCGGCCAGATCTTCACTTGCGACTTCTCAAACAACATACCGCTGGATTTCGGCACCAACACACAGGTACAGCAATATCCCATGACAGCGTCAGGTGACATGTTTCGCGACTTGCGTAGCAAGGGCATACGCTGCGACTTGGTGTTGCTGGATGGACGACTCCCGGCAGAAGACTTGCCGGTGCTGGGCGAGCTTCTGCACCAAGAATCCGTTATCTTGCTGGACGACTTCGAGGGTATAGAAAAAGGCGTTGCCAACGCGGGCTTGCTAATGCCATCGCTACAAGCCACGCATCTGCTCGCCTATCCACCGTCGCCGGAACTGCTGCTGCAGCATGGACTACATGAAGCCTGTTCAGTCGCGATGATTGTTCCGCGCCGACTGGTCGAGCATACGAACCAGTAAACAATTTCTACCGACAGCGTTCGTTCCTTGCGCACTGACTTAGCCCGCAAAATTTACCTTCATTCGGTCTGCCAACAAGCCACAGAGGGAAGCCACTGATTGGTCATCCTCGGCCAATAGGGTTCGGACCGACGAAAACCATGGGTAATGCTCTCGTTCGCCGAGCAGCATCCAGTTGGCATGGCCCACGTAGATCGCTGGTCGTCCAAGCGCGCCGGCCATAGGCAGCACGGCAGTCGATGTGGAAATCACGAGATCGAGATTTTGCATCAGACCCAGTACAGATTCGAGGTCATCCTTAAGATCAATATCGTTCCAGCGCAAAATTTTTATGCCGAGTTGCTTTTCTGCCGCGGCTAACTCATCTTCGCAATCACCATATTGCAAGTTGACGAATCTCACCCCGGGAGTGGACAGTACCGGAGCCCAATCGGAGAGAGCTGCGTACTTGCGGTTGCGCGTCGCTGATAGCTTATGGCTACGCCAGCATATTCCCACGAGTCGCTCACCTGCATAAGCTGAAAGGCGCTGCGCAAAACGTCCACTTTGCCAAGGTGACGCGCATAGGTAGCCGCCTAACTTTCCATAGACTGCGGGCGATTGCATCAGCAAGCGTGGCAATGACCCTACCGGCAAATGGCAATCAAAGTCCGCAGGTATCGCCGTGCCACCATCATCTCCCGGAGAGCGATACGCCCGCACCATGTATCGGGGAAATGAACGCTGCAGTGCATCGACCAACCGGCTATCTGTCTCGATGATCACCCCCCCCTGCCCGACTTCCAAATGCGGCAACAGGCTCAAGAAGCGCAACTCATCGCCGATGCCCTGCTCGCGCCACAACAGCAAGGATTGGCCAGTTCGGAGTGGACGACCATCCCAGCGCGGCACAGCAAATTGCCGGTCTGGCCGTCGCGCCAGAGAAGGCGGCACCAGCGCAGAGAAGCCACGTTCGTACAGATCCCACCCTTCGGTGAGGCGACCTGCATGCAGGTACTCGAAACTCAGGTGGTGCTCGACGACTTCCCGCCGGCGCAGATCAAGAGAGTCGCTCCTCAAAGCGTCTTCATAAAAAGCCATAGCCGATGCGTGGTCGCCACCGTCCGAGTCCAACCGGGCGATATTGAACCTTGCTTCGAAATAGTCCGGCGTGAGCTGCAGGCTATGCTCGAAGGCCGATCTCGCATCATCTATATTGCCGGCTTGCCACAGTGCTGAGCCAAGGTTGTTATACGCCAGTGCAGAGCCGGGCTGAAGTCGTACGCACCGTTCGGCACATGCCAGCTGTGCATCGATCTGCCCGAGCTCACGATACACATCGCACAGGTTGCTGAGAGCAGCAAAAAACTCAGGGTTCAGCTCGAGTGCATACTCCAAAACCTGCCGCGCCTGCTCTGCTTGATTCTGCCGGAACAGACAAAGGCCAAGATTGCTCCAGTGCTCTGGGTTTGAGGGATCGCGTTCGGCCCAGTTCGCGAACAACATCGTCGCCAAGCCATAGCGCGCTGCCTGAAAAAGATCCATTGCCAGCTCGCCCATCGCCTGCTGGTGCAGCTGACCATTACGCAGCAACGAGGCCAGCAGGGCTTCGGCCTGCGGTATCGGACCGGAACGAAGAAGCTCTCTGTCCTCCGGCGAAAAGGTTGATAGCATTATTCGTGATCTTGCTCGTATAGTTCGCGCACCGAGAAGCCAGCGCGCATCATTTCAAGATAATCATCTAGTACCGGCTGGATCAGCTTGCCGCCAGCAGAAAAGTAGGTTCCGATCAAATCGGTGGCCTCTGCGGTCTCACCAAGCGACCATAAATGCTGATACGCCGCCAGCCACAAGCGCGGGATGAATACCTCGGGCCGATCTAGCTGTATCTGTTGGCTTGCAGCGATCGCATTCATGATCAGATCATGCACGCGAGCAGGGTCGGACATCTGCTTATCCAGCACAGCCGGAAGATCCGACGGCATCTGCCGCGCGGTCTGGGTCACCAGCGACGATGCAGAAGACAGCCGATAGTCCAGCACGCCAAGCTGTCGCATTGCCTCGACCGCAGCAATCAGCGTTGCAGACCAGTGATAGAAGTAATCCTGGAAAATGACGATGGCACCATCGCGCAGCCGCGGGAAAAAGCGCTCGACCAAAACCCGCAGCTCCTGATAGAACTTCGGGCTATCAATGTGCATCAATACGATTTGACGGATAGCGGCGGGCTCGGAGTCCCGAAGCTCGGCCCTGACAGGATGAACCAAACCTTCGCGCACCGAACCAGCCAGATAATGCTCGAAGATCGGCATGAAATCCACGCGCCCCTGATCAGCGCGTAAAAGGTGGGCTACACCGCCATTCTCGGCAAACGATCGTACATGCACTGCAAAACCGTCGCCATTGGCGCAACCAAAGCTGTCGTAAGCATGGATGCAATTTCCTGGCGTGCGTTGTGGATTAGCAGCCAATCCCTGCGCCAGACAGGCCGTACTGCGCCCGAAGAAACTGCCGAATTCAACGATCTGATCAGCCGGCTGCAACGCTATTTTCGCACTCAGGGCGTACAAGGTCTGCTGCTCGACAGACTCGATCATGCCGGGAATTGCCCGTATCGCTGCTGGATCAAACAAGGACGGTCTCCTCTTCAAATCATTGGCCGGCAACCGCTATTAAGCGTCGCCTTGCATGTCCGTTATCGGATTATCCATCATTCTTGCGCGGCTCCGGTTTCAGCAGCATGACGTCATCAACAGTCGATCGCACAATGAAAAAGCCGGGGTATCGCTACCCCGGCTTTTAGTGGTGCTACTCGCTCGATTACTTGAGCAGGGCCAGTACACCTTGCGGCTGCTGGTTTGCCTGGGCAAGCATTGCGGTTGCGGCTTGCTGGATGATCTGCTGCTTCGCCAGCTCGGTCGTTTCGGACGCGTAGTCGGTATCCAGGATACGGCTGCGGGATGCCGACATGTTCTGCAGACCTTCGGACAGGTTGTTGACGATGACATCAAGTCGGTTGTTCAACGCGCCTGACTTGGCTTGCGCTGCGGATACCTGCTCGATGGCTGCGTCAATCGCACGAATTGCATCATTCGCACCCTGTTGGGTGGTCAGATCAACTGCCGAGATCTTGTCGCCAGGGGCGCCGCCGAAGGTACCGCGACGGAAGCCAAGGCGCTCGAAGTTCTGAACACCTTCATAGCCGCTTTCCACAGTGAACGCCTCGTCCGACGACAACTGAACCGTTGCATAGTAGGTCGTTGCAGACGATGCCGAGTTGCCGTTCAGCGTCAGACCGCCCAAGCCCAGGTTCGCTGCGGAGGACTGGAAGGTCGATCCGATCGAGATGTTTCGACCATCAGCTGCACGCAGTTCCAGAGCATCGCCAAAGCGCGAGGCCACAACACCGGTTTGACCTGACTTTTCATTGAACGCATCAATCACGTTCTGCAGGTCACTGACGTTGACGTCGATAGTTACGCCATTCAGGAAAACGTTAGCGGTCGTGCTGGCGGCCGTGAAGCTCTCGCCGCGAATCACGTTTGCCTGTGCAGTTGCGGTAACGCCGGTACGGTCAGTTTGCTTGTTGATTGCCGCAGCGATCGCAATCGCACTCTGCGAGCGCTGGCTACCAACCTTCGATGAATCGCTGGTCTGATACGAAGCAGTATCGTCAGTACCAACTGCGCCGCCAATTGCGATGCCGTTGATGACCAGGGTATCGCCGTTGAGCGTGCCCGAAGTTGAGGTCGTCTCAGTCTGGTCGCCTTGTGCAGTCGCACGAGCAGTCGTTACCGTCTGCGCGGAACCGCCGGCATACGTACCGATTCTCAGGCCAGCTTTGTTTGCAACGCTCGACAGTGCGCCCTCACGTGTACCAACAGTGATAGCCGAACCGTCTTTCGAGAACAAATCATAGCTACCGACATAGGTGCCAGCCGCTGCCAGACCGGTAGCTGCACTAGTCGTGGTGCCACCGAAAGCGACCACGATGTTACGGCCATCTGCAGCACTCAGAACAACACCGGCGTTGTCGCTATCAGTATTAGTAGCCTTGACACCGGTAAGGCTGGAAATCGCGTTGATCGCGTCAGTAACGAGCTTGCGGCTTAGTGCGGTATCAGTCGTCGTCGCGACAGAGGCCGTGGTGAAGCCATTAATCGTCAGCGTGCCAGTCGTCGATGCACCCGTCATCGCAGCACCCGAGACCGTGGTATCGGTTACTCGAGCGATTACGCCGGTGGATGCGGTTTCGCGGTTGATGGCTGCCGCCTTCGAGATGGAGCTGGCTTCATTGCTGGCCGAGGAAAGCACATCGTCTTCTGCAAAAGATTTGCCGATAGAGACGCCATTAATGGTGATGTCGCCTTGGGCGAGCTGACCGCGGTCTGCGACCAAACCACCAAGGGAGGTCAGCGAAGGCTGGATGTTGGAACCCAGATGATGCGCCTGAACCGAATCAAAGCCCATCTCGATCTTGTCTGCCTGGTTCGCGCCGGTCTGGATGATGACTTTTTTCGCAGTACCATCCAGCAGGTTGATGTTGTTGAAATTGGTCGTTTTCGCGATATGGTTGATTTCTTCCTTCAGCTGATCGACTTCCAGCTGCAGCGACGAGCGGTCGGCATTGCTCATGGTGCCGGTAGCCGACTGCACCGCCAGTTCACGCATACGCTGCAGGATGTTGCCGACCTGGCCATAGGCGCCTTCGGCGGTCTGGGTCATCGAGATCGCGTCGTTCGAGTTCTTGACGGCCATCTGGATGCCGCGGACCTGCGAGGTCATGCGGTTGCTGATCGCCAGGCCGGCGGCGTCGTCCTTGGCCGAGTTGATGCGCTTGCCGGTGGACAGGCGTTCCATCGACTGCGACAGCTTCAGATTCGAAGCACGCGAGGACTCTTGCGAAACCAGCGCGTTGAGGTTGGTGTTAATCACGGACATGGTGGTTCTCCTTTAAAGTCCACTGCATTCTTCAATTTGAAACTTGGGGTTTGCCTACCCCACGAACTCGAAAATCGGCACCGCTGATACAAACTTGAGAAAAATCTTTCGTCTTGCCTTCACAAGGCTCAGACGGCTTCGTTGTGCAGCATGCCTTTCAGGTCTTCGATGCTGTGCGCAACCTTCACCACGACTTCATTGGGGATCTGACGAATGACCTCGCCCGATTCCAGATTGCGCACCAGCACGATCGGACGGCCTAGCTTGCTGTCCATGCTGAAGTTCAGGCCGCGGCCACCGTCGCGCATCATTTCGTTGATGCGGTTGATGGCTTCTTCCAGGTTCGCGCGCATCTTTTCAGAGTCGAACTGGATTTCCGCCTTGGGCGGTGGCATGACGACCGGGCGCTGCGCGTCCGCGACAGCGGGCGCAGCAGATTCGCGGGCAGCACTGACCACCGCGGGGCTCGAGGCCGGCGCGGCGGGGGCTACCCTGGGCTGAATTGCTGAGACCATAGTTCCATCCTTTCCAGGCAGGGAAATGGAAATCCCACCTGTTCAGTCATGGAAATCGGCCCGAGCTTTTGGAACTTTAGAGGCAAGCGGAAAATATTTGCCGTTAGCAGCTTGCTAATGATGTGCCCTGAAGGGCAATGTGGCAGCGCATGCCTTACTTATTGGTGTACATCGACATCATGCCTTCGAAGGTCGATTTCAGGCTGGTCTTCTGCGCATTCACGCCGCCGACCAGGCTTTCCATCTGCGCGAATTGCTTGGTGTAGCGCGCGAGCATGCTCTCCATCCTCATTTTCAGCTTCTCGATTTCACCGTTGTACTTGGTGTTCTCGGTCTCGGCGTTGGTGCTCTTGGTCTGCAGCGGACCGGTCGGGTCCAGCAGCTTGCCAAGGCGACGGAAAGTATCGCCGATGATGCCGGCCGGCTGCGTGCTGCGGCTGCTGATATTGGTCTGGTTGCCCGTCATCGCCTTGATGATGTCGGCGTAGTTGTTCTTTAGCGCGGCATCCAGTTTGTTCTCATCCAGCGACAGCACGCCCTTCTGATCGGTCTTGAAGCCAAGGTCGCCCATGCTGGTGATCGCGGCGCCGGCCGTGCTGGACTGGCCCAGGAACAGCGAGCGGATCTGCGCACGCACCATCTTGACGGTCGGGTCGCCGACCAGGGTCTTGCCATAGGTGTCGAGCGAGGACTTCGGGTCGGTCGTTTCCTTGATGATGCTGTCAAAGTCGTTGTATGCGGTGACCAGTGCCTTGAACTGCTCCTTTACGGCGCTGGTGTCCTGCGTCAGCGTGACGCTGGCCGGCGCAAGGACGCTGGTGGTCGAGCGCAGCTCCAGTGTGACGCCACTGATCACATCCGACAATGTGTTGGACTTGCGCCGGTATTGCACGCCATTGACGGTCAGTTCCGCATCGCTGGCGACGTTGTCGGCCGAGGTTGTGAAGCTAGGGCCGTTGGCTGCTGTCGATGTCAGCGTAAAGGCTTCGCTGCTGCCCGAAGCGCCCGTCACCATAATCTTGAACGGCGAGCCTATGCTGCCATCATTGACCAACTCTGCTTTCAGGCCACGGTTCGCGTCATTGATCGCCGCAACGATGCCGTCCGGCGTGTCGGTATAGGTGGTGCGGGTCAGACCGATGTTGCGGATTTGCTTGCCGCTGGCCGAGTTTACCGTCAGTGTGCCACCCGTGGTCGATACGGTGATGTCGTCGCTGCCTTCCAAAATGCGCAGGCGCTTCTGCAGATCAGCGGCGAGGCCCTCGAGCGTCGGTACATCTGGCGCCGGAATCACGGTACGTACGTTGTCGCCGATCTTGACCGTGAAGGACTTGAAATCGGTGACCTGTGGCGTCGTGCCGAAGCGGATGCCGCTGATGCTGTTGCCGTTCGCCGACGGGGTGCCCACGGTCGCGCCGGTATCCAGGCGGATGGTGGTCGAGTCGGACAATTGCGGATCAGTGATCTTGCGGGTCAGGTCAGACGACGTGATCGACAGGCCATTGCCGCTAACCGCCACCGACAAGTCGGTACGCCCGTCGAGCGCACGCAACTGTGTCTGCAGGTCTTCGGCCAGCGACTTCAGGTCGGCACTGGCTGGTCGCGGCACGATATTGAAGGTCTGGCCGTCGACAGTCACCGCGAACTGCTTGAAATCCGTCAACGACGGATCGGAGCCAAAGCTGACGCCGTTGATGCTGGCCATGAAGGTCATCACGGCACCGGTCTTCGCGGTGCCAACCGAGCCACCGCTGGCACCGCTACGGGCGCTCAGCGCGAGGCTGTTGATCATGCTGCCCGGGGTGCCGGTATCGAATTCCAGATCGTTGCCGTTCACGGTCACGGTCAGATTCGCGTTCCCGGTTTGGGTTTGCAACTGGGTCTGCAGGTCAGCCGCCAGGTCTGCCAGGCTGGCGGATGCCGGGCTGGGCGTGATCGTATAGGCGGTGTTGTCGATCGTGATCGCGAACTGCGTGAAATCCTGTGCCGTCGCCGGTATGCCCGCCGCCACTCCGGCCAGCGTTGCCGTTTCCGCATCGTTTGCCGACGCGGTGCCGGCCACCGGCGCGGTATTCATCGTCAGGCCGACCTGGGTCAGCCGGCGCGTGATGTCGCTGCTGGTAATGACGAGGTTGCCATCGCTGACCTCCACGTTCATCGTCGGATCCACACCGCGCAACTGCGATTGCAGGTCCGACGCGAGGCTACTCAGGCTGGCCGACGCCGGTGACGGGGTAAAACTGTAGGCCGTGCCATTGATCGAGATGTTGAAGCGCCCGAAGTCGCTGGCCGACGCTGGCGAGCCAAACGCCGGCGCCGTGATGGTGGCGCGATACGGCGCGTTGTTGGTGGTGCTACCTGTCGATACACCCGGCTTCGATGCGCCCAGCACCAGGTTGAACGGCAAGCCACCATTCAGCGGCGTGGTCGCAGCCGCATAGCCGCCAGACAGGCTGCGCTGCGGCTTGGCCAGCGAGCTGATGCCCACATTGTAGGTGCCGGCAATCGCGGCATTGGTGGTGGTGACGTTCAGCGCCGACGCATTGCTGTTGGACGCGGTCAGCGCGTTGTAACTGGTCTTGTCTTTCAGGCCTTCGAGCTTGGCCTTCAGCTCGTTCATCATGAACATGACCGCGGACAGACCGCTGATCTTGTTCTCGTTCTTCGTGATCTTCGCGTTGATCGCGTTTTCTTTGGGCACGCGCTCGGCGTCGACCAGGTTCTGCGCGAGCGCAGCCACATCCACGCCGGAGCCGGCGTTCAACGACGACAGCAGCCGCTGCGCGGCTGCCTTGTTGGCCGCCTGAATCTCGGCGGCTGTCGATTGCGTCTTGGCGCTGACGGAGCTGGTGGCCATGGTCTTTTTCGGCGGATCGCTGTCAACTCGGATACATCGACGCGACCCGGCAATTCTTTAATCGGTGGACGGTTTAGCGAATGTAGTCAAACAGGTTCAGTTGCGAAATCTTCGCAAAGCTGCTCTGCGCGGCTTCCAGCGCCAGCATGTCCTTGTTCATCTTGGTGATGGCTTCGGTGTAGTTCACGTCTTCTTCGTTTGACAACACCTCTTTCATCCGCAACAGATTCTCGTCGGCCAGGTCGAGCTGGTTCTGGATCTTGTTGCCCGCCGCACCGACGGCCGCGAGGCTGTCGGACAGGCCGTTCTGCAGGGTCGTCATCTCGCCGACCGCGCGGCTGATGCCCTTCGTGTCATTCGCCTGCAATGCGGCGGACAAATCCTGGATCACTTCGAAAAAGCCCACCGGCACCGGCTTGCCCGCATCATCGGTGCGCACGATCTTGTCGAATGGCTGGGTGCCGGTGCGGTTGGTGTCGACCAGGGTCTGGTCGCCAATGCCGGCCGCAGCGATGGTCTGGTCGCCCTGATAGACGACGCGGCCCTGCTCGTTCGACGCGAATGCCAGCTTGCCGACCCGGGTTCCGGAAAAAATGTAGTTGCCGTTGATGTCCTGCGTGTTCGCCAGCGACAGCAACTGGTCGCGCAGTTCGCGCACCTCGATGTCGATCGATTTGCGGTCGGCTGCCTGATAAGTGTCATTAGCGGCCTGCACGGTCAGCTCTTTCAGGCGCGCCATGATGGTGGTGGCCGAGTCAAGCGCGGATTCCTGCTGCGACAGCTTGTCCTTGACCTGATTCATCGTGTCGACATAGCTTTCCTGGCGGCTGATGGCCGACTTCAGGCGCGTGATCTGTGCCGATTTGTCCGGCGCGTCGCTGGGCTTGATCACCTGTTTGCTGGTGGTCAGCTGCATCTGCGTCTTCGACAGACGGTCTTGCGTGACGCCCATCTGCTCGATGGCACGGTCAAAGCGCAGGTTGGTCGAGATCTGTGTCATGGTGGTGTCCTGTCAAAGCTTCATCGGTGGCGCACGTCAGCGCGCCGCCTGCAGGATGGAGTCAAACAATTCATTGGCGATCTGCATCGCCTTCGCATTGGCCTGATAAGCCTGCTGGAAGCGGATCAGGTCGGCTGCTTCGGAATCCAGCGACACGCCAGACACCTTGTCACGTGCCTCGATCGCCTGGTTGTTCACCACTTCGAGTGCCTTTTGCGCAATCGTCGCCTGGCTGGAGAAATTGCCGATCTTGCCCAGCTCTTCTTCATACGCTTGCGAGAGGGTCTTGCCACCCTGGCCACCGATGAAGCCGCGCGTCTGCAGCGCAACGATGTCCAGCATGTTCTGGTTGTTGCCGGTACCGTCCTGGTTGCCGTCGATGATGAACTTGTCGCCCGCCATCGGCGGCCGGTTCAGCATCAGCGTCACGCCCCGGTACTGGATGCCCGCCTTCGGGTCGTAATCCCGTTCGGCCAGCGTCGTCACAAAGCCATTGGCCGGGTTGGTCCAGGTGATCTGATAGCGCCCGGCCGAGGTGAAGGTGACGTCGTATTTTTCCTCACGCAGTGCATTGATGCGGGCAATGTTCAGCGAGGCCGGATCGGCCATCGTGCTGTCAAAGCTGCCAGCGACGGTGCCCGAGCCCTCGGTGACGAACACCAGCAAATCTTCCGCAACCGCACCATCAAAGTACACACCGGTACGCAAGCCCAGCTTTGCCAGCTCGGCCGGGCCGCCATCGACATGCTCATCGGTGAAACCGAGACGAATTTCCTGGTCGGAGCCAAACTCCAGCGTGCCGCGATAGGTGCCATTGGTGATGCCCAGCACATTCGCGCCGCCGGTCAGCGTGGTGATCGAAATATCCGCCCCACTACCGTTACGGAGCAACATCGTGCCGTCGGCATCGATCTCGGCATACACCTTCGAATAAGTGCCACCGGTTGCGCCCAATGCATTGGGTTCATCCAGCGGGCCCAGCACGATGTCTTCGCCAGTGTCGTTGCTGAGCACGATGTCGTCACCCGACAGGACCGGATCGGGCGAGGCGCTCACACCGGTCTGGCTGCTCGCGGCATTGATCGCATCGACCATGTCCTGCCGGTCAACGAAGGTGCCATTGATACCGCTGCCGAGGATGGCGACGCCATTGATTTCCAGCTTGCGGCTCAGGTTCTGCGTAGCTGCGGTGGCCACGACGCGGCCGGTATCGGCCTGGTTGATCGCCGAGGCGAGCTCATCAGGCGACGCAAAGCTGCCATTGACGGATGTGATCTTGATGCCATTGAGGATCAGCGGCAGCTGCGGCGTCTGCGCGAGCCCGTCGCGCAGGCTCTGTGGCGATGCGCGCAGCTCGTTGCTGCCACGGACCACGACCGGTGGCTCCAGCGTGGCACCGGTCTCATTCAGCCAGCGCACCATGTCGGGCACCTTCACGCGGCGGTTCAGCTCGAGTCCATCCAACGCGACGCCGTTGAGCGTCAGTGTGTTGGCGGCGATGCTGTCAACGTTCGACGGGATGCGTGCGCCCTGCAGCCGCGCGGCGCTGGGCAGCAGTGGCATCAGGCCGACCGCATATTTACCTTCGGGCATGCCGAGCAGCGACAGGTCGCCGGCCTTGCCGTTCTTGCCATAACCAATCGTGATCGCCTCGTTCTCGCCGAAGTACAGCGTCCCGCGATATGCGGTCTGTTCGGCCAACTTGCCATCGGCATCCATCGTACCGACGCGAATATCGTCACCGCCGTAGCCCTCGAGGTTCTTCAGCACCAGGCCGTTGTCGCCTTCGGACGCGACCACATTCGCTTCATTCGCGAGTTGGGTGTTGATCAGCAGGACCAGATCGGCCATCGTGCGACCGGCTTCCGGCTGGATCGCAACGCCATTGATGTACAGCCCCTCTGCCGGATCAATCGCCAGCTCCGGCGTCGTCGTCAATGCATTGACGCCGACCGGCGGCTCCATGTCCTCGACGGCACGGTTCATCCATTCGGCGATATCGCTGGCCTGGATGGTTTGCGCCGGCATCTTCGGATACAGCGCCGGCAGCGAACGGCCATTGATGGTCAGGCGGTCGGCACCGATCTCGGTGATACCAAACGGGATGGTCTTGCCGGTGATGATATTGCGATCGATCGTGCTGGGCACGATCGCATGCTCCGGCGAGAAGCGCGTCGCCTGATCGTACTGCGAGATCGGCTTCGCGACCAGACCATAGAACGGCGACATCTGCTTGTAGCCGAGTACGCCACTCTGGTTCAGGTACGTCGACGAGTAAGTGGAACCGGCGACGAAGCCATTCTCCGTCGTCATCAGCGAGGTCAGCGTGGCCTCGTCCGTGATGGGTGCGCCCAGCAACTGGCGGCCATCACGAGTGAATACCTGGATGTTCTGGTTGCCGGTCGCATTGTCGAGGAACAGCGACCAGTTGCTGGCACCGATGGGAATTTGTCCCAGCAGCCAGTCGCGCGGCGCGGAGATGCCGGCCGACGGCAATGGGTTGTTGTTCAGCACCTGCGACAGCGACTTGATCGTCGACGGATCTGCGTAATCGGCCTGATAGCTGAGCGCGGCATCGGCGCCGGACAGGTTGTTGGCGTTCTCGATCACGCGGAACAAGCCGCCAGCGGCCACCTTCTTCGGATCACCGATGGCGACGGTCAGGCCGGCCGACGCGCGGTCGATAATCACGGTGTCGCCGCTGACCGGGTTGGTCTTTTTGATTGCATCGATCTGGAACAAGTCCTTGCCGACATTGCCATCAAGGTCGATGCCGTTGCGGTGAATGCTGTTGATCTCGCTCGCAAACGTCGTGACCAGTGCATCCAGCGACGTGAAGGTCGGTTGCAGCACCTGCTCACGAAAGCCCAGCAAGCCACCCAGTTCACCGCTCGATACGCCGACCACTTCGGCCGGGGTCTTGCTGTACGGGTCGGCAATGATGGACACGCGCGACAGGTCTTTCTCATCGAAGCGCGCCTGCAGCGGCACCGAGCGGTCGCCATCGACCAGCTTCACACCACCGATCGCATTGCCGATCTGCAGATCGACGGCGCCATTGGCGCGGGTCGTCACATTGATTTTCACCAGCTTCGACAGCTTGGTCAGCAGGTAGTCGCGCTGGTCCAGCAGGTCCGGCGGCTGGCGATCCACCAGCGGATGCTTGGACATCTGCTTGTTCACGATCGCAATCTGCGCCGCCAGCGTATTGATGTCGGCCACGCGTGCATCGATCGCTTCGCGGGTTTCGGTATCGACGCCGGTCAATTGGGTCGACAGCTCGCGGAAGCGGCCGGCGAGGCTGTCGGCATCGCGCAGGAATTGCTGTCGCAGGATGGTCGACGACGGTTCGGCCGACAGCGAGCGCGAGGTCGCAAAGAACTGGTCGAGTGCCGACGGCAAGCCGATGGTCTCGCTGCCGAGAATATCGACCACGCGGTTCGCATAGCTGATCATCGGGCCTTGCGTATTCAGTTCGCTGGTACTGTTGCGCAGGTTCGTTTCGAGGAACTGGTCGTACGCACGTTTGATCGCGGTGACGGCCGTGCCGGTACCCAGGTATACCCGCCCCTGCTGGCGCGGCATGGTTTCCGAGAGCGTGGTTTCCTGCCGTACGTAGCCCTCGGTGCCGACGTTGGCGATGTTGTTGGAGACGGTCGACAGCGCGCGCTGGTAGGCCGCAACGCCGGAGCCGCCGATGCTGAGCAGGTCACTCATTCAGCGGTTCCTTTCAGCGGCGTTGCCTGACGGCGGTCGAGATTGAAGCGCTCGGGGCGCACCAGCTTCAGGCTGGGCGCATTGCGCTGGATCTCCAGCGGCGCAGCCGGCGGGTTCAGCGGCATCGGCTCGGCCTTGGCCTTGAATGCGGGCGCCGAGCCGCCATTGCGCTCGACCGCCTTCACGATCATGTCGGCGATGCCCAGCGTATTGCGCTTGGCCATCTGCATCGACAGTTCGCGGTCGTACATGTCCTGGAACTGGTCTTCGGTGTCCGAGCCCATCAGGTCGCTCTTCTCGATGGTCGCGCGCATCGACTTCAGCATCTCCTGGATGAACATGGCCTCGAACTGGGTCGCGGTCTCGCGCGTCGCTTTGTCCGATTTCTGTTGTGCCTTTGCGCGCAAAGCACCCAGCCCCGCAAAATCCAGGGCGGATTGCGGGGTGGCGGTACCGAGGCTGTCGAGGCTGTCTGCCATAGTATTCGGGCTTGAAGTAATCAGGTCATCGGTCAGATCATGGATCAGATCACGACGAGGTCGGCGCGTAGCGAGCCTGAGCTCTTCAGCGCTTCGAGGATCGCGATCAGTGCCGACGGCGAGGCGCCCACCTGGTTGATCGCATCGACGACCTGCCGCAGGTCGACACCGGCCTGGAACAGGAACATGGGCTTGTTGGGTTCATTCACCGCGATATTCGCGTTCTGCACCGCCTGCGTGGTGCCGTTCGAGAACGCATTCGGCTGACTGACTTCATTGGTCGCGGCAATCGCGACGGAAATCGTGCCGTGTGATACCGCGGCCGGGCTGACTTTCACGTTGCGGCTGATGACGACCGTGCCGGTGCGCGAATTGACCACCACACGCGCCGGCGCTTCGCCCGGCACCACGTCGAGGTTTTCGATCATGCTCATGAAGGCGACGCGCTGCGACATGTCGGTCGGCGCGCGGACAGCAATCGACACGCCGTCGAGCGCATTCGCGGTACCGGCGCCGAAGGTCTTGTTGACCGCATCCACAATCGCGCGAGTGGTCGTGAAATCCTGCTCGCGAACGTTCATCACGACGAATTCGGATTTGTCAAACGGGGTATCGACGATACGTTCGACCGTCGCGCCATTCGGAATACGCGCCGAGGTCGGCACGCCGATCGCGACCTTGGAGCCGGCCGCGTTGGCATCAATACCCGTGGTATTCACCACGCCCTGTGCCAGTGCATAGACTTCACCATCAATGCCACGCAGGCTGGTCAGAATCAGCGTGCCGCCACGCAGGCTGCTGGCCTTGCCCATCGTCGCGACATTGACGTCGATGCGCTGACCGGGTTTGGCCATGCCGGGCAGTTCGGCCGTCACGATGACGGCTGCGACATTCTTTACGTCCAGACGGCCGGCTGCAGTGACTGTACGTTCAAAGTCCGACAGCGGGCCGTCCATGCCGACGCCCAACTTGTTCATCATCGCACGCACGGTCTGCACCGTGAACGACACATCGGCACCGTCGCCGGTACCCTGCAGGCCGACCACGAGACCGTAGCCCACCAGCTGGTTGGTACGCACCGCAGCCACCGAGGCGAGGTCCTTCACGCGGTCGGCGCGCGCGGCCGGCGCGGTGATCATCGCGGAGAGGACCGTCAGGCTCATCGCTGCGATCAGGAAGAAGCGGGAATTCATCATCGGCTCCGTCGTAGGTTGAGACTGGCGCGCTATCGTCAGCGCGATCAGAACGGCCAGAATTTGTACAGCATGCTGGTACCCCAGCCGGCACGGGTTGCATTTGCAAGATCACCGGTTCCCTTGTATGCAATCTGCGCATTTGCGAGACGGCGTGACTGCACGGTGTTGATCGCGCTGACATCTTCGGGTCGGATGATGCCCGCCACCTGGATCACTTCACCACCCTCGGACAGCGCGAGTTTCTTCTCGCCGCGGATCACGAGGTTGCCATTCGCCTGCACCTCGACCACGGTGACCGCGATCGAGCCGGTCAGCGACGCCTGTTGATCGGCGACGCCGGTACCCTTGTTGGTGATACGGCCGCCATCGGTCTTCAGCCCTTGCGTCGACGGCAGCAGCGCGCCCAGCTGGTTGGACAAGCCCTGCGGTACCACATCATTGGTGGACTCACGGCTGGTCTCATTGTTTAAAGTTCTGGCAGCCTGTGTCGATTCATTCAGTAATACGGTGATCACGTCACCGACGCGATACTCGCGACGACGGGCCTGCCACATGTCGGTGTTGTCGGCGGCAAAAATGGCGCCGGTCGACGGACGGTTCGCATCGCGCGGCAGCGGCTGCACCGGCGCAAAGTCCGGTGACATCGCGACCGGCATCGGGCCGGCACACGCAGCGAGCAAGGCCACGCTGACGATGGCCGTTGCGTGCCTGATCAGCCTTTTGTGCCTGGTCAGCGGGATAGTCTTGTTCGTCTTCATTCTTCCCTGCCCTGTAATGAGTACGGGTGGCTACCGCCGTTCGCCTTACGCGATCACAGCGGCGCGTTCAATTACATGTTGTTGTTCAGGAAGCGCAGCATGCCGTCGGCCGCCGAGATCGCCTTCGAGTTGATTTCATACGCGCGCTGGGTCTCGATCATGTTCACCATCTCTTCGACGACGTTCACGTTCGACGCTTCCAGCATGCCCTGGCGCAGCGTGCCGGCCGCCGCAGTGCCAGGCACCAGCACGGCCGGGGCGCCAGAGGCCACGGTTTCCTTGTAGAGGTTGTCGCCGAGGGGCTGCAGGCCGGCCGCGTTCACGAAGCGCGCCAGCTGGATCTGGCCGATCTGCTGCGCACCGCCGCCGGCAAATAATTCGACCGATACCGTGCCGTCCAGGCCGACCGTGATCGACGACGCGTTGGCCGGCACCGCAATTGCGGGCACCAGCGGCTGGCCGAGGTTGGTCACCAGCTGGCCCGTGTTGGACAGCTTGAAGGTGCCGTCGCGCGTATACGCGAGAGTGCCGTCGGCTTGCTGAATCTGGAAAAAGCCCTCGCCCGCGACCGCCAGGTCGAGCGCGTTCTGGGTATTGATCATGTTGCCCTGCGCATGGATCTTCTCGGTGGCGATCACGCGCGTACCGGTGCCCAGCATCAGGCCGGTCGGGGCTTGGGTGGCGGCGGCGGTCTGGCCACCGGCCTGTCGGACGTTCTGGTACAGTAGGTCTTCAAACATCGCACGATCGCGCTTGAAGCCCGTGGTATTGACGTTCGCAAGGTTGTTCGAGATGACCGTCAGCCGGGTCTGCTGTGCGTCCAGGCCGGTCTTGGCTACCCACATCGATGCGTCCATGATTCCCTCTCTACTGTAGCGTTTTCCGACTTATTGCAAATTGCGTGCCCGGAACTCCGTCACCCGCCTGTTCAGCGCACCTTCAGCATGCTGGCGCCGGACTCGTCCAGCGACTTGGCTTCCTTGATGGTCCGCACCTGGGTTTCGAACGAGCGCGAGAAGTCGATCAGCTTGACCATCGCGGTCACCACATTCACATTGCTGCTCTCGAGCGCGCCCGGTACCACCTTGGGCTGCTTGGGGCCGTTGGCGAAGTCGCCGTTGGGCAGCGCGCTCTCCGGGTAAGGAGCGAACAGGCTGTCCGGACGGCGCTGCAGCGTGATCGCGCTGGCGTCGCGCATCATGATGCGGCCGACCAGTACCTGCGGCTCGTTCAGCGGCGCGGCCGGGTTGCGGGTATAGACATCGCCTTCGGCGGTGATTTCCACATCAAAGCCGGTCGGGATCGTGATCGGGCCACCGTCCTCGCTCAGCACCGGATGGTAGGAGCCGTTTTCGAGCACGCCGTCGCTGTTCAGGTGCAGGTCGCCGCGGCGGGTGAAGGCCAGCGTGCCATCCTTGGCCTGCACGCCCATCACCGCCTGGTCCTGCAGCGCGATATCCATCTTGTTCCCGGTCGCCATCAGGTGGCCGGGCTCAAGCGATACCGCGTTCATCTTCTCGATGTAGGGCTGGATGCGGGAATCCCAGCCATCGCCCTTGGCCTTCACGGCCACCATCGCATTGTCGAAGCTCTTCTTGAAGCCGACCGTGGACACGTTGGCCAGCTCGTTGTTCAGCTGTTCGCGCAGCAGGCGTCGTTCATTGATCGACGCCATTGCGGTAAAGGCCAGGCGGTCCATGTCAGTCTCCGTTCAGCTCAATTCAGGCTCAGTGCACCGTCAAGTCCCCGCTTAGCTGCGGATGTTGATGATGGCCTGGGTCAGGGTGTTGTTGGTTTCGATCGCCTTTGCATTGGCCTGGAAGTTACGCTGGGCCGTGATCAGTTCGATCAGTTCATTGGTCAGGTCGACGTTCGCGCGTTCACGGGCACCGGCACGCACGGTACCGAAACCGGCCGAACCGGCTTCACCGTACTTTGCTTCGCCCGACTTCGAGGTCGCGTAGTAGCTCGCGTCACCGATCTGGCGCAGGCCGGTCGGCGCAGCGAAGTTCACCAGCACGATCTTGGCCAGCGACTTCTGGGTGCCGTTCGAGTACGACGCCGACACCAGGCCGTCATCGCCGATATCCACACCGATCAGGTCGCCTTCCGGGCGGCCGTTCTGGTCCTGCTTCAGCACCGAGAACGGCGACGAGTACTGGGTGGACGATGCATAGTCGATCGAGAACTGCAGCGTCGCACCGGAGGCGCCGATGGTGGTCGACTTGAAGGCAATCGCTTCCATCGGCGAGAACAGCTTGCCGGCGGTGTCGAAAGTCAGTTCACCCTTGTCCAGGAAGATCGGTGACCACAGATCGCGCGTTTCATCTTCGGAGAAGGTGCCCGGATCCGAGGTCTCCATGCCGTCGCGGTCCACGTACAGCGGGAAGCCATCCGCGTTCTTCGCCTGCGGCGGCTCGATCCATTTGCTGGTGGTGCCACGTGCGGACGGCAGGTCGGACAGACCCCAGATCGAGTTGGCCGACACCTTCAGGAAGGATTCATCGCCGGTCGTGCCCGTGGTGAATTTGAAGAATTTGTTGTTGGTACCTTCCAGCTGTTCGATCTCGACAGTCACGCCAGACACGGTGCGGCCGAAGTTATCGGCCAGCGAGTTGACGCGGCGCTCCAGCTCGACGCGGAATTCTTCCATCGTGTAGTCGGCTTTTTCCGGCATCGTGATCAGGCCGGTCACGTTGTCGACGGTGACGACGAACTGGTTGTTCGACGCATCGACGCGGAACTTGTTATCAAGGTTGATACCGATCGCATTACCTTTCAGGACAGCCGGCTCCGAGGTAATGCCCCGCAGCGGCGTCGCCGAAGTCTCAACCACGGCCGGCTCTTCATAGCGCTGGAAGCCGAACAGTGCGTTGGCCATGGCTGACGCTCGTGAAATCTCGATACTCGAGGTATCGCCGGTCGTTCCCGAGCTGATGGCAAACACATTGTTCGCTTCGTCAAACTTCACTTCAACGCCGTAGCGACGCTCGGACTCGTTCAGGATGCTGGCGCCGTTCGGCAGCACCGCCTTGCCCCAGGTACCGGTACTGGCATCGACCACGGTCTCGACGTTGGTCAAACCGAACAGTTCGTTACGCGCAGTGCTCGCGGAGCGAATCCGCACTTCGGCATCGTCTTCGGCCTTGAAGGTAAAGCTCTGGCGCACCGGATCATAACCAACGGTCACCTTGGCCGGAAAATCAGTTTCCTTGTCCACCTGGGCTTGCAACGCCTTGACCGCATCTTCCAGTTTGACTTTCGACAGATCACCGATGCCAAAGCGGTTTTCGGCCAGCGAGATCGTCTTTTCCTGGTCGCCGACTTTCAGGCGGAAAATCGGCGCGCTGACATCGGACTCGGCAGCCTTGAAGCTCGTGAAATCGAAATATTTTTCGTCACCGTAAGCTTTGTTGATCGCATTGCTGATCTCGCGCGCGATCTCGATACCGGTGAATTTTTTTGTCGATGCAAGCTGGGATAAATACGACAGATCGATCGTGACCGGATCACTGGATTCATCTACCTTCAGGTCAAACACGATACCCTCGGGGTTGTCATCAATGCCAAGTGAGCGAGCCGTCAGCGACGTATTCGCCGGTATCTTCAGCGTGCTGGTGGTGGGGTTGGCGATCGTGACCTTCAGCGCTTTGCTGCCGTCGGCTTGCTGGGTCAGTGTCGCAACATATTTTTGCGTCGGCTGCTCGGTATTGATTGCGTCAGCAAGATCATCGATCGTTTCTGCAGGTGTACTCGGATATTGCGTTCCATCCAGATCGAGCGTCAAATTGCCTGAAAGGTAAGGCACATTGAACGTGATAGAGGATTTTGATTGCGATTGCGGTTGGAGATAACTGCCTACGCCGTTGAACGAGGCGGTCATTGAAAATTCCGGCAACGAGATCTTGCCATCGACAGCGATGGCACTATCCTTTGGCAGGACGACCATGTCGCCTTCGGCATTCAGGCTGGCGGTGTAATCGAGTGTATCGTCAGCATTGATCAGCGCCGTGAGCTCTTCCAGGCTTCCGGCATTGAGCGGTTCGGTCTCGATCGCAGTGAACTTGTAGTTGGCATCGATTTCGGTCGGGTCACCGTTACCGCCGGTCAGTCCCAGCTGCACCGTGCCGGCATTCACCGTCGCCGTATACTTGCCGCCGGCATTGACTTCAGCAGCGATATCGTCGAGAGTCTCGCCGGTATAGGTTTCGTTGCCGATTTTCAGCAGGTAGCTCTTGGCATTGATATCTGGCTCGAAAGTCGCATCGAGAATGCTCTCGGTCAGCGTCGGGTCGAACGGCACGGGATCGGTGCTGGCATCAGACTGCAGCTGTGGCGTACCGCTGATGTCCTCGGTCGCGCCCTTCACTTCGACGGTAAGCTTGCCATTGGCGACAGTGGCCTCGAAATCAGTGCCGGCATTGATGTCGGCGACCAGCTCGTCGAGCGTGGTTCCGGTATAGGTGGTCGGCGTGCCGGCGGTCGAGCCGATGGTCAGCGAAAAATCGCTGCTCCCGGCATCCGGCGTATATTGCACCTTGGTCGTGATTTTGGTCTCATCCGTCGGCTCCTGTCTGCTGCGCGTGGCAAAGGTGTAACCGGCTGCGTTGACCGGCGCACGGAAGGTCGCACCCTGGGTCGGGTTATCAGCAACCAGTGCATTGACCTTGGCCGGGAATTCAATGCCTGCCTTCCATTCGCCCACCAGGTTCGGCGACAGGTTGCCGCTCTTGACCGTGGCCGGTGTCGACAGGATAGGGTTCTTCAGGTCATCAAGATTGAACAGCTTGGTCACGCCACGCGCGATGTCCTGCGGTGGAATCTGGCTTTCGACGCGCACTTCGCCGTACTTGTTCACATACTGCTTTTCACCGGTCTTCTTGTCGCTGGACTGGATCAGCAGCTCCTGCAGCTTGGTGTCGCCAATGTATACATAGGTCTGCCACTTGTTGGCCGGATCTTCCGGCGTCGCGACCTGGGTCTTGCGGTAATAAACGGTGGCCAGATAACCGTTACCGCCGGCGTCATACACGGTGACCGCGGTAGTTTTGTTGTAGGTGGTGTCGTCATTGCGGTCAAATGGCAGCGTCGGCACTTTCGCATCGGCCGGCAGGTTCAGGCCCAGCTGCACTTCCGAGGTCGCCACGGCATCGCCGGTTGTCTTGCGCGGAATCAGCAGCTTCGACAGGTTTTCCAGATCGGCCTTGCCGGAGGAGTCCACCGCCGCTGCGATCAGCGCCTGACCGGCCGAGTTCACCACGTTGTACGAGTCGTTCAGCATGAACGTACCGTTACGGGTGTAGATGTCTTGCAGACCATCGGCCGACTTCAGCGGGAAGAAGCCGTCACCAGTAATCGCGATGTCCAGCGAGTTCGCAGAGAATTGGATATTGCCCTGACTGAATTCCTGGCTCACCTGCTTCAGCGCGACACCCTGACCAATGACCGACGACGCCTTTTGCAGCGGCGAGGTCGCGAAGATGTCACCGAAGTCGGCGCGCGAGCGCTTGAAACCGGTGGTGCCCACGTTGGCAATATTGTTACTGGTGACGGACAGCTGCGCAGTTGCCGCGTTCAGACCGGTCAACGAGGTATAGAAAGACATGTAGGCTTCTCCTGGGGTCGCGTTATGCGGTGTTCAGTGGTTTATTCGTTCGAGCGTCAGTTACCGATACGCTTCACTTCGGACAGCGACACCTTGGTGCCATCAACCAGTTCAAGCTTCATGTCGCCGGTCGTCGCATCGGTGGTCACGCTGCGTACGGCAGCCATGGTCTGTACCGGCGCCTTGCTGCTCTGGCCGAATTTGGTGACAGTCGCTTCAATGCGATAGACACCGTCGGCGGCGGCATTGCCGTCGTTGTCGAGGCCATCCCAGGTAAACGGGAAATCGCCCTTTTTCTGCGCGCCGATCTGGCCGGTGCGCACGGTCTGGCCGGTGGCGGTATTGACGACCTTCAGCGTGATGCCATCGACATCCTTGTCCAGCGTGACGACACCTTCGACCGGCTCGCCATACTTGATGGCCTTGCCATCGGCGATCGCGACAGTCTTGCCGATCATGCCGGACGCATTCGTGATCTGCGAGCTCGACAGCGACTTGACCAGCGTGTCGATGTTGCCCGACATCTTGGTGGTCGCTTCCAGCTGCGAGAATTGCGCAAGCTGTGCGACGAAGGCTTCGTTTTCCATCGGGTCCAGCGGGTTCTGGTTCTTCAGCTGGGTGGTGAACAGCGTGAGGAAGGCCGTCTGGCCCATCTCGTCGCCCTTGCCATTGATGATCGCTTCTTCCTGCTGCTTCTTGTACTGCGCGGTGGTCAGCAGGTTGGACGGCAGGCTGGTGTCATTCGCTACGGATGCCATGATGGTTCAGTCCTCAAGCCTTGATGATGTCGAGGGTGCGCATCATCAGCTCGCGCGCCGTGTTCACGACTTCGACGTTGTTCTGGTAAGAGCGGGAGGCGGCCATCAGGTCGACCATCTCGGTCACTTCATTGACGTTGGCCTGATAGACGAAGCCGTCCTTGTCCGCCAGCGGGTTGTTCGGGTCATACACCTTGGGGATGGGCTTGGTGTCGTCGACGATCTTGTCGATCTTCACGCCACCGACATACGGTGCGCCCGCATGCGCCTGCTCTTCATCCATGATGGCCTTGAACACCGTGCGCTTGCCGCGATAGGCAAGGTCTTCGGTGGCGGCGGTGGTGCCGGCATTCGCGAGGTTCGATGCGGTGGTGTTCATACGGATCATCTGCGCATGCAGCGCCGTACCGCCGATTCCCCAGATGTTATCGATAGACATGGGCATGATCGATTACTCCCCTTTCAGTGCCTTGCGGATGCTGTTCACGCGGTTCTCCAGGAAGGAGAGCGTGGCCTGGTAGTCCGCAGCGGCCTTACCGTATTTGGCTTGCTCAACCGTCAGTTCGACGGTGTTGCCGTCGACCGACGCGTTGAACGGCGTGCGATAGCGCATGCCGTCGTCTTCATTCACTTCATCGGCAAAACCGAAGTGCGTGCCATGCGTATTGGCCATCAGGTCTTTCGGCTCGAACTTCGCCATCACGGTCTTGAAATCAAGATCGCGCGCCTTGAAGTGCGGTGTGTCGTCGTTGGCGATATTCCGGGCGAGCACTTCCATGCGCTGGTTGCGCACGCGCAGTGCCTTCTCGTGAATTCCCAATGCGTTGCTCAGTACGTCCATGTGCTTGCTCCATGCCGCCGCCGGTTTGCCGACAGGCCGCTAAAGTTTTCAGCTGTCGTGCCGACCATTGCAAAGGCCGTGCCAGAACGTTTTTTGACGGGAATGGCGCGCGTTTGCGCGAAGGGGCGGCAAGGCTTTGCCGCTGTGACGCTCGCCGGGGGCGGCAAGGGTTTGCCGCTGAATCGGGCGACGCTTATTCAGGCATATTCAATAATGATGCGTGCTGCGGATGGCTCGCATCACATGTCGGGCAATTCCACCTTCGCAAAGCTGCCGCTGTAGTCACTCAGGCGATAGCGTGCATTCGACTTCAGGCCCGCGATGATGGAGTTGCGGGTGATGACACCCGACGGATCCCTGCCCTCGTACAGCATGTTGGCCTGCTTGCCCGGGATGTTCAGCGCGACATTCGAGCGCGTCACGCTGCGCGCAGCCGGCGTCAATACAGTGAGGTACAGATCATCGAGCGCGGCCGGACCATAGTCCTTGAGTCGGGTATCCGTGAAGTAGCGGTCTACCAGGTCCAGCTGCTCCAGTACCGACAGGTTCAATATATCTTTCGGGTTCTTGCCATAACCGGCACTGGCCGCGCCACGATTGCCGCCGGCGCAGAATTGAATGATGCCGTGGCAGCTGCCATTGGTCGCTTTCGGGTTCATGCCGTCGGATTCCATCAGCGTCATCTGCGCGAAGTCATCCGGCTTGAACTGGTGGCGCGTTGCCAGCGACAGGATCTTGTCTTTCACTGCCGCTTGTTCAGCTGCCGGCACATAGCCTTTCGACACCGCGCGGGCCAGGGTCTTGTCCAGCACCGGCGTCGATGCATTGGCGCCTTCCAGGTTCAGCTGCACGGCCGCTACCGCGCTCTGGCGCAGCTTCAACGCGGCCATGGTCGTCATCGGCGCCATATTGATCGCCTGCCCGGCCTTGATGCGGTTCGCGTCATCGATGCCATTCTCGCGCGCGACCGTGCGCGCCATTTCCAATATTTGGGAATTGCTGAACTGGCCCGCGACTTCACCAAGCTGGCGGCGGGTCAGGCCCATCAGCGTGTCGCCACGCTGCACGGTCACCATCTGCATGTCGGTCTTCAGGCCGGCCAGTGCCTGTTTGAAGCTGTGGCCGGGCTGCGCCTTCTCGCGCGCACGGGTCTGCTCCGGGCCGCTGCTGTTTGCAGAGTCGGTGAGATGCGAGCGAATTTCCATGGCCTTGTCCTTCTCGGGTGCCCTTAAGGTCTGCACAGTGGCTGCCGGCAGGGCTGGTATTGTTTTTGCACTAGCTGGGGAAACTGTCGGAAGTCCAACAAGCGGCTTCCCCGATGACCAAGGTTTAGCAAGGCGCGTTCCAGTTAATAAAACGTCAGTGAACAGACAGACGAATTGAAGACGATGATGCTGCACCGGCTGAAACGACTGAATTTGATAACAATGCGTGCGCTCGCAGGCCTGCTGCTGGCCGCCGTCAGCGGCTTGACCGGCGTGGCTGCGGCAGCGCTCAGCTCGCCGCAGGAAGTGATGCAGTCGGCCCTGGTGGACTGGGTCGCGACCAGTAACGGCGTGTCGCCCGCGCAGGTGACGGTGGCGCCGCTGGACAGCCGGGTGGCCGTGCAGCCCTGCGCCGGCGGTTTCCAATTTGATTACCCGTTCATCAGCCGCGACAGCGTGCGCGTGCGCTGCGTGAAGCCAAATTGGCAACTGTTCGTGAAAGTCGGCTTTACGACACCCCCGACCCTGCCAACGCCCACGCAGGCAAACAGCAAGGCGGCCAGCCCCGCTGCGGTCGAGCCACCGCGCCAGGTGGTGGTCGCGACGACCAATTTACAGGCTGGACAAGTTTTACAACCGGAGCACCTCAAGCTGGAAAAGCTGGATGCCGAAAAGATAAGCAAGAGCCACTATCTGGACCTGGCGGGTCTGGAGGGCCAGGAGCTGGTGCGCGCGATTCGCGCCGGCGAAGCAGTGCGGGTGACGGACCTGCGGCAGGCAACGCTGGTGCGGCGCGGCGATCTGGTGGTGATGACGGTGGGTTCGCCGGCCAGCTTCCAGATATCGGTGAAGGCCGAGGCGCTGCAGGACGGCAAACTGGGCGAGCAGATCCGCTTGCGCAATACCGAGTCGGGACGCACGCTGTCAGCGATCGTGACCGGCAAGGGCCAGGCACGCGGGGTCTGAGCATGGCCGAAAAAATTTTTGTGCTGGATGCTAAAGTCTGCAAAGCTGCGTCCGATACTCGTTGTGACAGGAGTGAAAACTCCGACAAGGCCTTTATTGGCCGAAAGTGAGAGAAAACCATGAGCAACCCTATTTCGAGCATCTTCAGCGGCAGCCCGGCGCTGGACAAGGCTGCACTCGAGAAGACCAAGCGCAAGGCAGTCGAGCGTCCGCAGGACGGTCAGGCCGACGGCGCCAAGTCGACGAGCGCTGCCGCCGCGCCGAAGGACGACCAACTGGTCTTGTCCGAAATCGCGCAGCGTGCAATGGCCGAGCCCAGCTTCGACCGGGCGAAGGTCGAGTCCATCAAGCAAGCCATCCAGGATGGCAGCTACCCGATGAACTCGCGCCGTATCGCCGAGAGCTTTGCGGCAATGGAAAAGCTGATCGGCTGACGCTGACCAGCTGAACCCGCGCTGTTGAGCATGCTGCAGCACCCTGTGCACCCGGCCGCGTCCGCGCCGGTATCAACGACCACCAGCCCCGAGCTGGTGTCGGCGCTGGAGTTCGGCCAGGCCTTGCATGGCATCCTCGAACAGGAGTTCGAGGCACTGCGGGTGCAGGACCTCGATACCTTCGAAGGCCTGCAAGACCAGAAACTGACCATCTTTGAACAGCTGCACCAGCTGACCGGCGTCGGCACCCCCGACAACCGCCTCGACCATCCGGAATGGGAAGGTTTCAAGGGCCTGATCGCTGACTGCCGCGACCTGCACCGCCGCAACGAAGTCCTCATCCACCGCAAGCTGGATGCGATCCGCGGCACGCTGCAAACGCTGCGCGGCTCCGACCCCACTGCGTCGGTCGAAGTCTATGACCGCCTCGGTCGCGTGTCGCGCATGCGCGGCGGTCGCGGCTACGAAGAAGTCTGAGCGCTTCGGCCAGACATCGCAAACCAGACTCAGTTTTTTCAGCCAGTCTCAGCGGTTTTTTTCGTCGCCGGGCGCCATGCCCCGCAACCAGTACGCCCACGACAACACCACCGCCACGGCCGTGTACAACTCGCGCGGTATCTCCTGCTCCAGATCCAGCCGTGACAACGCGGCGACCAGTTCTTTGTCCTGCGTGATGTAGACACCCTGCTTCTGCGCCTCGGCGATGATGGCGTCGGCCAGCTCGTCTCGGCCCTTGGCGGAGATCACCGGTGCTGCGCGCTGCCCGTATTCGAGCGCCACCGCTTCACGTGCGCGGCGCATCATGCGGACACATCCAGCACGGCGCCCGGGCCGTCGGTGCGCGGGTCGGGCGCCGCTTCGCGCGCGGAATGGAAGATGCGGAAGGAATCCATCGTCAGCCCGGCATCGGCCAGGCGCTGGCCGAGCGCATCGGCATGACGGCGCGCGAGCCTGACCACGCTCTCCTTCACCGCCCACATCATCAGGTCCACATGCGATGCCTGCGCGATCGAGGTCTTGAGCCAGATCTCGCCCAGCACGTCGTTGTCGGTATGGATGTCAACCGTGAAGGGCGGTGGCTGCTGGCCGGGACGGCGCGGCGGCCGGAAGAAGCGGATCTCGACCGGGTTCGCATCACGGAACGGCAGCACCATCGCGAACGACAGTTCACCGCGCGCCTGCGCGGCCAGCGATTCAACCTGCGCCGATTCGATGTCATCCAGCGCCTTGTGCAATGAGGACACGCTGCCCGGCTCCTTGTCCGACAGCGCGCGTATCAGCCGCCGCAACAGCGTCTTGCCATCGAGCGCACCGGCCGGCTGCCCGCGACCGAGCAAGGCTTCCAGCCAGAAGCCGGACGACAGTACCGCCCCCTGCAACGCACCCGGACTCAGGCCCCGCATCGACAACTGCATGCTCTGGAACAGCGACGCCAGACCGGCATCGCCGGCGGACCTGAACAGCGCGTCCATCGCGCCCGGCTGGAACAGCTGCAGCAAGGTGGGCGACATCGGCGGCCGCAATGACAGCGCGAGCAGACGCGACAAGGCGGGCGACTCGGCAGCGGCCGCCGCATCCGCATCGACCAGCGCGGTGCCCGGTGCCGCCGCCCGGCGTGCGTCCGGATCGACAGCCTTCAGCAACCAGCCGCCGGGGCCGCGCAATGCACGCAGCCAGACTTCTTCGCCGGGCCGAAAACGCAGCCCGGGCGGCAGGTCGAGCAGCTTGCCATTCAACAGCAGCTTGAGCATCTCGCCGCGCAGCTCGATCGTGCCCTGCACGATCTGGCCGTCACGCAGCCCGAGTTGCTGCGCAATCGGGGCGGCCAGCGGCAGCGGCCGGCCTTCGAGATAAAAAGGATTCAGGCGGCCCGGCAGGGCCGCCTGTTCTACACCTTGCAGCAGCGGCGTCATGCCGGGCCCGGTGAGCGTGGGGTGGGTAGGGAGCGCGCTAAACGTGGCGCAACATGGGTTCGCCGCCGCTTACGGGAAGCGCACCCACTTCTTCTTTTCTTCCGGCGACACTTCCGGCGCCGGATTCGCGCTGGCCGCGACATTGACGGCCTGGCGCGGGATCGCGATCGGCGGATTCAGGTCATTGGCGGTCGGCGCAATGGTCGGGTTCACCACCGGTGCCTTTGCATGCAGTTCACCCGGTGCACGCACGCGCATCGGCTCGACCTGCGGCGCCGGGTCACCCAGCACCACCGAGCGCATCACCGCCGCATTCGGCAGGTTCAGCGTCGAGCCTGGCTTCAGCTTCATGTCCTTCACGTTGGCCAGCAGCTGCGGGTTTGCACGACCAAAGGCTTCGCGCATCACTTCCATCGAGAACGGCGAATTCGGCATGGTCTTGCGGATCACGCGGTCCAGATTGTCGCCCGACTGCACCTTGTAGCCACCGGCAGCAGCATTGCCTTGCAGGCTTTCGCGCGCAACCTGAGCCAGCACCGGATCGGTGACAGGCTTCACCGGTGCAGCCTTGACCACCTTCTTTTTGGTGGCCGGCTTGTTGTGCGCAGGCTCGTGCTTGTCGGCCATCTTGTCGCCATGTTTGTCGCCATGTTTGTCGCCGTGCTTGTCATCATGCTTGTCCGCATGCGCATCGGCTTTCGCGGCCGGCTTGTCAGCGCCCTTGTCGGCCGCTTTCTCAGCCGCTTTCTCAGCCGGTTTCTCGGCCG
>JACCDS011123145.1_pt1 | contig 42245 bp, 11 predicted proteins | sample 7446441 | NCBI WGS metagenome assembly JACCDS01 (sample SAMN15323445, study PRJNA562643) | freshwater metagenome | isolation source: river surface water | place: USA:Blue River Watershed | collected 2017-08-17 | reverse complement strand
ATGCGAGTGCCGGTGATGGATTCGACCCAGTCGGTGACGGGCAGCTCTGTTTTGTCTTCGATCGCGCGCAGCACGGTGCCTGCGTCTTTGGGCAAAACGGGGTCGTAGATGTCCAACGACCCACCCAAAAGGCACAGAAATACCGTCGCAGCAATGAATCGCGAGCGTGTAATTTTCACAAAACGAGAACTAAATCAACCATAAGGGTTGAGTTAATGCAAGTTTCGTGCCTTGCCGTTTTATTGACGGTTTATGTGGCTATGCCGAGATTTTGGGGCGCTAGATCGCGATGGATCTAGGTTTAAGAAGGTATCTCTATGGTTTATTGGGAGGAATACTCTCAATGACTTGGATCAGCAGCTCAGGCCCAGCCAAGTTTTGGCGTGGGATATAGGCTTGCACCAGCCAGCCTGTTTTTCGGTACTCCTGCGAAATGGCATCGGTCAAATGGTGCAAATCGTGTTGATTCAGGGGCCGATTGGCAAATGGAAGAACCGCCATTTGGAGCTGTTCCGTGCTGAGACGTTGGTTGCCCAAGAACTTGAAGCGTTCAACGGTGACCACCGTGGCGTCGGTCAAAACGGCCGCAGGCGGGAGTGAATCGCGCTTTTTGGCTGCCTGCTGCAGCTGGCTTTGCCGGATGTTTTGCTCGGTTTGGCGCATCAAGGCGCCAGCGTCAATGCCAGGCGGGTTTTGTGCAGAAACACTGGCTGCTGTGAAAAGCCCCAAAGCGAGATAGCAGGTACGTGCGTGTGTCATTAAAAACGAGTCTCGAGCGATAACCAGAAACGGTTGCGATCGTACGCGTCATTGTCCTCTGGGGTATCGCCAGTGCGACGTGCCCAGGTAGCCTTGACGTTAACACCTGAGTCTAGCTTGTGAGTCAAGCTCAAGCCCACACCACTAAGGCTGGTGCCAGGTTGGGTGTTACCCGCCGCATCCTTCCAAGACCGGATGCGTCCCACATCGTAGAACTCGGCCAAGGTGGTTTTGGCAGACAACCTTTGACGCAACTCGAAGGTGGCAATTTGGCCCTTGCTGCCAGCCCCCTCACCCACACCATAGGCACGAACACCCAAGGGGCCGCCCAAGTAGAGCTTTTCAGAAGCATCTAGGTTTTTGTTGGCGTCTTGGAAAGTCAAACCAAAGTAGACGGAGTTGATACCACCCAAGGGCTGAAGAATGCTACCCGTGAAGAGGAACTTGGTGAAAGTGCCGCCTGTTTTTTCGTCTTGCAGGTCAGTTTGTTGGTTAGGTGAACCGGCCATATCGACCTCGCCCTTCGACAGACGTGCGTCGTAGGTGAACACGGCACCGCCGGGAACCATCTCGCGCTCAAAACCTTTGAACTCGATGCCCATGACACGGGTGTCATAGTAAGCCGATTCATTCAGGCCCATGCCTTGGTTACGCAATTTGGCCGTGTCGTAACGCAAGCCAAGGCTGCTGTAATTTGAAGGGGTATTGACCAACTCGTAGGCCAAGAAAAGCCCTTTTTTCACAGCTTCGCCACTGGCATAGGTGGCATCTTGTACGGCTTCCACCACTTCGTAGCTGAGGTCAGACACACGCAGGCCAAGCTTGAGGCCATCGAGCCCTGTTGCCCAGGCGAATGCCGCTTGCAAAAACTGGCTACCTTGCGTTTTGATACCTTGCACGGACAAGGTGTTACCTTGGCCCAGCGCGTCGTTCCACACCAGCCCCAAGCCCACGCGGCCTGCGCCTACGCCTTCTAAGCCTTGGTTGTCCACCAAAAGTTCGTATTGGCGCGACTGTTTGGCATATTGCTTGAGGATGAGCGCGGTTTCCTCGTCTTGGCTCAGCTGCGGTGCGGCCTGAACGGCTTTTTCTGCAGCGCTGACGATGCTGAGCTGTTGGTTGAGTTGAGTTTGGCTCACTTGGGTTTCGATGACACCCACTTTGAGTAGACCATTGCGCTCAAGCGAGCCCACTAAGGTCGCACGGGCGACCATATTTTTAGACTGGTAGTAGCTTGAGATACGGGCGGGGATGACAAACGCCTGCTCGAGATCTAGCTCTTGTCCAATAAATTCTTGAACCACTTGTTGCAGTTCACTGTGGCTGAAGGCGGTCACACCGTCGAATTGAATTTCACGGATGGTCAAGCGCATGTCTTGTGCAGCAGGCGCTTCGGGCTTGACTGGCGCCACGCTTGATTTGGCAACAGCGGGGACAACAGGTTTAGGCTCAGCCACAGCCACAGCCTCAGGCTTGCTTGCCACAGGCGCAGGCTTGCGCTGGATTGGCGCTGGCACGACAGCCGGCACAGCCAAGGGCTTGATCTGCACGGGCGCTGGCTCTGGTTCGGCCTGAGCAGGAGCAGCGATCTCTGCTTGCGAAGCGACCGTCGCTGGCTCTTGCGCTTCAGATGCACTCAGCTCAGGGGCTGGCACCACTGCGACTGGCGCCTCAGGCGCGAGCACATCTTCGCCCACCACAAAGTAGGCGCCGATGCCGGCAGCAAGGATCAAAGCAGCAAGTATTTGTTTCATAAAGTCTATTCGGTGACTGGCTAGCTAAAGCAGCTCCTATGCCAGTACGCTTGACGAAGAGTCGACATGCGCGGGGATTTCTGAAGCCCTAGGTTGCGGATTTACCGCAAAGTGCCCACTTCAATGACTTGAACCACCAGACGCCCACCGCCAAACGACTGGTCAGGGATGTAGGCCTTGGCTCTGAAACCTGCTTCGCGGTAAGCGCGGTTCACGGCCGATGTGACGACCGAGAGCTTGTCGACCATCAGGCGTTTGCCGGTATGCCCCTTCACAGCCGCTTGCAGTCGAGCTGTTGGCACCAAGGTATTACCCTCAATCACGATGCTGTCCACTTGTACGCTGAAGTCGTCGGTCCAACGCATGCGTGGGTAGTATTCGATCGGATAGCCCTCGGGCGCTGACGCACCGGTATGCGAACCAAGCTCGGGAGTGTTGGCCAGCAAGCTGCCGGCGCTGGGTGACACGGTTTGTCCAACCGCATAGCCTTGGCATAAAACCAGCACCACGCTGGCACTCATGAGTGAAATTCGCATGGTTTAGCTCCTGACGTGAGATAGGAACTCGACCCATCTGATCTGCTTAGGCAGGCAAATGGCGTGCAAGTCGTAATAAAACTGAATCTTTTGGCGCGCGGCTTTGCCCAAGGTTTGTCGCAGTGCAGGGTCGTCCAACAAGCGCACCACTTGGCTGATCAAAGCGGCTTGATCAAAAAACGGGGTCAACAAGCCTGTTTTTTCATGATCGACAAACTCGCGCACCGGCTCGGTGTCACTGCCCACAATGGCGCAGCCGATGCTCATGGCTTCGAGCAAGCTCCAACTGGCCACAAAGGGATAGGTGAGGTAGACGTGCACGGTGCTGACTTGCAACAGGCTCACAAATTGGGGATGGGGCAAATGACCGACAAAGTGCACACGGGCCCAGTCGGCCTCTGAAATGAGCGGCTTGACTTCATCGATGAAGGTTTGCTTCCAGTTGGTTTTGCCCGGTGGGGCTTTGCCATAACTGGTGCCCTCGCCGCCCACCAACACCACTTGGGCGTTAGGCCGCTGCAGCAGCAGCTCGGGCAAAGAGCGCATAAATACGTGGTAGCCCCGGTACGGCTCGAGGTTGCGATTGGCAAAGGTGATGACTTCGTCTTGGCGCGTCAGCGAACGACCTTGAGGCAGCTTGAACGTGGCCAAGTCGTTGGGGCAGATGCGCTTGGTGTCAATGCCATCGTGCATGACTTTGATCTTGCCGCGAAACGGCCACGCATAGGTATCGGCCTGAAAGTTGGTCGGCGAGATGGCGGCATCGGCGATGTCAAAGTGCATCACGTTGTTGATGTTTTTGACACGTAAACGACAAGCGTCTCCTGGGTCTTGGCTGGCAAATTCTGGGTCAAAGCCCACGTCGTTGCCCGTTTCCGAGTAACTGAGCTCGCAATAAATCCCCAGCTTGGTGTCTGGCCAAACATCTTTGATGAACAGGCTTTCCCCCCATCCGGGGTGGGCTACTACCGCATCTGGGGTAAAGCCTTGGGCTTTGAGCTCCAAGCATTTGCGAAACACCGACTCAGCTCGAATGATCTTGGTTTCCAAGTCCAGCGCCCACGGATGAACCCCTGGGGCGGTGCCTTTGCCCGGTTGGTAGGCGTGAATGTGCACCCCCTCCCATGCTTTAGGCGCCTCTTTTTTGAGGACCAAAGCATGAACTTCGTGGCCTTCTTTGACCATCGCCGGTGCGAGGTGCAAGAACTGGCCAGGAAAGTTTTGGTGAACAAACAGCAGTTTCATCGAACCAAAAGCTCCGTACCGACGAGTTCTTTCACAGCTTTATCGATGGGTTGAACCGGAATATCAAATGTGCCGCTGTCAAGGTTCAAGCCTTCAATGTCGAGACGGCCTAGGGTGCTGAGCAAGCGGTAGCTGCCCATCTTGGCGTCGATCATGGCGTTGACCTTGTTGGCCAACAGGCCAAAGTGTTCAACCTCAGCGTCGAGCACGGCCAAAGCGGTTTCTTTGCCCGCATCGCGCAGTTTTTTACGGCCACGCATCACGCCTTGTGAGGTTTTGACGGCGCCTTCCAGCAAGTTCAAGCGCTCAATGCCTTTTTTGTATTGGTTCCACGCCACGCGCACCGACTCTTTGGTCTTGTTGCTGATGTTTTTTTCTTTTTCAGCACTCTCGCGGTAGTCATAGGCAGCAGCTTGGGCTTTGCTGACAGTTTCACGTCCAGCAAAGACGTTCCAGCTGAGCTTGACCAAGACTGAATCTTCGTCTTTGCGGTAGAGCTGGCCTGCATCGTTTTCGCGGTTACGCACGCCCACCAAGTCCACATTGGGCATGAAGCCTGCGTTTTCCACGCTGATCAGGCGATAAGCCCGCTCGGTGGCCATGCGGGCCGCTTGCAAGCGAGGGTTGCTGTCGCTGGCCTCTTCCATGGCGCTGTCCACCGAGGCAGGCATGCGCTTGTCCATGATCAGCACGTCTTGAAAGGTTTTGAGGTCAGGTGTTTTGCCAAACACCTGCTCGTAAGAGGAAATGGCATCGCGCAAGCCTTGCTCGTAAAGCACGCGACGTTCACGCACGATTTGCAGACGTGTGGCGGCTTGCAACTCATCCACGATCACGCCACCGCCGCGCTCGACACGCTGCTTTTCCATCTCCAACTGGCGCTGGGTGGTGGCTTCGTTGATTTCGCTCAGGCTGATCAACATTTGGTTTTTCAGCACATTCAGATAAGCCGTCATGGCTTCGAGCAGCACCTCTTGTGAGGTGGCGCTTCGGTCGGCGTTTTTCATTTGGCGCTCGACTTTGGCCACGCCCGTGGCAGCCAAGGTTTTTCCGCCGTTGAAGAGGTTTTGCGTCACAGTGACGGTCTGCTTTTCACGCGGCAAGTCGCTGACTTTGGGGTCGCCAGGGTTGCCGGGGGTGGAATAGCTTGTGGTGCTGATTTTTTCCGAGCCACGCTCAGCGGCCACGTCAATCTTGGGATACCAGCCTGCTTGGGCTGCAATTTCGCGCTTTTCAGCCGCGGTCACGGCAAAACTGCTGGCGCGCAACATGGGGTGGTTGTCACGCAAGTAAATCAATTCAGACTGCAAGTCCGCGGCATACAAGGGAGAGGCCAGGCCCGTCATCAAGCCAGCAACGGCTATTGAAATGAGGTTCTTTTTCATACGAACTATCCTTAAATTTCCTTGAATGCGTCAGCTTTGAGCTTGAGCACGGGCTTGAGTAAGGCCCACATGATGGATTGGGTGTCGACCTTGATGTCGACCTCCCCCACCATGCCAGGCGTGATGGGGTAGATGCCCGGTCGGTCGCCCAGCCAAGCTTTATCAGTGCTGACTATGACGCGGTAGAACTGTTCTTCGTTGCGGCCCAAATCGGTATCGGCGGCAATGCCGCTGACCGTGCCACTGAGCCCACCGTAGCGCAAGTAGTCGTAGGTCGAGATCTTGACCAACGCGTCTTGCTTCATATTGATGTAGCCACGATCGCTGGGGCTGAGCTTGACTTCAATGACCAGCTGGTCTTTGAGCGGCACCACTTCCATGATGGGCTCGCCCGGTTTGACCACGTTGCCCGCGGTTTGGAAACGGACGTTTTTCACCACCCCGTCGATGGGGGCGCGGATGACCGAGCGGTCTTCTTGGTCGTTGGCGCGGGTGAGCTCTTCAGACAGGCTGGCCATTTTGCGTTCCATGTCGGTGGCTTCGTTGGCCGACTCGCGGTTGAAACGCGCTTCTTCTTGCTGGCGACGTGCCACAGACTCGTTGATGCCCGCTTGCAAGCCGGTGATGGACTGACGCAGCGAGGCGATCTCACCGCTCAGACGCTCATAGTTGGACTGGCGCTGAAAATGCTCCAGCTGTGAGGTGAGTTTGTCTTTCACCAAATCGGCCGAAATGGCCACCTCTTGCTTGGCGATTTTGAAACTGGCCTCCAAGGCGTTCAGGCGCTCGCGCGATTCCGCCAGTTTTTGGCGGTTTTGAGTGACCACGTTGTCAAAGGCTTGCAAGGAGTTACGCCGCTCGTCGCGGCGTGATTGGTAGCTGTGCTGTTCGGCTTCAACCAAGCTGGGAAACTTGGCGACGTATTCATCGGGCCAGACGGGGTCAACCCCCACGGCCTCGGCATCGAGACGCAGTTTGGCCAACTTGAGCGAGGCCATGCGCGCATTCATCTCGCCACTGTTGATGCCGCTGGTGGCCAAGTCAAGCTGCACCAGTGGGTCGCCAGCTTTGACCTCTTGGTTTTCACGCACCACGATGTCTTTGATGATGCCGCCCTCCAAATGCTGGATGACTTTGACCTTGTCAAACGGAATGACCTTGCCCGGCGCGGTGACCACGCGGTCCACCCGTCCAATCAAGGTCCATAAAAAGATGACGACGAACAAGGCCAAAAGGCGCCGCTGTGAGGCGCGCCATCGGGGTTCGCCAAGGTCGTTCAAGACCTTGTCTAAATTGATCGCTGTGTTTTTTGACATGTCACTCATGGTTTAGCAACATTCATACCGAGCTTGGGCAAGACGTCAGTGGCGGGCCCTGCCGCCACCAGCTTGCCTTTGTTCATGACCAAGATGCCATTGCAGTGGCTGAGCATGAAGGGGCTGTGCGTGACCACCACCACGGTGTGGTCCTTGGCCAGCTCCTTGAGGGTTTGGACCAAATGCAGCTCCGAGTCGCGGTCGAGCTCGGCGGTGGGTTCGTCCAGCAACAACACCGGCGGGTCGTTGAGCAAGGCTTGGGCAATGGCAATGCGTTTGGTTTGGCCTGCAGAAAAGCGCTGCGCGCCCTCGCCGACTTGCGTGGCGTAACCGTCGGGCAAGTCGATGATGAACTGGTGCGCACAGGCGCGTTGGGCGGCACGGATGATTTGCTCGTCCGTCGCATCGGGGTTGGCCAGTGCAATGTTGTCGCGGATTGACGCCGACAACAGCTGGTTGGTTTGCGACAAATAACCAATGCGCCCCGCCAGCTCGGTTTGGGTGAATTGGTGCAAATCGGCGCCATCAATCAGCACACGGCCTTCATGCGGTGGGTACAAGCCACGCATGATTTTGAGCAAGGTGGTCTTGCCGCTGCCGTTGGGGCCAACGATGCCGTGCAGGCCGCCCGCGCCAATTTCGCCCGAAATGGGCTGGAGCAACAGGTTTTCGCTTTGGGGGAACTTGAAGGTCACGCCCTCCAAACGTAAGGCGCCGGTGGGGCGCGACAAGGAAATCACGCTTTGGGTACGGTCGACCTCCATGGCAAACAAAGCGTCCAAGCGTTTTTTAGCCGCACGGAACTGGCCAAAGGTGCGCCACTGGCCCACCAACTGCACCAAAGGCGAAACCATACGGCCTGCCAACATATTGGTGGCAATGAGCGAGCCCATGCTGATGAGCTGGTTCAAGATGGCCAAGGCGCCAATGCTGGTGGTCAGCACCGAGTTGGCCGTGGTCATGCCGTGGGCCAGTTCGCGGTAGTGGTCGGCCTCGCGGCTGCGGGCCAGGGATTCGTTCATCCAGCGGGCGTAGTGGTCTTCCCAGCGGCGCTGCACTGACTCGTTGGCGCCCAGCGCTTTGAGGCTCAGGCGAATCGACGCCAACTCGTTCAAGGCCACATCGCGGCTGACCAGTTGTTCGCGCTCGGTTTCGGTGGCGCCACGGGTGACTTGGCCCGAACGCCACGCCAACGTGACAAAGGCGGCAATGGTGAGCAAAGCCACAGGCAACAAAGGCAGAGCCAGCACAGCCACCACCAGCAAAGACAGCAGCATGAAGGGCAAGTCGATCAGCAGCATGGCGGTGCTGCCCGAGCAGGTGGTGCGCACAATTTCAATGTCGCGGTACACCGCTTGCCAAAACCCCGCCGAGCGGCCTTCGAGGGCCAAAGTGGGCAAATTGAGCATGCGCTGCAGGGTTTCGCGGGCGATTTGCACCTCCACACGGGCGCCCACGCGCTGCAAAAGCAAAGAGCGTCCGGCCCGAAACACATGGTCCATCACAATGGCAATGGCCATGCCAATCACCAAAGCGGCCAAGGTGGAATAGCCAGCATGGCCAATGACTTGGTCGTACACCTGCATGGTGAACACGGCGGCAAACAGAGCCAAGATATTGATGGCCAAAGACAGCCCCAAAGCCTGACGGTAAGCGTCGCGGTAGGGCCACAGCAGCTCGCGCAGCCAGTCTTGCTGGGCTTGCGCGTCGGGCAAGGACTGGAGCTGATGGTCAGGGTGAGCATCAGGCGCTGTCACAAACTGCCAGCCCCACTTGACGCCCTTTCGGGTTTCTTCGCTGACGGTGCTCACCGCCTCGCCAAAAGCCTGTTTTTTAGCTTTCAGATCTTCCTTGTCAATGTGCAGCCAAGGGCGTGAGCCGCCGCCTAAACGCAGCCAATCAAGGCCGAGCCATGGGCGGCGACTGCCTTTGTCGTCGGCACTGCCAAGGAATTCCTTTTTCATAATTAGCTGAAATGTCTGGAGCTCGCATCGATGTTGTCCGCAATGGCCACGTAGATGTTGTCACTGCCATGCTGATACACCGAGAAACTTTGGCCGGTGTAGCCGCTGACAGTGACTTGTCCCACCACGGTGTTTGTCCATCCGCCTGTGAGGTTGACCACGTCGCCTGTGTTGTTCGTGCCTGAGCCGTCGATGACCAGAACATGTCCTTTCTGATAAGTGGGGTCTGAGATCGCTGTGTTCGTCTCCCCTGTTATCGACAGCACATCCAGATGGTTTAGCGTGATGTTCTGGTTTCCAGCGCCGAGCTTGAAGATTTCGATGTTTTCCACCAAATCGTCGCGCTTGGCCGTGAAGTCCAAGGTTGCCGCAGCGGTGAATTCCAAAGTATCAATGCCCGTGCCGCCGTCGATCTTGAAGAAGTCGACGATGGCGCCACGGTCGTCGCTGACAAAGCCCACTTGCAGCAAGTCGTCGCCCGCACCGCCTAAGAGCACATCGGCGCCGCCGTTGCCCACCAAGGTGTCGTCACCGGCATTGCCGATGAGGCGGTCAGCGCCTTTGGCGTTGCTGGGGGTCTTGATGGCGTCAGCCAACAAGGTTTCGCCCTGCGTGCCTTCGATGTGCTTGACCGCAATGTTGCTGTCACCGGTGAGGAAAGAGTCACCGTAGAAGATTTGCATGCTGCCACTGTTGGTCAAGCTGACATCGTCGTAGCCATCACCGTCCACGTCACCCAAGGCGGTCCAATAGCCATTGTTTGTGCGCAGCAATTGAATGCCGTAGTCCTGCATTTCCAGCAAGCTGATGTCTTGCCAGCCCGCTTGACGGCCAAACATCAGGTAAGACGAGCCGAGGCTGGTCGTGCCGGCGTTGTCGGCCTCTTCGTCGCCTGGGGCTTGGAAGATGAAGTCATCCAAGCCGTCGCCGTTCATGTCGCCCACGCCGGTCCAGCTGTATTCGCCCGCACGGTCAAAGTCGACCGCACCGGTGATGCGGAAACCGAGCTTGTTGGTGGCCAAGTCGGTCAGGTTCAAGTCGGCGTTGTTCCAGTGCCCTGCTTGGCCAAACACCACATACAAGCCGCCGTTGTTTTTGGCGTTGAAGTCGTTGGGGTCACCGCTGTTGCCCAAGGCAGACAGCAGCAAATCGTCGTAGCCGTCGCCGTTGATGTCGCCCAGAGCCGAGTAAGTGCCGTTCAGGGTGATGCCGGTTTCAGACACCACTTTGGTCAAACGAGGCGCGCCGTTGCTGCCCGCACCGCTCACCCAGCTGGCGGGTGCCGTCCAGCTGGCAGCGTTGGCGCCACCGTAGACGATGTAGTTGCTGGTGTTGTTGACGTCAGAGACCAACATGTCGGTGTAGCCGTCGCCATCGATGTCGCCCACATTGGCGTAACGGCCAAAGTTGCCCAAGTCCACGGCCGTGCCCAAATTGGAGGACGCCACATTGAAGCCCGAACCCATATTGGCACGGCCGAGGTAAATTTCACCGTTGGCGCTGGCCATGAAGTCATCAAAGCCGTCACCGTTCAAGTCGCCCATGGCCACAGGCGCCCAGCCATTACCCAAACTGGACGAGCTGGTGCTGCCTGTGTAGACCACATCGGCCGTGGTGGCACTTGTGGTGTAGGTGTAGGTGGTTTGTGCATCGGGCACATCGGTGGCGTACAGGGGGTCGTAAGACCGTGCGTCGTCGTAAAGGGCATAGCCACTTTGCGTACTTGGCAACGCATTGGCCTGCGCAATCGAACCGACAGCACCCGTGCCACTGGTGCTGAGCGTGGTTTGCGTCACGCTGCCCGAGATACGGTTGGTGAAGACAGCATTTCCCCCATCAAACACGTACAGGCGTCCCTCGCTAGAGGTTGTCCAGTAGTCGCTAGAGACGTAAGCAATGACGTTGTCACCCATGTTGTAGGTGTACGAGTTCACGCCTGCGGCCACCACCATCAGGTCAGACTGGCCATCGCCGTCAAAGTCGCCCAACGAGCCCAAACCATTGCCAAAGCCTTCCGCTGCCGAGGCGCTGGAGGTGAGCTTGATGTAGCCTGCATTCATACCCGTTGGCGCTTCGCTAGCAGACACGGTCAAGCTGCCCAGGCCTCCAGCCGCACCATAGACCACATAGACATCGCCCGAGCGGTAGGCGGTGGAGCCCAAGGAGATCGAGGCACTGCTCCAATTGCCGTTGGAGTAGTAGTTGTTGTAGCGGTTGACTTGGCTCGCATATGTGATGTTGGTGTTGGCATCGCGCATGGCGAAGTCCATGAAGCCGTCTTGGTTGACATCGCCAATGGCCACCAAATAGCTATTGCTCTGGCTATCCACGCCCATGTCGAGGCTGATGGTGTCCACACGGAACTGCGAGGTGAGGTCCACCGTGTCTTGGCCATCGCCACCGTTGACGGTGTCTGCACCGGCCAAGGGGGTAAGTGTGTCGTTGTTGGCTGTACCGGCGCTGCTGCCCGTCAAGCTGTTGCTGCTGTCGTTGCCCACGTAGGTGCTGCCCGAGGTGGTGGGCATGGCGTAGTGGGTCACCACGGCACTGGTGTCGCCGGGGGTGACGATTTTGAGCATCACGCCGTCTTGCAAATACAACTTGGTGGTGAAGCCTGCGCTATAACTGCTGCTTCGGCTCCACTGCGCGTAGTCCGTCAAACCAATGGTGTCCTCAGCCCCTGCGTTGATGAGCACTTGGTTAGAACTGCCCGACATGGCGCGCACAGCTGCCAAATCGAGGGTGAGTTTGGTGGCTGCAGCGGCCGTCAGGTCCAACACCTCAATGCCTTGCAGCGCAGGGTGGCTGCCGTTGACGAGGTTGACGGTGGCGTCGCTGACCAGCACCGTATCCAGCCCTTCTCCACCATCGATGACCGCATCCAAGCCGTCATAAACCAAGGTGTCGTCGCCCGCTTGGGCGTACAAGGCGTCAATGCCGATGTCGCCATCGAGCGTGTCGTTGCCCGTGCCGCCTTCTAAGACGTCGTCGCCGCTGCCGCCTAAAAGGCTGTCGCTGCCACTTTGACCGTACAGGTGGTCGTCGGCAGCCCCGCCGTCGAGCGTGTCGTTGCCCGCTTGGGCTTCCAGCCAGTCGGCATTGGCGCTGCCCAGCAAGCTGTCGGCGCCCGCGGTGGCAATGACGCGCTCAATGGTGGCCAAGGTGTCGGTGCCGTCACCCGTGACGGTGACTGAACCTGTGCCAAGGTCGACGGTGATGGGGCCAGCCACCGCGCTGTAATCGACGGTGTCGATGCCATTGCCGCCGGTGAGGCTGTCGTTGCCCAAGCCGCCAATAAAGGTGTCATCGCCATCGTTGCCATTGAGGGTGTCGTTACCAGCCAAGCCCCAAATCACATCGGGGTTGGCGGTGCCGTTGACGGTGTCGCCCAAGGCGGTGCCCGTTAAACGCACGCTGGCTTCTGCCGAGACGCGCAGGGTCACGGTCGTGGCAGGTGAAGTGGCTGTGCCCGTCCAGTTGCGGTAAACCGAGTTGCCCACCACGGTATTGGCGCCCAAGGCCCATGTGCCCACGAGTTCGAGCACGTCTTGGTCGTCGGCATACACCGTGAGCGCATCGCTGCTGGTCGACAGTGCCGCCACGGACGCCACGCTCAGGGTGAGCTGTGTGCCTTGCGAGCCGCGCAGGTCAATGACTTCGATGTTCTTGATTTGCGTCCCGCTGATGCCAGCAGCCGTCAGGTCGAGGGCCGCATCGCGCACCACCAAGGTGTCGGTGCCGACTTCGCCGTCCACCGTGGCATCGGCCGCGTCGTAAATGAGGGTGTCGTCGCCCGCACCGGCCAAGATCGTGTCGACACCGGCGCCGGCATCAATCCAGTTGGCGTTGGTGTCGGTCGCGGTGATGCTGTCGGCGTATTGGGTGCCCAACAGGTTTTCAATGCTGTACAGCGCGTCGTTGTTGGTCGTGTCGGTGAACACGGCTGAGCCCAAGGTGTCGCCGTTGAGGGTGATCGTCACCCCTGCGGTGGCATCCGAGAAATCGGCGGTGTCTGTGCCCAAGCCGCCCACCAAGGTGTCTGCGCCCTGCCCGCCCATGAGCCAGTCGTTGCCCAAGCCGCCTTCTAAGCGGTTGGCCACGCCAGAGCCAATGAGCCAGTCGTCGCCGGCACCCGTTTTGGCCCATTCAACAGTGCTGAGTGTGCCGTTCAAGCTGCTCAAGGTATCCACATCGGGGTTGGTGCTAACCGTGGCGGTAGAGACCACCGTACGTGCATCCACGCCGTTGTAGCGCACGCTGCCGAGGTTGACGCGCACGGCGTCAATGCGGTCGGCGTAGTCAACCATGGATTTGTTGGCGTCTGCGGCACTGCTGGTGGTTTGGGTGGTGCCTACTAAGGTTTCACCTGCAGTTAGGCCAGAGCCCCTCACCACGTCGGTGCTGACGTCTTCTTTGACCATGACCACCAAGTTATAGGAGGTACCAGACAGGCTGTAGCTAGACGTCAGCTTGCGGTAGCCGCTGTAGCTGCTGGCGTCTTGCGTCCACAGAGATCGGTCGTTGAAGAACACGCTGTCGCCTGCCACACCGTCGATTTGTAGGGTATGGGTCAGGTTGACATCGGTGGTCATTCTGTAAACAGCCGCTTGGTCGAGCACCAAGCTGTTGCCCACATTGGCGGTGCCTGCCACGATGTCGTGGGCGCCGCTGAGGTCAACCACCTCAAGGTCTTTGAGGGTGACGCTGAACAACGTGGTGTTGGTCAGGTCGGTGTTGACATAGCGGGTGACCAAGGTGTCCGTGCCGTCGCCACCGAGCACCGAGGTGTCGTCTTTATCAAGGAAGAATACGTCATTGCCAGTGCCACCTTCCAAGGTGTCAGCGCCTTCGGCGCCCCACAAGGTGTCGTTGCCTTCATTGCCTTTGAGCCAGTTGACGCCAGCAGAACCCAGCAAGATGTCGTGGGACGTACCGCCCCAGGCGTTTTCAATGCCATAAATCGTGTCGGTGTAACCCAAGCCGTCTACGGCCTTGTTGACTTCTAAGTAGTCATTGCCAATTTTGTGGCGCTCGTCGTCCAAGTTGACTTGCACCGAGTAGGTGGAGGCGCTGTAGTCGAGCGTGTCCACGCCACCGAGCACGTCCCACGAGGTGTAATGACCGCCATAAATGATGTCGTTACCCGTGCCACCCACAAAAGTGTCACTGCCCCATTCGTAGGTGTTGTCGCCCAACACATCGTCGCCATCGCCACCGTAGAGCAAGTCATTGTCTGTACCACCCAAGATGGTGTCATTGCCTGTGCCACCGATCAAGGTGTCGTTACCGGCTTCGTAGAAGTAGGTTCCCCACGTGACTGGGTTGATGTAAGCACCAATTCTGTCGTTGTCGGCCCCACCGATGATCAAGTCGTTGCCATCGCCACCGTACAAGGTGTCGTTGCCCGCGCCGCCGTCGATGGAATCTGCGCCACTGTTGTCCCACTCGACCCAGTCGTAGTAGTAGTAAGGTGTTGTTTTCTGACCGCCACCGTGAATCACGTCGGCGCCATCGCCGCCGAGCAAAGTGTCATTGCCTCGACCGCCCCAGATCGTGTCGCCGTCAGCGCCACCATCGATGTAGTCGTTGCCAGAGACTGAATCATCTGAGTTGTCTTGGCCGTACAAGGTGTCACCGCCTGAGCCACCCCAAATCAAGTTGTTGCCCGATTGGCCGTAGACCACGTCGGCACCCTCGCCTCCAAACACGGAGTCATTGCCAGAACCGCCATCTAGGGTGTCGTTACCAGCCTGACCATCGATGGTGTCATCGCCTTCATCGGTGAAGAAATAGTGCGCATCGCTGCTGTCATACACAATGTCCGCACCGGAGTTGGTATAGAAGTAGTCCATGTCGCGCAGGACATCGGTCACACCATCAATCACGCTGGTGCCAGCCACCAAGTCGAGGGTGACGGCAGAGGTAGCGCGGTCGTAATACAGGCGATCGATGCCGGTGCCACCCACGATGGTGTCCGCGGTGTTGTTGGTGGCGCCAATGGCGAGGTCCCACACATAGTTTGTCCCCGCCCCCATATCCACGCGATTGGCAACGGTTTCGGACAAAATGAAAATGTCGTCACCGGCGCCTGTTTTGACCCATTCAACGCTGGTCAAGGTGTCGGTTTTGAGGCCGCTGTCATCACGTTTGACCGTATTGGTGGCCACGGATGCATAGGTCCCGCCCGAGCCCATGCTTTGGGTATTGGCTGACAAGTTGACGTAGGCATAGCTGCTCAGGTGCGAATAGTCCACCACGCTGCTGGCGTTGCCAGCACTGCCAGTCAGCGAGGCGCTGCTACCAGTGCCCTGCAGGGCATCCACAGAAATACCAGATTGCACCTGCACCTTGGCACCGGTGACGCTTTCTATGAAAACGTTGTACGTCGTGTTGTTGATGCTGGTGGTGGTTTGAGCCCATGTTTCGCTGGCTTTAAACAACACCACATCGCCCACTTGACCGTCAATGCGTAACGTCTTGTTGGTATTCGTCATGGCCAACACACTGTCTGCATCCAACTTGACCGTATTGCTTTGGCCGCTGCCCCATTGCTGCAGGTCCATCACTTCGATGCCGCTGAGTTTGGGCAAGCCAGACGCCGCGGTGAAATCGCGGTAACGGTCGGCCACGGCCAACACGTCCACGCTGGTGTCTTGGCCCGTCACCAAATCGGCCACAGGGCCGGTGGTGCTGGCGGTGAACAAGACACTCGAGCCCACGGCGCTAGAGAGGGTGTAACCAGTCAAGGTGCCACTGAAGCTGCTGCCTGTCGGTGCGGTTTGGGTGGCAAACGCGCTGGCCACTTGGGCCGCTGTCAAACTGGTGCTGCCATCGGTGGTCAGGGTCAAGCCAGCCAAGGTGATGGACTGGTTGATCGCCAAATCGTTGAAGGTGACGGTGGTGATTTCTGCTGTGGGTGTACTACCTGAGGTGCCATCACGGGTGATGGCCAACAAGGCGCCGCCAGTGCTGGCGTCACGCACATCCACATGCGATGTACCGCCCACGGCCAAGTCGGCCACATTGCTGTCCGCAGTGGTGCTGGTGAACACCACCACGCCGCTGCCAAGCGTCGTCACGGTAAAGCCCGTCAACGTGCCGGTGAGCGTGCCTGTGCTGGCCGTGCCTGTGGCAAACACCGTGGCCACATCGGCCGCCTTGACGCTGGCGCCGCTTGGCGCCTTGTAGGTGAGGCCCGCAAAAGTCACGCTTTGGTTAGCAGCTAAGTCGGCAAACGTGACGGTGGCGCTTTCTGTGCGCGTGGCCGACACGGTGCTCGATCCTTGGGAAATGACCACCACATGGGCTTGCTCGACTTTGTCGTCAGCGCCACCATCGATGGAGGTGGCTGCCGCATCAAAGTACAGCGTGTCGCTGCCTGAGCCGCCAAAGAGCTTGTCGGCACCGCCCACGCCCATGAGGGTATCGTTGCCCGCACCGCCATACACGATGTCGTTGCCCCCCGCAGCGTTGAGCAAGTTGTTGGCGCTGTTGCCAATCAGCAAATCGCTGCCCGAGCCAGTGATGATGTTCTCAATGTTCTGCAGGGTGTCTTCCACCCCTGCCGAGCCTTCCGCCACTTTGCCTGTGTTCAAGTTCGCGGTCACGGGCGAGGCATTGGAGTAGTCAACGGTGTCTGAACCCGCACCACCGTCGATGGTTTGGTTGATCGACACATGCCCACGGAACACTTCATCCACAGCAGTGCCAGTGATGGCAGCCAAGCTGGTGTCGGCATTGGCCCAAGCAGAGCTGTAGCTCACCTTCACTTTCGGGTCGACATACACCACCATGCTGGCATCTGTGTAGTGCACGTATTTGATGTACACGGTCGATTGCAGGGTTTCCGCACTGAGCTTCCAATAGCCATCTGTCAGGCTCAGGGTGTCGCCCCAATCGCCTTCGATGCGCAAGACCTTGTTGTCTGTCATGGCATTGATTTGCGCCACATTCAGGCGCAAGGCGTTGCCATAGCCGTTGGGGTTGTCGCCCAATTCAATCACCTCAACCGAGCTGATGCTGGGTTCAACAGTCACGGTCAAGTCTGTCAAGGCCAGGTTGCTGGTCAAGGTATCGGTGCCTGTGCCGCCTGTCACCGTGGCGGTACGGGCACCCAAAGTCAATGCGTCATTGCCTGCTGTTCCGCTGACGGTGCCACTCAAATACGTGGTGGGGGCGCTCAAAGGCGTCACACTCACGGTGCCCGTGGGCGGCGCGCTGGCCGTTCCAGCCGCCGCTGTGCCAGCCACCAAAGCTGCGCCGTCCAAGGCCTTGAGCAGCAAGTTGGTTTGCGCGGGGTTGGTGGTGGTGTCGGTGAAGTTCAGGTTGTTGGAGAACTGAACCGTCAGCGTCTCACCGCCGTAGGTGGCGGTGTAGATCTTGCCGCCACCGCCATTGATCTGGGCTTCGCCAGCATAGGTCCAAAAGCCCCAGTCGCTCAGTACTAGCATGTCGCCTGCATCACCGTCGATGCGCAACACATTGTTGCTGTCGGTGAGCGCGGCGACCGACTCGCGGTTGAGCACCACCGTGGTGGCGTTGCGGCCACGCAGGTCCAGCAGCTCTAGGTTGCTGATGCCGGTGGTACCGCCGCTGAGTGTGAAGTCGTAGCTGTTGCCGCCCATGTGCAGGGTGTCAAAGCCAGCCCCGCCGTCCACCGTGGCATCGGCCGTTTTGTCCAACAAGCTCACGTTGGAGACGTGTTGGTTGTTGTTGCTGTCGCTGAAAGCCACATCCCACACCAAGGTGTCGTCGCCATCTTCGCCCAGTAGGGTGTCGTCTTCAATGCCGCCACTCAAGGTGTCGTTGCCTGTGCCGCCCACCAAGCTGTCGCTGCCCGTGCCACCGATCAAGCTGTCGTGGCCACTGCCACCGTACAGGCTGTCGGCGCCGTCGCCACCGCTGAGGGTGTCGTGGCCTGCGTAGCCCCACAGGGCTTCGGCAGTGCTACCGCTGCCGGTGAGGCTGTTGTCGCCTGCGCTGCCTTTGAGCAGCTGCGAACCTGCCACTTGGGTGCCAATGCTGGTGGCCACTTTGACGGTCACGCTCACCCCTTCATAGGTGGCGGTGAACGTGTTGTAGCCCGCGTGGGTGACGGTGTCTGCACTGCCCAAATCTGCGTTGAGCACCACGGCATCTGCCACGCCGCCCTCGATGGTGAGCGTGCGGCCTGTGCCTGCCATGCGGTAGACCGCAGCCTTGTCTAGGGTGATGCTTTGTGGTGACTCGGCGTTCATGCGGAGCACTTCCACGCCAGAGATGGCGGGCATTTGCCAGGTTTGGCTGAAGTCCACATCCACGTCGTTGATAAGCAAAGTGTCTGTGCCTGCACCACCGGTGAGGGAGACATCGGCCTTGTCAAACACCAAGCTGTCGCCGCTGCTGCCAGCGATGACGATGTCTGAACCCAAACCACCGTCCAGCGTCATCACGCTAGAGCCGCCATAAATCACGTCGTCGCCCGAGCCGCCGACCACCACTTCGAGGTTGCTCAGGGTGTCGGTGCCGCCTTGGCCGTCGTTAGCACGGCCTGCGGCCACACCGCGTTGGGTGCTGGCGCTGAAGTTGACGACCACAGCCTCGGTCTGGCCGCTGTAGTCGAGCGTGTCGGAGCCATCGCCACCATTGAGGGTGTCGTTGCCCGCACCACCGCGCAGGGTGTCGTTGCCGGCCTCGCCAGCGAGGTTGTCGTTGCCCAGACCACCTTCGATCCAGTCATCCCCATCGCCTGCTTGCACGGTGTCGTCGCCTGAACCGGCATCCAGCGTGTCGTGGCCAGCACCGGCCACGATCGAGTCAGCCCCCGCATGCGTGAAGATACGGCTGGCTTTGCTGCCGTCCACCACCACATCGTTACCAGCGCCTGTGCTGAGGTGTTCGATGCTGACAAGGGTGTCGGTGTCGCCAAATCCATCGATGGCTTTGCCTGCCGCCACCGTGATGCCGCGCACAGTGATGGCGCTGCTGCTTTGGTTGATGTAGACGTTGCCGGCTTGGGTTGAAAAGTCCAGCGTGTCGATGCCGTCGCCACCATCCAAGGTTTCGTTGCCCAGTGAGGCATACAGGTGGTCGTTGCCGCCCTGGCCATACACGCTTTCATTTTCTGGCGTGAAGGTGTAGGCCACCAAGGCCGCACTGCCCGCGAGGTAAGACCCTGCATGGCTTGGTGCGCTGGCATCCAACACCACCTCAAAGTTGCTGCTGACCAGCAGCTTGGCTTTGAGCGTGGTGCCGTCATAGACCTCAGCAGCTTTGTAGACCACGCCGTCTTGCGTGACATTGTTGGCTTGTTGCCACACCACGGTGCCGCCGAGCAACAGTGTGTCGCCCGCATCCCCATGCAAGGTGAGCGTGTTGAGCGTCGTGCCATTGAGGGTCATGGCATTGAGCGTGGCCGTGCCCAAGCGCAGCCATTGCGCGCCGTTGCCGCGCAAGTCAAGCGCTTCGACTTTGCTGACCAAGGTGCTGCTGCTGAGGTCACGGACTTCGTCGCGCCACAGCACGGTGTCGTAGCCATCGCCGCCGTCGAGGGTGTCGTTGGCGTCGTAGACCAAGGTGTCGTCGCCCGCCTCGCCTTTGAGGTTGTCGCTGCCTGCCCCACCGTCCAGGTAGTCGCCACCGGCACCGGCTTCGAGGTAGTCAGCGCCATCGCCACCACGCAAGGTGTCGTTGCCATCGGCACCATACAGGCTGTCGTTGCCTGTGCCACCGTTGAGGACATCGTTGCCGCTGCCCACCACCGAGACGGTGCTGGTGCCGCCATACAGCACGTCGTTGCCTGTGCCGCCCTCGAGCACATCGTTGCCGCTGGCGCCTTGCAAGGTGTCGTTGCCCGATTCGCCCATGAGCACGTCGGCCCAGTTTTGGCCGCCTGCGGTGGCGTTGTAGTTGTCGCTGTCGCCCAGCACCGAGTCGTTGCCGGCACCTGCCCATACGGTGTCGTCACCGGCGTTGCTGCGCACGGTGTCATTGCCAGAGCCGGTGCGGAAAGTTTCTGCGTTACCGCCACCGACCATCAGGTCGGCGCCATTGCCCGATTGGGCGGCTTCGATCGAGGTCAAGGTATCAATGCTGCGGTTCACGTCCACGGCAGTGCCCGCTTGCACGGTGTCGGTGCCGTTGGCACCCAGCACGGTGGTGTTGGAGAGGTTGACGCTCACGCCAGCGGTGCTTTGTGCAAAGTCGATGGTCGCGCCTTGGAAAGGAATGACCCAGTCAATCAGCTCGACCGTGACGTCTGCTTGCACCTTCACATACATGCCTTCCAAGGCATAGCGCACCCAATTGACACCACCTTGGGTGACGGTTTCCATCACGGCCCATGGGCCTTCGAGGGTCACCGAGCTTTGGTTGCTGCCCTTGATGGTGAATTCGCCGTAAGCCCCGTAAGCGGTGGTCATCTGGCGCTCGAGCAAGAGCACCACTTCGCGGTAGTTCAGCGTGAGGTGGTTGGCACCGTCACCGGTGAGGTCAATGGCTTCAAAGCTGCGCAGGCTGGAGCCGGCAAAACCGGTCATATCCAAGTCCATGCCGTGACCTTTGAGCAGCAAGGTGTCAGTGCCAGTGCCGCCGTCGATCAAGACAAAGTCGAGTTTAGAAATCGACAACACATCGTTGCCACTGCCGCCGCGAATGATGTCGGCGCCGCCCAAGCTGTGGATGGTGTCGTTGCCTGCACCACCAGCCAAACGGTTGGCGTTGAAGTCACCAATCAACAAGTCGTTGCCCGAAGTGCCGGTTTGCATCAATGAGTCGGTGAAATCACCGCCATTGATGATGAAGGCCTCGCCCGAGCTGTAACCGTCGCGCTGGTTGGTGGGCATGCCCGACAAGATGTCGACATAGCCGTCGTTGTTGAAGTCGCCCGAGGCCACCGAGAAACCGTATTGGTCTTGCGGCAAGCCACCGGTGATGATGAGGCCGTCGTCGCCCAAGTTGTCAGCGCTCATCAGCGGCGACCAATCGGCGCGGTCTTTACCAAAAATCACAAACACAGCACCGCTGTCGGTGTCGGCGGTGTCGCTGGCGGTGTTGTCACCCACCACAGGGTTTTGGCCACCGGCGGTAAGGATCAAATCGTTGTAGCCGTCGTGGTTGAGGTCACCAAATTCTGAAGCTCGGATGAGCTGGTTCATGCTCGTGCCATAGAACGACACCACGCGGCCCGCGGCCTGGAGTTCAGACAAGGTGATGAGCGGATTCCACTGGCCGGCTTGACCAAACACCAAGTGGAACAAGCCCTTGGCCACATGGTCGGTGCCGTTGAGGTTCGGGTCGTCTGGAATGGACGGGTCGTACACATAATTGGACGAGCCAAAGATGTAGTCCATGATGCCGTCGCCGTCCACATCGCCTGCGGCTTCGACTTGCAAACCCGCCATTTGGCCAGCCCAAGCGCCGCCGTTGTTGTCGTAGTCAGGACTTTGCGGGTTGGTGGTGAGCTGATAGCCGGGGTCGATTTGCGCCGCGGCTTCGGTGGTGAAGTAAAACGGCGAGTTGATATTGCCCATGTTCGTGGCACTGAAGGCCACATTGGATTCGACGCCTTTGACCGAGCCGTTGTCCAGCGTGATGTAGTAATCCGCCGCACGGTCGAGTGCGAGGCCTGGGTTCATCACCACTTGGTTGCCCACGAAGCTGACCACACCGCCGTAGTTGCCCACCGCCGTATTGTTGGCGGCGTTGACAGTGAAGGTTTCGACCAAAGTGCCCGTGCCGTCTTGCTTCAAGAAGAGCTTGAACGTGCTGAGGTTGGTGCCGGCTTTGACGTCTTCGCAGAAGGTCAACACCAAGTTGTCGTTCAAACCCACCGTGGTGGCGTTTGCAATGACGTTGCCACCTGCCACGGTGATGAGATTGCTGTAGGTGCTGAAATAAATCGAGCTGTTGGGCGTGGTCAGACCTGTGGCCACATTGCCATTGAGGTCGCTCAGGGGCTGGTGTACCACCGACTGAGCGTCGGTGTAGCTCTTCAAAATCACCTCGTAGCTGGCGCCATAGGCCAAGGCATTCTCGGGGTTGATGGTGACGGTTTTGTTGTCCAGCGTGAGTCGGCCAGTGCCGTTGACCCAAGCCCCCGCGTTGCTGTTGGCCGTGGCATCCCAGTGCTGACCGGTGATGGTGTAGCTGCCGTCGGCTTGTTGCACCGCCGTGCTCACGTCAAAGCGTTCAATGACTTGGGTGTTGTCGGTGGTGTTGCCACGCACTTGCAGCAAGATGAAGCCGCCTGCACCTAGCTTGAGGGTTTCGAGAGAGACAAAGGTCACATCTTGCGTGACCGACACATTGTTTTGGCCGTTGTAAAAACTCGCGCCCAGATTAAGCGGGCTGTAGCCCGTGCCCACCGAGTTCCACAAGAACAAGTTGGGGGCGATGTTGTCCGAGGTGGTGACAAACGTGGTGGACTTGGGCACAAAGTTGCCTTGCGCATCCACGCTGCCAATTTGGTTACCCGAGGCATCTTGCACTTCGTCGAGCAAGACACGGTATTGCGTATTGGCCTCAAACGTGGCCCCCAGCTTCAATGTGAAACTGCTGGCATTGGTGACCGAATTGGCCATGGAGCTGATGACACCGCCTTGGTCACTCAAGCCCGTTTGCAAATCAAACGACTCGGTGGTCACAAAGTTTTTGGTGCTGGGCGTGTTAACAATCACCACCGGCGTGGTGCCGTTGCCAGCGTCCGCCAAGTTGGTGACATCGTCGCCAAAGGCCATGGTGCTGGTGAAGGTCACCGTCACAGAAGCGGGCGTGTTGCCCACAGCGGGCTGGTTCACCACGGCGCCTGTGGTGTAACCCACCAAGGTGCCTGATGTTTCGTTGGCTGACACACCTTGTGTGCCGTTGGCCAAGTTGGCAAACGCTGCGGCCACTTGCGCTGCCGTGGCACCGCCTGACGGAGCCTCGTAGGTGAAGCCTGCCAGAGTAACTTTTTTGCCTTGCGCCAAATCTTGGAAAGTGACGCTGGCGGTTTCAGGCGTAAAGCCCACAAGCTTTTGCAGCACAACATGGCCATACGGCTTGACGGCTTCGTTCAGGCTCAGATTGAGCTGGAACACCACCTCATCGTTGCTGCTGCTTGAACCTGGCTGAACCGGCGCGGTGGGCACGCGGTTGACCATGCTCCAGTCATCGTTTCGGTAGTCTTGGGGCCACTGTGACGGATAGATATTATTTTGATTACCCCAAAGCCCAGTGTTGCCCACCACGTTGTAGTAGCTGCCTGGGTCATAAGGCCAGACCGAGAAGTTCAAGCCCGACTGCGTCGGCGCCGTCACATCGGTGGCCGGTGCGGCACCCGTGGTGAAGTTCAGCGCGGTGTTGTTGTCAATGCCCGCAAAGTAATTGCCAGACAAGTCTTTGAACGCCAGCGGATCGACCTTGAGGTAGTAGCTGGTATTGCCCGAGAGGTTCTTGAACGGGTTGACCTCGACTTGCGAGCCGCTCAAATACAGCGTACCGCCGCTGCTGCCCTGCCCTGTGTAGACGTCAAACTTTTCCACCAAACTGCCATCGGCTTTGTACAAGAGCACGTAGGCTTGGGTGCTGCGAGTAGCGCCCACCACCACTGACTCGTCAAACTTGAGGACCAAGTTGTTGGCGGTCGACACACCCGTTTGGTTGTCTTTGGGGTTGACCGCTTGGTTCGTGTTGCTGATGGTGTTGTAGAGCACCGGCGCGAAGCTGTCGTTGTTGTGATAAACCACCGTGGTGTTGGCGGCCCAGCCCTCGTCCTTGCCGAAGACCACAAAACTTGCACCGCTGTAATCGGTCACACCATTCAGAGTAATGCCAGAGAGCGTGGGCCCGCCGAGCACGATGTCGTCAAAACCATCGGAGTTGATGTCGCCCACTTTGGCGATGTCTGAACCGATGTTGGTTTTGTTGGTGCCGTCCGACAAGAAGGTCACGCCTCGGCTGCCCAAACTGCTGAGGTTGAGGTTGGTGGCGTCCGCACCACCAAATACCAAGCTCACTCGGCCATCGCCGGCAAAGCTGTTGCCCAGCGCAAAGTCTTGGTAACCATCGCCATTGACATCGCCCACGCCTTGGATGGTGAGCTTGCTCAGGCTGTCTTCGAGTCCGTTGTTGGTCCAAGTCGATGCAAAGCTGCTGGCATTGATGATGAAGCCGTTACTCGCACTGGTCACAAAGTTAGCCAGGTTGATGTCGCTCCAGTTGCTGCGACCAAAAATCACCTTGACTTGGTTGCCGCTGGTGTTGGCGGCCATGTCGTCCCATCCATCGCCGTTGATGTCGCCAATGCCTGTGAGGCCGTACTCGTAGGTGGCGTAGGTGGTGGGGCTGTACCCGTTGCTCAGCATATTGCTGTAGCCACCGCCTTCGATGTTGGTGGCGTTGTTGAGCTGCACCAAGGCACCGGAGTCAATGCCCGAGATCTTGATGCCCTTGCTGCCAATGTTGGTCAGGTCAATCTGCCCCGCCAGTTCGGCATAGCCAAACACCACATAGGCCGCGCCTGCGGTGTTGACGATGACATCGTCGACACCGTCTTTGTTGATGTCGCCCGCGTTGTCCACCTTCCAGCCGGCATACATGTCGATGCCTTTGCTGACCAGGTAGGCGCCGTCGTTGTAGGCCACCGAGAAGGTGGTCATTTGCGGCGTGGGTGGGTTGTCAATCACCACATCGGTGATGGCTTTGCTGAAATAAACCTTGACGTCTTCGCCCGTGCTGGTGACCGACACCACTTGACCGTAGGTCACGCCGTTGTAGTTCACGTCGGTGGACAAAGCCCACTGGCCGTACAGCATGAGCGAATCAGACGCCGTGCCTTTGACCACCAGCAAGTTGTCGCCATCGGTCATGGTGGCAAGCTTTTCTGGGGTGAGGATGAGTCGGTTGGCCGAAGCGTTGGCCGTGAGGTCGAACACCTCCACATTGGTCAAGCCTGTGGGCGGCAGCAGCGAGGTGTTGACATCGCCCGCAAAGGCGAACTTGATGGTGTCATTGCCACGGCCTGCATCGATGGCGGCAAAGCTCATGTCGTGTACGGTGATGATGTCGTCACCATCGCCCGTCATCGCGCCGTTGGCGCTACCGTCTTGGTTGGAGGCGGCGCCATACACGTCGACCGTGTCTGCGCCGGGGCCGTAAATATTGACCGTACCGCCCAACTCGTTGGTGATCTTGAGCTGCACTTCATCGGCCACGGTGACAAAGGCGTCACCTTTTTGCAGCACTTTGTAGATGGCGCCTGAGGCGTCGGAGTCCACGCCGACATAAGCCCAACCGCCGTAGAGCGAGAGCTGATCGGCTGCTGCACCTTTGACGGTGATGCGGCCAGTGTCAGACAAGGCCATGACGGCGTTTTCGTCCAGCTTGACAGCTTGGCTGCCTGAGGCCGAGAGGTCGATCACCTCAAAGCCTTTGACTTGCGTGCCCGCACGCGTGGTCAAGTCTGCAATCGGTGCACCGCTGGCCAGGCCGTCGGTGGTGTAAGTGTTGATCACCAAGGTGTCGTCACCAGTGCCACCAAACACATGCCAATCGGCCGTGTCATAGGTGACCACGTCGTTGCCGACGCCGGTTTCAATCAGGTCAGCGCCTGCACTGGCCGTGACGGTGTCGTTGCCCTCGCCGGTTTTGATGACATCGCTGCCCGAGGTGCCCGCTGAAGTGTCGGCACCACTGGTGCCTTGGGTGACGTCTTGCACCGACACACCAGTCGGTACTTTGACCGTCAAAGGTGTCGCTGAACCACCGCTAGGGGTGTAGCTGGTGGTGTAGACGGTGTAGCCGCCGCTGGTGCTGGACGTCCAGTTGCTCAGGCCATCCAAGAACACGGTGTCGCTGAGGTCGGCATCGAGCGTGAGCGTGTGGTTGGCATTGCCCATGGCATACAAACTCGCGGGGCTGATGACCACCATATCAATTTGACCATTGGTCAAGTCGAAAGTTTCGATGCTCTTGAGCGTCGGGTGCAGTGCGCCGTTGACGGGGCGACCGGGCTCCATGAGGTCGAGCAAAGTCGCGCCGCTGGCGTTGAGGTCGAGCACGTCGTTGCCCGAGCCACCCGCCAAGGTGATGTCACTGGCATCAAAAATGATTGTGTCATCGCCCGCACCGGCATCGACCACGTCGGCGCCAGCGCCGCCATCGATGGTTTCGTTGCTTGCCGCATTGGGGTTGCCGCGAATGTCTTCCGAGCCGGCGCCCCCACTGAGGGCCAGCTGAATGCCATTGCCAATGATTTGGTCGCCCTTGGCCACTTGCAAAGCCAACAGAACCGTGACGGGCGTGCCATCGCTGGCGAAGTTGGTGTACTTGTTGTAGGTGATGCCCAGCACTTGTTCAGAGCCACGGGTCATCCAGCCGTCACCGGCCAAGCGCACCACATCGCCGGCATTGCCCGAGACGATGAGGGTGTTGGTCGAGTCCGACATGTCGCGCACTTGGTCGGCGCCCACCACCAGGGTGTTGTCGCCAGTGCCCGTGATGTCCCAGGTTTCAATGCCTTTGAGGCTCGGACCTTGTGGCCCTGCCACATAGCTGGTACTCGGTGCTGTGCCGCTGATGGTGAGGTTGCTCACATAGGCTGTGGGGGTTGCACTGGTGAAGACCACAGTGCTGCCCTGCGCCGCAGCGCTGGCAAAGCCTGTGAGGCTGCCGTTCAAAGGTGCGGTGGTAGTGCTGTAGCCCTCGGCCAGGCTGGCAAACGCGGCCGCCACTTGGGCTGCGGTCGCGCCGCCGCTGGGCGCGGTGTAGGTCAAGCCACCCACCACCAAGGTTTGCCCTGCCGTCATGTCGGCAAAGGTGATGGTGGTGGTTTCGGCCACGCCAGCGCTGCCGGGTGTGGTGATGGCCACGGCACCTGTGTTGGCGTTGCCCGTGCTGAGGTTGAGCACAGTTGACGTGCCCCCCACCGCCAAATCGCTCACATCGCTGTTGGCGGTGGCGCTGGTGAACACCACGCTGTTGCCCTGCGCCGCAGCACTGGCAAAGCCCGCGAGTGTGCCGCTCAAGGGCGCTGTGGTGGTGTTGAAACCTGCGGCATGGCTGGCAAACGCGGCCGCCACTTGGGCCGCAGTGGCACCGCCCACAGGGGCGGTGTAGGTCAGACCAGCCAGGCTCAGCGTTTCGCCTTCTTTCATGGCCACAAACGTGACCGTGGTGGTTTCGGTGCTGCTGCCCGTGCCGGGGGTGGTGACCACCACATGGCCGGTGCTGGCGGTGAGATCTACCGTCATACCGCCATCGGCGAGCTTGACGGTGTCGTTTTCGTTGTCGAGTCCGCCGGCAATGCCGCCGGTGTAGCTGCCATCGGCACCGTCATAGATGAACACATCTTCGCCACGACCGCCGACCAACACGTCGGCGCCTGCGCCGCCATTGAGGACGTCGCTCCCTGAGCCACCATCCAAGATTTGATTGCCTGCGCCTGCGGTGAGCAAGTCGCGACCATCGGAACCCACATAGGTGACGACCACGCCCGATTGCACTTTGAGCGTGGCATCGTTCAGGGTGTAGAGGGTGTAGTTCACCCCGTTTTCAGTGACGGTGTCGCCTTGCTGCCAAGCGCCCACGATGCGGGCCGTGTCGCCGCTGCCACCAGTCACTGTGACGGTGCGGTCAATGTTCATGGCGGCCACATCGGCATCGGTCAGGGTGAGCGTGTAGTTGCCGCTGCTGCTGCCCAAGTCGATCGCTTCGATGTTGCGCAAGCGGTCGTTGGCCACGGTGGTGAGATCCACATCACCGATGGCCTTCAAGCTGTCCGCGCCATCGCCGCCGTCGATCAGCAAATCGTTGCTGTCAAAGACCATGACGTCGTTGCCCGCGCCTGCTTTCAAGATGTCGGCGCCTGCGCCGCCATCGAGGGTATTGCTACCGCTGTCACCACGGACAAGTTGTGTGCCAGCCTGCGGGGGGTTACTGCCACCATTGGCCACGTTGACCACTTGCACCACGTCGGCGGCTTGGTCCACACGCAACTGCACATTGGTGTCGTTGGGATTGGTGTAGATGTCGTACGTGACGCCACCCACCACGGTGGTGGCAGGGTTGGCTGGCACCAAGCTGCTGTCCACAAAGACGGTGTCACTCATCACCAAGGTATTGGGGGCTGTGCCGCCCAGGCCCAAGTCGGCCACATCGCCCGTGGCGGTGGTGCTGGTGAACACCAAGGTGGTGCCGCGCACTATGCCGGCAGTGAAACCCGTGGGGGCGTTGGCCGCAAAGTAGCTTGCCACCGCACTGGCCGTCGCGCCACCGCTGGGGGCTGTGTACGTGATGTTGCCCAAGGTGATGGTTTGGCCTTCGGCCACATTGGCGAAGGTCACGGTGGTGTTTTCTGCCGTGGTGGCATTGCCATCGCGGGTGGTGAACACCAAGCCGGTTTGTGTGGCATCCACGGTGCGCGCATCGCTCTTGGAGGTGCCGCCCACGCTGAGGTTGGTCACATCTTGGTTGGCCGTGGCACTGGTGAAGACCACGGTGTTGGGCCCTGCCAACACCGATGAGAAACTGGCCAAGGTGCCTGAGGTATTGGCCGCCGTGCTAGCAGCGCCCGAGGCAATGCCTGCAAAGGCAGCCGCCACCGTGGTTGCGCTCGCGCCACCCACGGGGGCCGTGTAAGTGATGCCACCCAAACTTAGAGTTTGGCCCGCCGCCATGTCTGCAAACGTGACCGTGGTGGTTTCGGTGGTGCTGCCCGTGCCGGGGCTGGTGACGATGAGGTGTTCTTCTGCCGCGTCGATGGTCACCACGTCAGAGGTACTCGACATGGCCGCCACGCTGGCAGCGTCAAAGGCCATGAAGTTGGTGCCGCCGCCGGAGATGTCGAGTGTCTCCATGTTGCGGATGTCAGGACGGTTGTTGACATCCACCATATCGAGCACCAAGTTGGCGGCCGTGGGGGCAAAGGTCAAGGTGTCGTCGCCGCCAGCACCGTCGACCATCGCGTCGGTGGGGTTGTAGGTGCGCTGGTCTGGGCCCGCCGTACCCACGTACGAAATCGACAAGGCCACGCCCGGTGCCAAGAGCACGGTGGCCGTGCTGTCGCTGACGGGGTCGTACAAGGTGTAGCGGCTGTACTGGACAGCCGAGCCACCGTTGTAGATGACGGGTTGGGGTGTGGCAGCAATCCAGTTGCCGGCCAACGCCACGGTGTCGCCCACGCCACCGTGCACTTTGAGCACGTTGGTGGTGTCTGACAGGTCAAACACATTGGCGGCAGTGAGCACCAAGTGTTGCGCACCGTTGCCGGTGAGATCAATCTCTTCAATGCCTGTGACTTGGGTGTTGATCAAGTCAAAGTTGACGGTCGCGTTGCGCGTTTGAATCGCCAAGATGTCGTTGTTACCACCGCCACCGTCCACGATGGCGTCGGTGGTGTCGAGCAAGATCCAGTCGTTGCCGTCACCGGCCAAGATGGTGTCGGTGCCTGCACCGCCCGTGATGGTGTTGCTCAGCGAAGAGCCGGTGATGAGGTCGCGCCCTGCACTGCCCACCACGTTCTCTAAGTTGCTGAGGGTGTCGGTGCCGGTTTGGTTGCTGCTGGCCGTACCCGTGCTGAGGTTGATGACGGTGCTGGGCAGCGTGGTGTGCGGAGCCGTGCCGCCGATTTTCAAATCGACCGCTTCAACTTGCACCAAGTTGCTGGTCATTACCAAGGTGTTGCCCTGCGCTACGCCGGCAGTAAAGCCTGTGGGCACGTGCGCAGCAAAGTAGCTCGCAACGGTGGCTGCCGTTGCGCCACCTGCAGGTGCGGTGTAGGTGACGTCACCCACACTGAGCGTTTGGTTGGCCGCGATGTCGGTGAAGACCAGCGTGGTGTTTTCGGTACGGCTGGCTGTGCCGTCGCGTGTGATGGCGAGCACGCCGGTTTGCGCGGCGTTGGCAGTTTGTACATCGCTGCTGAGGGTGCCGCCCACGCTGAGGTTGGCCACATCGGTGTTGCCGGTGGCACTGGTGAAGACCACCGTGTTGGGGCCAGCCAAGGTTGAGCTAAACCCACTCAAAGTGCCTGAGGTGTTGGCCGCGCCGCTGGCTGCGCCTGCGGCGATACCAGCAAACGCAGAGGCCACGGTGGCAGCCGTTGCGCCGCCGGTGGGCGCGGTGTAGGTGATGCCACCCAAGCTCAAGGTCTCGCCCGCGAGCATGTCGCTGAACGTGACCGTGGTGCGTTCGGTGCTGCTGGCGGAACCCGGAGTGGTGACCACCACAGGGCCCATGCGCACGGCGCTGAAATCCAGCGTGTCGGTGCCGTTACCGCCGTCGATGGTGTCGTTGCCAGCATCGGCTTGAATGGCGTCGTTGCCAATGCCTGCGTCGATGCTGTCGTTGCCGACGCCGCCAGACAAGGTGTCGTCGCCCGCGCCACCGATGAGGGTGTCATCGCCTTCGTCACCATAGAGCGCGTCGGTGCCATCGCCACCGTCTACGCTGTCATTGCCACTCCCTGCCAACACCGTATCGTTGCCTGCACCGCCCAGTACGGCGTCGTCGCCGTCGCCAGCAATGACCGAGTCGTTGCCATCGCCGCCATCGATGACGTCGTTGCCAGAACCAGACGGGTTGTTGGCGTCGCCGCCATAAATCACGTCGTTGCCGGTGCCCGCCAAGATGGTGTCGTTGCCGCCGCCGCCGGCCATGGTGTCGTCGCCGGTGCCAGCGTCCACACTGTCATTGCCTAGGCCCGCATTGAATTGGTCGCTACCGCCGTTGCCACGGTATTCGTCGTCACCGGCTGTACCGGTTTGCACGTCGGCGCTTTCACCGGAGGTGATGAGCAGACCGGGGGTGATGGTTTTGCTCGCGTCGGTGGTGCTGTAAGGCACATACACCTTGAGCGGCTCGGCCGTTGGGTTGGGGTTACCTGCTGTGGCCAGCGGGGTGTAGGCACTGGAGGTGTACACCGCATAGGTTTGACCGCCAATGGTTTGCAAAATGGGGGTGAGCGGGTCTGTCTCTTGACGTACCCAGCCACCTACCAAGCGTACGCCGTCGGTGGACGTGCCTTGAATGACGATGGCGTTTTGTTCTGAGACCGACACCTGCGACTTGGGCACGGGGGTGGTGATGGCGATGTCGCTCACCTCGCCCGTCGCTGCGGTGCTGGTGAAGACCACGCTGTTACCCGACACAGCACCCGAGGAGAAGCCCGTCAACGTGCCTGTGGTGTCAGCTGCTGTGGCGGCCGCATCAGCAGCCAAGCTGGCAAACGCTGCCGCGACCGTGGCTGCCGTCGCGCCACCTGCGGGAGCGGTGTAGGTCACACCCGCCACGCTGACGGTTTGACCGGCGGTTAAATCGACAAAGGTGATGCGAGTGGTTTCGGCTGCCGTGAGCGAGCCTTGTGTGGTTAGCACCTGCAACTGAGGTGCTGTGCTGCTGAGCGTGAGGTCGGCCACGCTGTCGGTGGCGGTGGCACCTGACACGGTCAGGGTGGATGCTTCAGACAAGCCCGTGGCAAAGCCCGTCAAGGCACCGCTGTAGGCACCTGTGGCGGTGGCAGAGCCCGTGGTCGCGCCTGTGGCAAGGCCCGCAAATGCGGCGGCCACTTGGTCGGCGGTGAGGGCTGCGCTGGCGGTGTACGTCAGACCCGCCAAGGTATAGCTTTGGCCCGAGGCCAACGCAGTGAAGCTCACTTCGGCGCTGCCGCGTGTGAGGGCAAACACATCGGCCTCAGAGAGCTTGACCGATTGGTTACCAGTGGTGCTGAGGTCAATCACCTCAAAACCGGAGAAGGTGGTGTCTTGCACCAAGGTCAAGTCGACCAAGCTGTTGGTACCGGTCAGCACCAAGGCATCGCTCGATCCGGCACCGCCTTTGACCTGGGCGTCGTTTTCGTCGTAAATCACGCGGTCATTGCCAGCGCCTGCGTCGATCACATCGCCGCCGCTGCCGCCGTCGATCACGTTATCGCCCGCGCTGCCCACCAAGGTGTCGCCCGCGCCTGAGCCAATCAGGTTTTCGATGTTGCGAATGGTGTCGGTGCCGTCACCTTTGGAGGTGCCGCCACTGACGTTACCCAAGCTCGACGCCAATTGGCGTGTGCCCAAGTTGATGGCGATCGGACCGGCGAGTTCGCCCAAGTCCAAGGTGTCAATGCCATCGCCACCGTCCAAGGTATCGGCATCCAAGCCGGCACCGCCTTTGAGGGTGTCGGCACCTGCGCCGCCAAAGAGCGAGTCGGCGCCATCGCCGCCGGCCAAGATGTTGGCCGCACTGCCGCCCGAAATGGTGTCGCCAGCGCTGCCGCCGACCACGTTCTCAATGCCCGAGAGTTCGTCAGTACCCGTGCTGCCTGGAGCTGATGCACGGCCATCGCCGGCATCGTCCAATGTGAGGGTGACCGCGGTGGTGGCATCTGAGAAATCTGCCGTGTCGTTGCCGCCTGAGCCGCCGACCAAGCGGTCGTCGCCTGTGCCGCCGCGCAGCCAGTCGTCGTCGACGCCGCCAAGCAAGATGTCATTGCCGGCGCCACCGATGAGGGTGTCTTGGCCCGTGTCGCCGGTGAGCAAGTCGTTGCCAGCGCCACCATCGATGTAGTCCAAACCGTCGTTGCCGGACAAAACGTTGTCCGCATCGTTACCGGTCACGCGGTCGCTACCGGCGCCGCCAGCCACGTATTCAAAGCCTGAGAGTGTGTCGGTACCCCCCAAGCCATCAGTGGCGGTGTTGGTGGTGAGGTTGACCACCACACCTTGTGTGCTGCTGTTGGTCGAGTAATCGAGGGTGTCAATGCCTGCGCCACCGCTGAGGGTGTCGCTACCCGCGCCGCCAGTGATGGTGTCGCCACCGTCACCGCCCACGATGACGTTGGCCTCGGCAGAGCCCACGACCACATCGTTTCCAGAACCAGCGGTGATGTTTTCAATGCCTTGCAGGGTATCCGTACCCATGCCGCCCACGGTGGTGTCTACGCTGCTACCAATCGGATTGGCAATGCTGATGACCAAGTTGCCTGTGGCTTCGGAGTAATCGGCCAAGTCAATCCCTGCGCCGCCGCTCAAGCTGTCGTTGCCTGTGCCACCAGAGAGCACATCGGCGCCATCGCCACCCTCGAGCACATCGTTGCCAGAGCCACCCATGAGCGTGTCTTGGCCGCCGCCGCCAGCAATGCTGTCGGCCCCTGCGCCGCCTTGGATCAAGTTCCAAGCGTCGTCGCCGGTGATGGTGTCGGCGCCTTGGCCGCCCAAAATATTTTCAAATTCAGAAATCGTGTCGGTGCCTTGCGCACCTGCAACCGAGGATGCACGCACGTCTGTGGCACGGCCTGTGACCAAGTCGATGGTCATGGGGCCTGTGACGTTGCTGTAGTCCAAGGTATCGGTACCGACGCCACCAACCATGACGTCATCGCCACCTGTGCCTTGCACGGTGTCGTCGCCGCCACCGGCGTTGATCGAGTCGGCCGTGGCGCTGGCCACGATGATGTTGCCCGTGGAGTCACCCGAGACCACGCCGCTGCCCGTCACACGACGGACCACTTGAATGTCGGGGTTGACCTTGACGGTGTAGGTCACGCTCGGCGTGACCGTGGCATCGGTGATGTTGTATTGCACCAAGTTGTCGGCATCGACTTGGCTGCTCTTGATCCATGTACCTGAAAGCACCAAGGTATCTTGGTCTTCGCCTTGCACCACTAGGCCTGTACTAAGTCCGCCGGTGCGCTTGAAAGCGTCCAAGGTGAGCGTGAGGCTGTTGGCGCCGCTGCCAGCCATGCTGACGACTTCCACGCCGTCGAATGCAGGGCCTGTGCTGAGGTCCACTTCTGGCATGTGCGACACGCTGAGCGTGTCAGTGCCTGTGCCGCCTTTGACCGAGAGGTCGCTGGCATCGTAAATGAGGGTGTCGTCATCGGCACCACCGTCCAAAATGTCGGCGCCTGCGCCGCCATCGAGGGTGTCGGCACCTGCGGCACCAAGCAAGCTGTCAGAGCCCGCGCCGCCACTCAAGATGTCGGCACCGGTGCCGCCATCCATGGTGTCGTCGCCCTCGCCGCCTGAAACTGAGTCGTCGCCTGCTGCGCCGAGCATACTGTCGGAGCCGCTGCCACCGAGCACGGTGTCGGCACCATCGCCACCATCGAGGGTGTCGTCGCCGCTGCCGCCATCGACCAAGTCGGTACCGGCACCGCCCAAGACGGAGTCGCCCCCTGAGCCACCCAGCAAGGTGTCGGCGCCATCGCCGCCATCGAGGGTGTCGGCGCCATCACCGCCCGAGAGTTTGTTGGCATTGGCGCTGCCAATGAGGTAGTCGCTCTTGCTGCTGCCAGAGAGGTTTTCAATTTGCTGCAGCGTGTCGGTTTCGACCGGATTGGTGACCACCAAGTTGGTGACATCGCCTGTGGCAGTGCTGGTGAAAGTGACCGTGCTGCCATTGGCCACACTGGGCGTGAAACCGGTGATGGTTTGCGCTGCGAAATGGCTAGCCACCTGTGCAGCGGTTTTGCCCCCGGCGGGCGCGGTGTAGGTCACGCCACCCACAGTGACCGATTGGCCTTCAGCCAAGTTGGTGAAAGTGACCGTGGTGCTTTCGTTGTTGCTGCCGTTGCTCGGTGTGTTGACCACTTGCGCCGTGGCGGCCAAGGTTTGCGCAGAGCCCGCTGTGACGGTGACGCTTTGGCCATTGAAAGTGCTGGGCGCGGTACCGCCGCCCAAGCTGACGATGACGCCCGAAGTGGCATCGCCAAAGTCTGCCGTGTTGTTGCCTGCACCACCCACCAAGGTGTCGTTGCCCACGCCGCCGCGCAGCACGTCGTCGCCGACGCCGCCATCGAGGCTGTCGTTGCCAGTGCCACCCGCGATGAATTCGTTGCGCGCAGAGCCGCTGATGGTGTCAGGGCCTGCAGAAGTGGCCACGCTTTCAAAAATACTGACGCGTGTGTCGACCTTGAGGGTGACAGGGTGAGAGACGCTGTTGGCGTCGATGTAGGTGCCGGTGTAGGTTTGGTAGGCCGTGGTGCCCACCAAATCGGGGCTGCCCACAGGGGTCCAAGTGCCTACCAACACCAAGTTGTCTTCGCTGTCACCGTTGATGGTGACGATGTCTGTGCTAGTCTGACCCACCGCAGCGCGAGTGATCTGGTGGATGGAAGCCTCGTTGAGGGTGAGCGTGTTGCTGTCAAAGCCGCGCAGATCAATGGCATCTAGGCCGGTGAACACGCCGGTGATGGCAGTGAGGTCGGCGCTGGCGTCACGGACTGACAAGACGTCAGTGCCGGTGCCACCGCTGACGGTGGCGTCGTTGATGTCAAACACCAGCACGTCGTCGCCAGGGCCAGCGACCAAGACGTCGCGGCCTGCGCCACCGTCAAGGGTGTCGGCAGCGCTGGAGGATGTGAGGGTGTCACCCAAACCGTGGCCTTGCAGCAAGGCAGCCACAGACGGGTCGGTGTTTTCGACGATTTCACCAATGACCGACACCACCGTGTCGATGTAGAGCTTGGCCGTACCGCTGGTGTAAACCTGGTAGCGGCCTGTGTCGTCGATGGTGCTGAAGGTCCAATCGGGCAGCGGTGTGATGGTGTCACCCAAATTGCCTTCGACTGTCACCACGGGGGCGGTGGCACCGCCCATCTCGCGCACATCATCGATCGTGAGGGTGAGCTGGGTGTTGCTGTCGTTTTGCAGGTCGAGAATTTCAACGCCAGCCAAGCTGCCCGTGGCAGTGCTGAGGTTGATGACGGGAGCGCTCATGCGCACGGTGTCCGTGCCCGCGCCTGCATCGATGCTGGCGTTGGGGTTGTAGGTGATGACGTCGTTACCGGCGCCCGTGCGGATGGTGTCGGCACCGGTGCCGCCGTCCACGGTGTCGGCGCTACCCACGGTGTCATTGGCCAAGTCGGTGACGATGAGGTTGGCGGCATCGCTGCCCACCACCGAATCGGCGCCCTTGCCAGTGAGAACGTTTTGAATGCCCACCAAGCTGTCGGTGCCCAGCCCGCTGCTGGTGGCTGTGCCTGCGGTGCTGCCGTTAGACAAGGTCACGGTGACCGGTGCCGTCACGTCAACCGTACCAGTGGCGCCCAAGCGATGCGACAGGTCAAGCACGTCATCGGCATTGCCGGTGATGGTGTCGTTGCCGGGGCCGCTTTGGATGGTTTCAGCCACGGCAGGGTTGCCTGTGAGCGCGTCGCCCACTTGGACGTTGCTGTTGACAAGAATGGTGGTGGTACCACTCTTGTAGGCTGCATACGCGGGTGTGTTGCTGGTCGCCGCCACATCGGCAGTCGGGTCGCGGTACCAAATGGGGGTGAGTGGATTGGCGCTGTCGTTGGCCAAGCGCAGCACATCGTTGGCGCCGCCTTCAATCGTCACAGGCGTCGTTGTGGCTCCCATGGCATCCACAAAGGCTTTGGTGAGGACAACGTCGTTGGCTTGACTGTCGCTGGCAAGGTTCAACACTTCTAAGTTGGACACCTGTAGCGTGGCGATCGTGCGCATATCCAGCGTGGCGGTTTTGATCACCAAGCTGTCGGTGCCCGTGCCGCCGTCAATGCTGTCAAGCGCATCAAACACCACTTGGTCAGCACCTGCGCCGGCCAAGATGGTGTCAGCACCTGCGCCGCCGTCGATCACGTCTGCGCCCTCGCCCGCATCAATGCGGTTGGCAGCGCTGCTGCCCGTGATGCTGTCCGCGCCTGCGCCGGTGTTGACGTTTTGAATGCCGACCAAGGTGTCGGTGCCGAGCAAACCACTCGTATCCGTCGCTGTGCCAGTGGCGAGGTTGACGCTCAGATTGCCTGTGACGGGTGTGCTGCCGCTGGCGTTGATGGTTTGCGAGAGGTTCAAGACATCGTCGCTGCTCGCGGTGATGGTGTCGTTGCCGGGGCCGCTTTGAATTGTGTCAACTGATGAGGTACCCGTGATTGCACTGCCCACTTGCACATTGCTGTTGACTCGAATGACGGTGCTGCCGCTCTTATATGCCACATACGCTGGCGTACTGCCGCTGGCCGCTGTGTCTAGCGTTGGTTCGCGGTACCAAATGGGTGTGAGTGGATTGGCGCTGTCGTTGGTCAAGCGCAGCACATCGTTGGCGCCGCCTTCAATCGTCACGGGCGTGGTGGTCGCCCCCATCGCATCCACAAACGCTTTGGTGAGGAAGACTTCGTTAGCGCGCGAGTCCTGCGCGATATCGAGCACTTCGAGGTTGCTCACCTGCGGCGTGGTGACTGTGCGCAAGTCGAGCGTGGCAGTCTTAATCACCAAGGTGTCTACACCTGTACCACCGTCAATGCTGTCAAGCACATCAAACACCACGCGGTCAGCACCTGCGCCGGCCAAGATGGTGTCTGCGCCTGCACCACCGTCAATCGTGTCTGCACTGCCTACAGTGTCGTTGGCCAAGTCGGTGACGATGCGGTTGTCGCCGCTGTTGCCCACCACCGAGTCCGCGCCTTTACCCGTGGAGACGTTTTGAATGCCGACCAAGGTGTCGGTGCCTAAGAGATCGCCCGCCTGAGCGCTGCCGTTGGTGTTGCCTTGCGGTAAGGTCACCACCATCGCGTCTGTCACTTCTAAGGTGGTGCCGTTGGGCCCTGGCCGGTGGCCTAGGTCAAGCACATCCGCCCCGCTGCCCGTGATGGTGTCGTCACCCGGACCGCTGAGCAAGGTATCCGTACCCGCGCCACTGGTGATAGAAACACCCGCCACATCGATGTTGCGATTGACCAATACCGTCGTGCCGCCGCTCTTGTAGGCCGCATAACCCGGCGTGCCCGCTTGATCAGCGGTTGGGTCTCGCAACCAAATTGAGGTGTTGTCTTGAGCGTTGGCTAGTTTTAAGACATCGCCCGCACCGCCCTCAATGCTGATCACCGCATTGTTTCCGCCCATGGCTTCCACAAACGCTTTGGTGAGAATGACCTCGTTGGCGCCGGCATCGCTGGCAAGGTCTAAGACGTCGAGGTTGCTCACGCGCGGTGTAATGCCGCGCAAGTCAAGGCTTTCGCCGGTGACCAGCAAGCTACCGTCCCCTGTGCTGCCATCAAACAGTTCGTCTGGTTCAAACGTGTCGCTCAAGACCAGCTGTGCCCTGCCATCGCCATCTTTGATACCACTTTGTAAGTCTGTGAGTTCGGCGGTGACCGTGACGTCTTCTTGGTACTCGTCGTCACGCGCAAAGCTCACACTGATGGTGATGTCCGTCTGACCAGGTTGGACCTTGATCGGCTTGTCCAAGGTGAAACTGTCTTGGTTACTAGATGGATAGCGAATCTTGTAGGTGTTGTCTGCCGCACCGCCCACGCTGACAACCAATGGCATATCGGCAGGAAAGCGATCCCTCGCGGTGGAGTTGTTCAACTGGCTGAAGGTGAAGCTCAGATTGAAACTCACCACCAAGCTGGTGGCAGCAGAAAACTTCACCTCAAACGTCATCGTCGTTTGAGGTTGCGGAGAAGCGTTCGAGAGATCTGGCTCTGTCACAGCATCTTGACTGGCCGTGAGCATGAGCTTGGGGATGACCGGTGGCGCAAGTTCATCGGCCAGTTTGGGCGCGGCCGCTGGGGGCACCACAAAAGGCGCGACAGTTGTGACCAGCGGCGCTGGATTCGCGGGGCCTTGTCCTGCTGCAAGTGCCGATACAGGGTTAGCTTCCGGCGATGCAGACAGCGGCGCGGCTAAGTTGTTACCCGTCAAGGGGCTGTGCGGGCTGACACCCGTAATCGCACTGACCAAAGCAGGTGGTGTAGCCATGTTGGCCGCCTGCGCCAGGCGAACATCGGGATCTACCGGAGGTGTCAAAACCGTGGGTGTGGTGCTGAGCTGTAAGTTATTGGCGTTGCCATCGACTGCGATGAGCTTGGTGCTAGCAGCATTGACGCTGGTTGTGCTGGGTGGCAACAGAGTGCTGACTGCTGTCTGACCGGTTTGAGGCTGCACCAACACATTCAGACCGTTTTGTGGGACTGGCAGTTGCCCAGCAGGTGTGAACACCTGAATTTGCATCTGGGGATTGCTAGATTTGTCGACCGAGAGATTGCCAGCGTCTACGTTGAGGTTGACTTGAAAGAATTTGCTGTTGTCAACGGCGACCAACTGCCCCGTGACCAGCACGCGCGTTTGGTCGCCCAACAACGCAGAGCTGGCAGAGGGTGTGGGCTGCGAGTTGTCAATGAGGGTCAGCTTGAGTTTGGCGTTGTCGGCCGTGCTGACGATGTCGCCCACATAAATTGGATCGCCAAAATTGAGCTGAATCACCAACCCATTGCGCACCACTGTGGCCGAACCGCTGATTTCAGCCACTCTGGCCACCAATTTGTCGGCACTGGGAACGGGGGGTTCGCTGGGCGAATTGGTCGCAACGTTAGGATCGTTGACTTCGGCTTGAGCCAGTTGGAATGAATCCTCTGGCTCGCTCAAGCCACCTATCAATGCCTGCAGCTGTGCCAACTGCGCTGGTAATTGATGTTCTAGCTGTGCAAGATCTAGCCCCTCGAGCAGGCCCTCAAGACGCTCAACCCTGCCATCCGGAAAAATGCGCAGCACATCTTGACCGTCGCGCACGAGCTGACATCCCATCTCTTGAGACGAGACGAGGATATTTAGCAGAGATTGAAGGCCATCTGAGTCTTTGTTGCCTTGGCCTGACCATCGTGCAATCGCGTCGATCGTCAAGTTTTTTATTGTTTTAAAGGGCATCGAGGCAGCGTTGAGGGATTGTCGAATCATTCGATTCGTCAGTACCTCCGAATACTTGAGAAATTAATGGACAGCAATAAGTGCGCCACCCTCAATTTCCGCTCGATGCCATCACTGGCGGGTGCTATACCACCCAAAAATAGTCACTAAGACGTATATTTAGCAGAGGTTTTTATGAACCACTGATCGCTTTTTTGACAAATGTCTCAACGACCAAGCACTCATTGATTTCGGACTCCAACTGAGCATCCCCTGTAACGTAATCCCCACGCTTCAAAAAATTGGCCTTCAGTCGTTTGCTGTAGACCTCAGACACAGTCGCCACATTGCGATGCACAGTTTTCATGGTGTCTTTGCTTTTAAGGCCACGCTTTTTGTCAATCTCGCGCTCATTTGCTTCAGACAAAACCATGTAGTGCTGAGCCAAAGTTTCGAAGTCTTTTGCAACCTGTGTCTGGCCTTTGCGCGCCAGCAAAGCCGAGACATTCAGCTGCAAAGCCGCACAGCGGTTGTACAAATATGACACGCGTGTTGGGTCTTTGTAGGACTGGTACTGCTTGCGAACCTCGTCAAAAGTGGCCAGTTCGCCCGCGTGGACCGAAGAAACGACGAAAGCAACAGCCAAAAATGCGGCACGAGTTTTCATATATGTAAGTTACACCTGTCAATAAATCTTGGCATGGATCATGCTTTTAACTCTGGCAAATTGATTTTTAGGAGCAAACCATGACATCTAAGCAACACCTCTCTGGCGCAAAGCTAACCACTTTCACCTTGAACGAACTCACACAAGCCGCTGACATGCTGGAAGCATCTGGCCGTTATGAGGAAGCCATCGAGCTTTACCGTCAATGGCTGAAACACAGTCAAGACGAACGCAAACATGTTGCCTGGTTCAATTATGGCTGGTTGCTGCAAAAGCAAAACCTGTTCAGCGATGCCGCCAACGCCTACAACCAGTTGACGGATAACTACGCCAGCTACCTGTCAGGTCACGCCACCACGGCTTAACTGCTAAAAACCACTGCCTCTCCTCAGTGGTTTTTTGTCCTTACATTTATTTACATAACATTAATCGTATTTTTAGTAAATTTGAAAAATCAACAATTCTTTCGGAAATAAAAAAAGGACTTAGATTTCTCTAAGTCCTTTTTAAGATTTTTGGTGGGACCAGCGGGGGTCGAACCCACGACAAACGGATTAAAAGTCCGAAACCTCTACTGTTGGACAAAACTCATAATCGTTGAAAAATATCAATAATCCATTGATTTAAAAGTATTTTTTCAGATTAATCCGAGTCCTAATGTAGATTTCAGTAGATTAAAATTGAGCTGAATAGGCTACACAGAGCCTACATGAAAGAAGAAATGACTCGACCTAATGCAGCTTCGACGCCAGACTTGAGCAAAGCGCACGACTTAACAGTTGGCGCAATTTCTAGACTCGAATGCCCTTTTGGCAAACAACAAGCTTTTCTTCGCGACAAGAAATCCCCCTCTCTTAGGGTGAGGGTTACAGCTACACCCCCTCTACCGAAAAGTTAGGCCCCCTAGTCCTCCCGCCGGACAAGAAAGTACGCAAATAGAACCTCAACACGGAGCAACTGCTAACTTGTTGCTCCGTACTGAGGTGCAATTTATTGTGTTTGACGGGGCTTTTCTAGTCCACAGTAAGGACACCATCTAGATTCCCATCTTCAATACTGATTAAGTCTCAAATTATCTTGGCGCAGTTTTAAAGCTTTGATTAATCATTTCGCCAATCAATTCACCATAAGCTTTATCTCTTGCAGACTTTCGATAATCATCGAGTTCTTCAAGTTCCTTTAAATCGCTAAAAAACATACGGGCATTTGTCCTGAGCCTTCTTTTTGCACTTCCATAGCTAATGTCTTTAGAAAGTAGAGACTGGAAAATGTCCTTTTGACCTTGAAAGTAATAATTAATTGCTGGTTGAGCCGCCTTCAAGTGCTCATTGGCCCAATCGCGATATGCAGCAAAGCACTCGTACTCCGTTTTGGCGGCATCGGAGACGACTTGAAAATCTGAATCTTGAAGAAAATTATCGTCATCTTTAGAAGGCTCAGACGCTATTCCAAATTTGGCGTTGTAAATCTTGCCTAAAAGCTTCTTTTTTGCCCCTTTGTCATCTCTTTCGCCACAGCTTTCGGCCATTACTACAAATGCAGCACGTGCTTCGTACTTGCTATGCGTATACATGCTGCTTGCGCAACCTGACATAGCGACCAAGACAAGGGTCAACAAGGTTAAACGAGTGAAAATTTTCATTGAATCCGAATCAAAAATTACTTTCACCACTAATGGAAAAGCTGCCGAACATCAACTATTGGAGCTGTTTGACTCCTGAAGCCGGTTGAGTTCAATTGCCAATGCAGGCTCGTTTGAAAACATGGCCACATTTTAGAAGACTGCAAGACGCATAACGCGCGTGAGAGACATTCTCAAAAAGTTGCTACATGCAGGCTACATGGAAGCAGAAATGAAAAAGCCCAACCGGTTAAGGTCGGGCTAAGTCATTGATTTAATTGGTGGGACCAGCGGGGGTCGAACCCACGACAAACGGATTAAAAGTCCGCTGCTCTACCAACTGAGCTATGGTCCCATCACGCTTGATATTCAAACTAAGTTTCGTACCCTGCGAAGCCTAAAAGT
>JACCDS010499735.1_pt1 | contig 42271 bp, 25 predicted proteins | sample 7446441 | NCBI WGS metagenome assembly JACCDS01 (sample SAMN15323445, study PRJNA562643) | freshwater metagenome | isolation source: river surface water | place: USA:Blue River Watershed | collected 2017-08-17 | reverse complement strand
GTCTCACTGCCGCCCCGAACCCCCGCCGCGCCTCCGGTCGCTCCGCCGCGCGGCTCCGCGTCAGCCCGTCCACCTCCGCCTGCGCCGCCGCCCGCGTCACGCCCGGCGCCAGCCGCGCCAGCACAAAGGTGTTGTTCGCCGTGCGCTGCGCCGGTGTCGCGCCCTCCGGCGTCAGCGGCACCGTCACATCCAGGCTGTCCGGAGCAAACGAACCTTCCGGGGCCAGCACCCCGACGACCGTGCGCGGTATGCCGTCGAGCCGGATCTGCCGGCCCAGCACGTCGCGCGATCCGCCGAAGCGCCGCTGCCAAAACCGGTGCGAGATCACCGCGACGCGCGGCGCACCGGCGCGATAGTCTTCGGGCAAGAGCCCGCGTCCGAGCCGGGGCGCCTGCCGAAACACCGCGGCCAGATCCGCCGAAACCGAGCCGCCGCGCACCCGCTCCGCCACGCCGTCCCCGTCGGTCAGCGCCCAGCCCCCCGGCCGCAGCGCCCCCATCCGCTCGAACGACTTCGCCTCGCGTTGCCACCCCTCGAAGGTCTCCGGCGACGGCCGCCGCACGTCGCCGTCCGGCCATGTTTCCCACAGCAGCACGAGCCGCTCCGGCTCCGCGAGCGGCAGGCTGCGCCAATGCACGTCGATCGCGTAGCTGCAGAGCGCGCTGTTGGCGGCGATGCCGAGCGCGAGGCTGCCCGCCGCGGTCAGCGCGAACCACGGCGACCGCGCGAGCCGCCGCAATGTCTGGCCCCACGGGCTCATCCGCAGTCGGGGCGTCCGCCCCCGGCGGATTCCCCGGACAGCCGCCCGCCCAGAAAGCGGACACGATGGGGCGACGCCGTCATGCGCGGCACCTTGCGCGGCGCACACGCCCCGCTCAAGCGCGTTCCCGCGCCGCCCGCGCGGGCCCGTCGGCGCCGAGCGCGGACGGGCGGCGCGGGATTCCGCTCAGGGCCGCAGGCGGGGATCGATCAGCGCCGCGCCGGGCCCGATCTCCAGTTCTCCGGCCGCCACCCGGCCGTGCCACTCGGCCCGCGCTCGCAGCACCAGTTTGGCCGCCGGCGCCACGAGGTGCCCGCCGACCACGCTCCGGCTGTCGAGAATCGCTTCACCCTGGAAGAGCTCGAGGCGCAGGAGCTCCGGCTGCTGCGGGGAGCCCACGCTGCCAAGCAACTCCACGCGATGATTGACCCGGATGATCACCGGACCGGCGATCACCAGGCGGCTGTCCCCGCCGAGCACGAGCGACTGCAGCTCATAGACGGTCGGAACCGTGCCGCCGGCCGTGCCGACGACAATACCCGTCCGGCCTGCCGCCGAAACATTGCCGTAGACTCCGGGCGGCAGCGCCACCTCGCCCGCGTTGCCCGCCAGGGAAAGATCCCGGAGCGTCGAGGCGTCCCCGATGGACGGCCCGCGTTGGGTAAGCACCAGATCGCGTGTGCCCGCCGGGGATGCCGGCGCCACGGGCAGCGCGGACGCCGCCGGATCGATGCGAACCACCAGCGCGCGGAGCGCGGCATTGCCCGCGAGCGTGACCCGGTAGTCGGCGGGCTCGGCCGCACCGGGACCCTGGCGCAACGCGCCGAACACCGGTTGGCCGTTCAGCTCGAGCGCCGGCGTGCCGGGCACGAGCAGGTCGCCCTCGATCCAGGCATTGCCGGCCAACGCGACGTCGCGCGCCGCCAACACCTGCACGCTGCCCGCGATGCCGCCGAGCACCTGCGGCGCCTCGCGGACGACCGCCGTGGTGCTCACGCGGAGCGTCCCGGTGGCGGAACCGCGGTAATTGGGATCCGTCACCGTCGCCGCGACCGCGTAGTCGCCCGGATAAACCGGTTCGACCGCGCCGCCGCCGTAGCTCAGGTCCACGGCGAGACCGGCCGGCGAGGTCGTGGCCGTCGCCCGCCGCGGCGTGCCGTCGTAAGGCTGGTCCAGCGCCCCGAGCGTGACCGTCGCCGGCGCCCGCAGGATCTCGAACGTTGCGCTCGCGGCGCCGACATAATTGGCGCTGACCACCGTCGCCGCGACGGCGTAGGTGCCCGCGTTGACGGGCGTGCCGCCGCCGAAGTCGACCGCCACCGGCAGGTTGGCCGGCTGCGTGGCGACGGCGGGAGCGAGCGGCTGGCCGGTGTAAACCTGCTGGAGGTTCAGGAGCGTGACGGACGCCGTCGCCTTCGCGACGGAGAGCGTCAGGGTGCCCGTCGCGCTGCCGGCCGGATTCGTGGCGACGAATTGCACGGTGTAATTGCCCGCCGCCGTCGGCGTGCCGCTGAGCACGCCGGCCTGGGCATCGAACTGCAGGCCCGGCGGCAGCGCCGTTGCGACGGTAAGCGTGGGAGCGGGTTGCCCCGTGGCCGTGACGGTCACGCTGAGCGGCGTGCCGTAGGTGCCGGTGGCCGTCGCCGGGACCGCGATCGTCGGCGGGCTGAGCACGACGACCGGCGCGTTGGACGTGGCGACCGAGGGCTGCCCGGCCGCGAATTCGACATAGGCCTGTGTGCTCGCGCCGGAAACCGAGGTGACGGTGTTGCCCTTGTAGGCGAGAGCGGAGCCCTCGCCGAGGTAGAGGGAGCCGCTGCCGTCGCCGTTGTCCGTGACCACGGCATAGCGGCCGGTGAACGACAATCCGCGCGCGGTGTCCGTGTAGACTTCGGTCGCGCCCGGATTCGAAAGCACATACTGCACGATCGCGCGCCCGTTGACGACGCTGCCGACCTGCAGGCCGACGACGGTGCCGCTCCGCTCCAGCTTGGCGACGGACTTCACGCTGCCGGTTCCCGCGTCGCCGAGGTGCGGCTCGAACACGGCCGCGAACGGCTGTTTCCACGCCTCGCCGTATTTGCGGATCACGACCGCGGGAGCGCGCTTGTTGGCCGCTTCGTTGTAGCCGGCCGGCGCGTCGACGATCGGCGGGGAGGTGACGCGGGCGTATTCGCGGTCGGCCGCGCCCGGCATGTGCATCCGCATCTGCGTCTGGCCCGCCGGCAGGGTGGCGGAGAAATTCGCGCTGACCGAGACGTCGGTCCGCGCGGAGACTTCGGTGTCGGAGAAATACCGCCAGCCGGGCTGCTGGTAGGAATCGCCGATGTCGCTGGCAAAGCGGCCCGGGGCGCCGGCAAGCGCCAGGGCGGCGCCGTCGCTCTCCAGGGTCACGCCGTCGGCGACGTTGCGGTAGATGTAGTCGTGATACTCGTTGGCGAGCGACGAGTCGGAACGAAAGATGTCGACGTAGTAGCCGGTGGTCGGCGAGGTGCGGACGATGCCGAGCGTGCGCTGCTGCGACGCCTCGGCGAGCGTGCCCTTGTTGTCGCTGAACGTCGACGTCGTGAACGAATGGTTCGCGGAGACGGGCGCCTTCGCGACCGCGGGCTCCATGCCGGCCACCGCCACCGTATTGATCGCGATATTCGACCAGCCGCCCTCGCCGCGCGAGGCGCCGTTCACGATGATCGTGTTGTTGGAGGCGAACACGCGGTAGTAGTTCTCGTGCAGATCGGAGGTGTAGTCCGACTTGCCGCTCTTGGCGCCCAGCACCTGGCCGGCGCCGTAGAGTTCCATGCTCATGCCGCTGGCGTGGCTGTGCGTATGCGCGGCGCCGCCGACGAAGCCCATGAGTCCGTAAAGCGGGCCCGCGGTCGACAGATTGCGCTGCAGGGCAATGCCCGCATGGGCCACGCGGTCGGTGGTGGTGAGGACCTGGGGGACGCCGGCTTCGGCGATCTCCGGGCTGAACCACAGGAGCTGGACCGGCTCGTTGTGCATATCGAGGTCGTCGTAGGAACGCAGCGTCGCCCGGTTGTGTTTGCCGGCATCCATCCCGCGTTTGATCGCCGCCCCGAACTGCGCCACGAGGTCCTGCCGCCCGGTCGCCTTGGCGTGCTGGTAGATGACTTCGTAATCGAAATACGGCTCGCCCCCGGTCTTGCGCCCGCCGTCACCGAAGCTGATCTGCTCGCCGTTGGGGTAGCGCAGGTAGCTGATGCGGCTCAGGCTGAGCGGATAGTTGGGGTAGGCGTTGAACAGTTTCAGCGCCGGGTCGTAGCGCTCCAGCACCACCATGTGGGTGCTGCGGATGGAACCCACCGCGCTCGCATATTGCAGCGACTCCGGCCAGATGCTGTCGGGCTGCGGGTATTCGGCGTAGTCTTCCTTCAGGGAGGATTGGCGGCCCGTGCCGGGATTGAGGTAAATGTTCACCGCGGCGGCCCGTTCGACGGGATCGGACAAGGCGAGCAGGCTGTTGAGCATGCAGGTGGACTCCAGCGCCGACCAATTGTTGGTGTTGTTCCCGTGGTCGCAGACCAGCTGGTAGTAGGTGCGGAACATCTGCTGGGTCTGGTAGTAATTGAAGTCCGCGAGGCCGCCCGCCATCACGTCCCAGACTTGGTTGGTTTCGAGGAAGGTCCGGATGAAGTCGTAGACGACCGGCATCTGCGTCCCGAGCACCCGGGCCTCGAGCAACAGGTCGTTGCGGATGATCCAGCCGCCGTTGCCGAGATCCGTCGAGGGCGCGACCGCCAGGAGCGTCTTGACCACGTTGTGCAGGACGTCCGCCGCCAGCTGGGCATACTTGGTCTCGCCGGTGAGGTAGTAGAGCACCGCGCTGTCCAGGGCCGCGTTGAACTTCGACGTCGATTTCGAGCGCACGCTGTTCGGGTCGGACGTGTTGGTCATCGTCCGGTATTTCCCGGTGGTCCAGTCGACCGGGAGGCCGCGCAGGAACGCATCGCGGTTGCTCTGGTGGCTGGCGACATTGGCCGCGGCGCGGTTGATCATGCCGTTGCGCAGGCTCTGCGCCCACGCGTTGGCGTCGATCTTGGCCAGAATGGCGGCCTTCTCGGAGTTGCGCACCCAGATGAACGGCCGGCCCGGATCCGGATTGGCCGCGGGGTCGGTGGGATTCAGCGCGGCGACATCCCCTTTTTCCACCGTCAGCGCGCGGACGACCAGTCCGCCTCCGGCCTGCACCAAGCCGTTGGCCCAGCCGAACGCGATCGCGTCGAACGTCGCGATCGGCGCCGTGGTGTCGGTCACCTTCAGTTGGTAGCCGTTCACGCCCGGGCCCGTGATCGTGATGCTGAACTCCAGGCCGGCGGCGGTGCGGTCCGCCTGCAGGACGCCCGTGTAGTCGACGTTCGACTGCATGACCTGGCTGGCCCCCGAACCGAGCGCGGCGGAGTAGACGTTGGTCGCGGTGCCGATGAGGTTGGTCTGGTTGGTGCCGGCGGAACCGATGCGCTCCCGGATCGAGATACCGTTGGTGGTCCGCGGCGACATCATCGCGGCATACCCGGTGTAGGGAGTGAACGTGCCGGACGAAGACTGCGTGGTGACGTCGGCCGTGATGCGCCCGGCTCCTGTATTGAAAAGACCGATGCGGAGATCGGTGGCGCCCGACGCCGTGCCGAATCCGCCCACGAGGGAAAACGTGAAGGTGGCCTTCAGCGTCTGGCCCACGCCGAGGCTCACCGGGCCGGCGGCCGGCGTAAGGTAGCCCAGCAGTTGCCCGCCGTTGCCGCTCGCGTTCGTCGACTTGAGCTCGCTCGGCGCATACGTGACCGTCATGCCCGGACCGATGGTGAACCATTGCGCGCCCGACGCGTCCGGCGCGGCCGTGCGTGTCGCGCGCCCCATCGTGTCGGTGAGCACGACGTCGGCGGAAACCAGGGAGGACGAGAGCAAAAACGCGACCAGCGCGGCGGGAGCAAACGAACGGACGGGGCGAGGGGTCATGGGCGTGGGAAAGCGCCTCTGTTATACCGATCGCGCGCTACCCTAAACAATGGTCATTCGGACAATCCCATGTGCTTTTGCGTCCACCCCGTTCCCCGTCGCACCCCGGGCAATCCGCCCACCCAACCTCGTGATCGTGGCGCAAATGCGGAACCCGCCCCGCGCGCTTCGCCGCGGCCGCCGACCACCGCCGGTCGCCCGCCCTCGGCCCGCGCAACCGACGGACAGCGTCCGCCAAGGTGCGTCCGGGCAGGCCCTTGGGCGCTCGGCCGCTCCGGCCCGACCGCGCGGGTCTCCAGTCTGCGGCCGCCGGCGGGGAATTCGGCCAAACCGCGCTACGGCGCCGAGCGCCCCTCGAACCGCGCCAGCCACACCGCCACCTCGTCGACTTCCAGGCTCACGCTTCGCCCGGCCGGCTGGCCGACGTTGCGATTCAACATCACGCTGAACGCCAGCCGCTCGCCCGCGGCCGTCGTCACGTAGCCGCTCAGCGAATTCGCATAGCGCAACGTCCCGGTTTTCGCCCGCACGTTGCCCTCCGCCGCCGTGCCCTTCATCCGGCGCCGGATCGTGCCGTCCACCCCCGCGATCGGCAGCGACTCGTAAAACGCCGTCTTCGCCGGGTGCGCCGCCATCGCCACCAGCAGCGCCGTGGTCGCGTTCGCCGTCGTCAGATTGTTGCGCGACAGGCCCGACCCTTCCTCGAAGCGCACTTCGCCCGCGGGCAGGCCGAGCTTGTTCAAAAACTCCCCGAGCACCGCCACCCCGAGGTCTTCGCTCGAGCGCAGCTCCGGGGTCTCCGCCGTGCGCGTCAGCTCGCCGGCATGGTTGAAGATCAGATCCGTCTCCAGGTTCTGCGACGGCTTCATGAAGGCCTTCACGAGGTCCGCCAGCGGCGGCGACTTCACCTCGCCCAGCCGCACCGCGGTCTTGCCCGCCGGCGACGCCTCGGGCCACCGCAACCCGCGCACGCCGCCTTCGACGCGGATGCCGCGTTGGGCCAGCGCCTCGCGCAGCACCCGCCCCAGCCACTCCGCCGGGCGCGGCACCGTCACATCCACTGTCGCCGGCGCCTTGCCGACCGCGATGCCGCCGAACAGATGCACCGTCCGCTCGTCGAACAGGCGCCGCGCCGCCAGTTGCGTCTCCGCGCCCGCCGGCCGCGTCGTGAGCCGCACGTCCAACGGCAGGTGCGCCAGCGGTTGCACCCACGTCAGCGTGCAAGGGTCGCCCGCCGCCGCCCCGGGCGCCACCCGGAGCTCCGCGTAGTTTTCCTCGAGGGTCAGCGCCGAGATCTCGGCGCCGTAGTAATCGTTCAGGTCGTCCGCGGTCCACCCCGCTCCGTTCGGCGGGCCGCGGAAAAACGTCGCGTCCGCCACCAGATCGCCGGTCACACGCTTCACGCCCGCCGCGGCGATCGCCTCCACCAGCGGCGCCACCGCGTCGAAGATCGTCTTCGTCGTCCCGCGCGCTTTCCAGCTCGGGTCCCCCCGGCCGCTCACAATCAGGTCGCCCCGCACCGTGCCCCCGGTATCCGGCGCCGCCGTCGCGTGGATCGGCGTCGTGATCCGGTAGTCCGGCCCGAGCCGGTCCAGCGCCATCGCGCCGGTGTAGAGCTTGCTGTTCGACGCCGGGCTCATCAGCCGCCGCGCGTCGCGTTCGTAGAGCGTCGCGCCCGTCTCCAGCGAAACGACTTTCACGCTCCACAGCGAACCGCCGAAACGCGCCTGACCCGTATGCGCGTCGAGCGCCGACCGGAGTTCGGCGACCGTCTTCGGCGCCGGCGGCAACCCCGGGGCCTTCGCCGCGACCGGCGCCGGGTCGGCCGCCGTCAGCGTCGCCGCCCCGCTCCACAACGCCGCCAACCCCAAGGCCACCCAACCCGCCCCGCGAAAGTTCGTGCTACGCATCGTGCGCCCGACGCTGCGCCTCCGTCGCCGCGGTGCAACGCCGCAGTCGTCCCCGCCGTCGCCTCTTTTCCGTTTTTCCGCGCCTCCCGAATCCTGGTTCCGCTGCGTTTCGCGTTTCCGTCGTCCGCCGTTTCGCGATTTTCCGCTTTCCCCCTTTTCCCCTTTTCCGATCTGCTCCGCCCCGCACCCCATGAACGAATTCTTCAGCGTCGGCGACTGGGCCGTGATCGTCCTCTACCTCGGCGCCATGATCGCGCTCGGCGTCTGGTTCGGCCGGGACCAGCACACCACGCGCGACTACTTCCTCGGCGGCCGCGACATCCCGTGGTGGGGCATCGGGGCCTCGATCGTGGCCACCGAGACCAGCGCCCTCACGATCATCGGCGTCCCCGCGATCGCCTACGGCGGCAACATCATGTTCCTCCAGATGATCGTGGGCTACGTCATCGCCCGCGTCATTTTGGCCGTCGTCCTCGTGCCGCACTACATGAAGGGCGAGATCTACTCGCCCTACCAGCTGCTCGAACAGCACCTCGGCCGCGGCGCCCGCCGGCTCGCCGGCACCTTTTTCCTCTTCCTCGAGCCGCTCTCCGCCGGCGTCCGCGTCTACGTCGCCTGCATTCCCATCCGCCTCATGCTCGGCGAGCAGGTCTGCACCTTCGGCGGCCTGCTCCCCGACCCCATCCTCGGTGCTATTCTCCTCTTTGTCCTGCTCTCGCTCGCTTACACCTACATCGGCGGCATGAAGGCCGTCGTCTGGACCGACGCCATCCAGATGGTCCTCTTCGTCGCCGGCGGTCTCTACGCGCTCTTCTATATTCCCACCCTGATCGAGGGCGGCTGGACCGCCGCCCTGAGCGAGGCCGGCAAGGCCGGCAAACTCGCCTGGTTCAATCCCGCCTTCACCTTGTCCGCGCCCTTCAACCTCTGGATGGGCATCATCGGCGGCACGGTCATGGTTCTCTCCTCCCACGGGGCCGACCAGCTCATCGTCCAGCGCGTGCTCGCCTGCCGCGACATCGCCGCCGGCCGCAAGGCCCTCGCCTTCAGCGCCGTCGTGATCTTCCCCCTGTTCCTGATCTTCCTCCTCGTCGGCACGATGCTCTGGGTGTTCTACCAGCATCACCCCTTCCGGATCCCGCTCCCCGAGAGCCGCCCCGGCATCCGCTCCAACGACTTCATCTTCCCCATCTTCATCGTCACCGAAATGCCCGCGCTGATGAAGGGTTTCCTCATCGTCGCGATCTTGTCCGCCGCGATGTCGTCGATCAGCTCCGCCATCTCCGCCCTGGCCTCGGTCTCGACCATGGACTTCCTGAAACCGCTCCTGCCGCACCGCGACGAGGCGTGGTTCGTGCGCTTCAGCAAGCACTCGACCGTCTTCTGGTCGCTCGTGCTGATCTTCGTCGCGTGGCTCACCCGCGAGGTCACGTTCGTGCTCAACGCCGCCTTCTCCCTCCGCGGCCTCACCAGCGGCGCCCTGCTCGGCGGCCTCATTCTCGCGCTCTTCGGCCGCGGCGTCGGCCTGCGCGCCGCGCTGATCGGCATGGTGGCGTCGTTCGTCTTCATGAACCTCATCTACTGGCCCGCCACCCTCCCCGCCCTGCGGGAGCGCTGGCTCGCCGTGTTCGGCGGCGAAGTCTTCTGGCCGTGGTTCACCCTGATCGGCGCGCTCGTCACCTTGGGCGTCGCCTGGCTCGCCCGGAAACTCCTGCCGCCCGCCCCCGGCCCGGCCGCCGCGTCAACATGATCCCGCCTTTCGCCGTTCCCGTCGCCCGCGCCGTCCGCCTCGCCGCCGTCCTCGCGCTTTTCGCCGGCGCCCTCCGCGCCGAGGTTACCCGCTTCGAATTGATCCGCCGCGTCGACGTCGGCACCTCCGGCCTCGAGAAAATCGTCGGCCGCCTGCACTTCGCCGTCGATCCCGCCGCCGCCGGCAACCGCGTCATCGCCGACCTCGCCCTCGCCCCGCGCGACGCCGCCGGCCGCGTCGCCTGGTCCGCCGACTTCTACGCCCTCCGGCCCAAACCCGGCTCCGGCGCCCCGGACAACGGCGCCGCCCTCGTCGAGGTCTCCAACCGCGGCGGCCGCGGCCTGATTTCCAGCTTCAACCGCGGCGGCTCCCGCGACCCGGAGACCGACGCCGACCTCGGCGACCGTTTCCTCCAGCGCCAGGGTTTCACCCTCGTCTGGGTCGGCTGGGAGTTCGACGTTCCGCCCGCCGCCGGCGCCATGCGCGTCGACCTGCCCGTCGCCACCGACGCCGGCCGGCCGCTCTCCGCCGTCCTGCACGCCCGGCTCGTCGCCGATTCCCGGGTGAAGGAACTCACGCCGCCCGAGACGATCGCGTATCCGCCGAGTCCCGACGATCCCGCCCTCGCGCTCGCCCGCCTCGGCCCCGGCGGCGCCGCGACGCCCCTGCCCCGCGACCGCTGGCGCCTCCGCGGCGGCACGGTCGTCCTCGACGCGGGCTTCGAGCCCGGCGTCCCCTACGAACTCGCCTTCACCGCCGCCCGCCCGCCCGTCGCCGGCCTCGGCTTCGCCACCCTCCGCGACACCGCCGCCTGGCTGAAACACGCCCCCGCCGCCGCCGTCTCCGCGCGCCTCGCCTACGCCTTCGGCTCCTCGCAGAGCGGCCGCTTCCTCCGCGACTTCCTCTACCACGGCTTCAACACCGACGAGCGCGACCGCCCCGTCTTCGACGCCGTGCTGGCGCACATCGCCGGCGCCGCGCGCATCGACCTCAACCGCCGCTGGTCCGTCCCCCGCACCCTCGGTCTCTTCGCCGCCACCGCGTATCCGTTTTCCGACTCCGCCCAACCCGATCCGCTCGGCGGCCCGGCCGAGGGCCTGCTCGAAAACCCGCGGGTCCGCCACGTCCCGAAGATTTTCTACACCAATACCGCCGTCGAATACTGGGGCGGCGGCCGCTCCGCCGCCCTCGTCCACACCGATCCCGCCGGCACCCGCGACGCCGGCCTCCCCGCGCACGTCCGGGTCTACGCCTTCGCCGGCACCCAGCACGGCCCCGCCCGCTTTCCGCCCGGCGCGCCGACCACGACCGCACAGCCCGTCAATCCCGCCGACTACTGGTGGCCCATGCGGGCCTTGCTGCCCGCCCTCCACCGGTGGGCCGCCGCGGGCACGGCGCCGCCGCCCAGCACGTATCCGACCTTCCGCGACGGCACGCTGGTGCCCGCCGCCGCCGTCGCCTTCCCCGTCCTGCCCGGCGTGACCTCGCCCCGCGCCCTCACCGCCCGTGCCCGCGTCGCCAATCCGCTCCTCCCCGGCGGCGCCTCCCCCGGCGCCCCGCTCCCGCTCGTCGTCCCGCAGACCGACGCCGACGGCAACGAAACCGGCGGCCTGCGCCTGCCCGAGATCGCCGTCCCGCTCGCCACCCACACCGGCTGGAACCACCGCTCCGTGGCCGCCGGCGCCCCCGGCGAGCTCGTCCCCCTCCTCGGCGGCTGGATCCCCTTCGCCGCGACCGCCGCCGAGCGCACCGCCCGCGGCGATCCCCGCCCGTCGATCGCGGAGCGCTACCCGTCGCGCGCCGACTTCCTCGCGCGCTACCGCGCGGCCACCGAGGCCCTCGTCCGCCGGGGTTACCTGCTCGCCGAGGACACCGACCGGATCGTCGCGCAGGGCGCCGCCCGCTGGGATCACCTCGTCCCCGGATCCGGCGGCAAATAGCGTCGCGCGCCCCTCCCGGGCGAAAAACGCGTCAGACCGTGAAGGCCACGATCTCGTTCGCCTCGCGGTGATTCGTCCAGAAGCGCGCGCCGTCCCACGCCAGCGCCCGCGCCTGGAACGGCACCCGCGCCACGTCCTCGACCTTCGCCGCTTCCTTCCCGTCGGCCGTCAACTCCACGCGCGTGAGCCAATACTCCGTCGTCTCCTCCGCGTCGGTCGTCATCAGGTAACAAGCGCCGTCCACCCAGACCTGCCCGCAGATCCCGCGCGGCACCGAAAACACCCGCGTCACCGTGCCGGCGTTCGCCTCGACCGCCGCACCCGCACCGCCGGCCAGCGTCAGCACTTTCTTCGGATACCATTGGCTCACGTGCAACCGCCCGCCCGCGTAGCCCAGCTGCGAGCCGCTGTCGTCCGGACAAGGCAAAGCCCAAGTCGCGTCGAATCCCGTGCCCGGCACCAGCCGGCGCACGATGCGATTGTCGTCGGCCGTCTCCCCGCAGAGCACCCGCAGCTCGCCCCCCGCCGCGGTCATGCCCCACGGCGTGCCCGGCGCGGTCGTCGACCACGACACCGTCCACGCGGCCGGATCGATCGCGTGGACCCCTTTGGTCGCCCGCGATCCCATCCAGAGCGTCCGGCCGTCCCAGGCGAGCGACTGCGGTTTCGGGGCCGGCGAGGCGCGGCGTGAGAGTTCGCGGATGGTCTTCATGAAAGTGCCCGGCGCGCCGCGGCGGGTCCCGCCCGCGGCGCGGGTCGCCGGCTCAGCGATACAGGAGATAGGGCTCCCGCCGGCGCGCGAAGTCCGCGAGGCCGGCGTCCCATCCCGCCGCGATCGTTTCCCACGCGTCGCCGCGCTCGAACGCCTCGCGCACGGCCGACGTGCCCATCACCTTGTCGAAGTAGTCCGCGTGGAGTTCCAGCTTTCCGCCGGCCAGCCGCCGCACCGTCGTCAGGATCGCCAGCACCGCCGCCACCGGCCGGAAGGCCGCGCTGTCGGTCACGTGCACCTGGCATCCGCCGCAGCGCGCGCCGGCGTGCTTCGAGAAGGTCGGCGTGAACCACGCTTCGCGGAAACGCACCCCGGGCAGCCCGAGTGCATTCAGCTCGCGGGCCAGCACAAAGCCGTCGAGCCACGGCGCCCCGAACAGCTCGAAGGGCCTCGTCGTGCCGCGGGCCTCGCTCAGGTTCGTGCCCTCGAGCAGCACCATGCCCGGGTAGACCAGGGTCGTCTCCGGCGTCGGGATATTGGGCGAGGGAATCACCCAGGGCAGTCCGGTAGCCGCAAACCCGTCCGCGCGCCGCCAGCCCTCCATCGGGACCACGCTCAGGTCGCAGGGCCGCGGGAGAAACTCCGCGTTGAACAGGCGCGCCAGTTCGCCCGCCGTGAGACCGTGCCGCAGCGGCACCGGATAGAGCCCGATGAACGAGCTGTGCCGCGGATACTCCAGCAGCGGCCCTTCCATGATCTCGCCGCCGATCGGATTGGGCCGGTCAAGGACCACGAAGGGGATCCCCGCCGCCGCCGCCGCCTGCATCCCGTAGGCCATCGTGGCGACGTAGGTGTAGACCCGCGTGCCCACGTCCTGCAGATCGAAAACCAGCGTCTCGACCCCGCGCAGCATCGCGGGGTCGACCGTCTTGCCCGTCGCCTGCGTGTCGAACTCCCGCATCTTCGCGTCGATGTCCGCCAGCGGATGCTCCGGCAGCTTCAGCGCCTGGCCGTAAAGGCTGAACACCGGCAGCCCCCAGTGTTCGTCGCGGAAAAAGTCGACGAACTCGCCCGCCTGCGCGTTGCCGCGCACGCCGTGCTCCGGTCCGTAGAGCGCCACCAGCTCGAACTCCCGCGCGGCGCGGAATCGCTCGACCGTGCTGCGCAACCGCGCGTCCACGCCGGTGGGATTGGTGATGAGTCCCACCCGGCGGCCGCGCAGGCGGTCGGGTTGCGAGTCGAGGAGGACGTCGAGTCCGGTTCGGATCATGCGGAAGGGGAGCATTGGCCGCCGGGCCGGGCGGTGCGGTCGGCCGCCGGGTGGCGGCGGGTCCGAAGCGTCATCGTTTCGCGGCCACCGGCTTCGGTGCCGTCGTCATCGGGAAGTCGTCCGTGCGGAACGGCGTCACGGGCAGCCCGTCCGCCGAGTAGAGATTGCAGACCGGATTGTCGGCCCACGCGTAGCGCACCGCGACGGGCGCCGCCACCTTGTCGCTCCAGACCTCGACTTTGTCGCCGCCGACGATCTTGCCGGTCGCCCAGTGCCACTTCCGGTCCTCGCCGCACACGGCGAAGCCCCGCGCCTCGGTCACGTCGAACGCCCGCAGCGTGCTGCCGTGGCAGTCGATCGTCACCGTCGCCTTGTTGCCGGCAAAGGCCACGCTCTTGTAGTCGGGACTGCGATACGGGAACTTCAGGCCGTAGTCCTTCACCAGCGCCCAGCGCACGAGGCGCGACGCCACGTCGTATTTGTTGCGGGGATGGATGTCGCGGCCTTCGCCGATGTCGATGATCACGGCCTGGCCGGTATTGGCCAGTTTCATGGTCTTGGTCTGCGACTCGCGCAGCTCGGCCCAGGCGCTCTCGCCGGGCTCCGGCTTCTCCGCCATGTAGTCGGCCAGCTGCACCCAGTAGAAGGGGAACGGTCCCTGGCCCTGCGCCTTGCGCCACTGCTCGATCATGAAGGGAAACAGGTCCGCGTATTCGTGGGCGCGCGAGGCGTTGCTCTCCCCCTGATACCAGATCACGCCCTTGATGCCGTAGCCGAGCGTCGGGTTCACCACGCCGGCCCAGATATTGCCGGGGCGCGCGTTGCCGGTGAGCCACTGCGAGGGCTGCTTCGGGGCCGGGGGCGGCGACTTCTTCTCCGCCTTGGCCTTGGCCACCGCCTCCTTGTGCTTCGCGTCCGCCGCGGCTTCGTCGGCCTTGGTCTTGTCCGTCTTCAGGTCGGCCTCGCGCCGGCGCGTGGTCTCCATCAACGCCGCGAAGCGCGGCTCCTTTTCGATCACGTCGCGGCGCACCCAGGCCTCCGCGGCCGAGCCGCCCCAGGCGTTGTCGATCAACCCCACCGGCACGTCGAGGATGTCGTGGAGGTAGCGACCGTAGATATACCCGACGGCGCTGAACTGCTTCACGTTGTCCGGGTTCGCGACCTCCCACTGGCCCTTGAAATCGGTCTTCAGCTCCTGCGTGCCGACCTGCGGCACCGAGATGATGCGCAGGTGCGGCCGGCGCGCCGACGCGCTCTCGATGTCACCCGTGTAGGTCTGGCCCATCGACCACTGCATGTTGGACTGGCCGGAGCACATCCACACTTCTCCGACCAGCACGTCCCTGATCTCCTTCTTCGCCGCACCCGCGGTGATCGCGATCGTCTGCGGCGTCTTGTTCGCCGGGACCGCGGCGAGCGTCACCGTCCAGCGGCCGTCCGCGCCCGCGGTCGCGGTATGCGTCTGCCCCGCGAACGCCACCGTCACCTTCGTCCCGGGCGTGTCCCAACCCCAGATCGGGTTGGCCTGCTTTTGCTGCAGCACCATGTGGTCGCCGATGACGGCGGGCAATTTGAGTTCGGCGCGGACCGCGGCGGCGACCAGAGCCAGAAGGAGGAATCCGATTTTTTTCATGCGGGGTGGAAGCGGAGAACGCGCAGGCTTGGGTCCGGGCCGGGCCGTTGCAATCCGGCGTTGGCCCGCGGCGCGGTTTTCGCCCCAACCGCCCGCCGCACTCCGGCTTTGCGTCTTCCGGCTCCGCCGCCTTTCCTCCGCCGCCATGCCCGCCCCTCGCCCCCTGACGCGCCGCCGGTTCCTCGCCGCCTCCGCCGCCGCCCTCGCCGCCGCCCGCCTCCCGGCCGCCGCCGACCTCCGGAACCCCGCCGAGCCCATCATCGATATCCACCAGCACCCCAACTACGGCGGCGGCCGCAACGCCGCCTGGCAGCACATCCTCCCCGCGCCCCGCACCCACGACGGCCTGCTCGCCCACCAGCGCGCCACCGGCGTCACCACCACGATTCTGCTCCCGGCCGGCCGCCCCGTCGTCCGCACCTCCACCCTCGACGGCAAGGCCAACGGCCTCGACGGCACCGTCTCCGGCAACGACGACGCCCTCGCCCTCGCCCAGCGCCACCCCGGCGAATTCCGCTTCGGCGCCAACGAGGTCAGCGACCTCGACGAGGCCCCCGCCGTGGTCGAGAAATACCTCAAGCTCGGCGCCGTCATCATCGGCGAGCAGAAGTTCGGCGTGGAGTGCGACTCCCCCGCGATGCAAAAGCTCTACGAGCTGGCCCGCGCCTACCGCGTCCCGATCCTCCTCCATTGGCAGACCGGCAGCTACAACCACGGCTTCGAGCGCTTCCACCGCATGCTCGAGAAGTATCCGACGGTGAACTTCATCGGCCACGCCCAGACGTGGTGGGCCAACATCGACGCCGCCTACGTCAACGACGCCAAGAATCTCTACCCGCGCGGCCCGGTGAAGGCCGGCGGGCTCACCGACAAATACCTCCGCGACTACCCCAATATTTACGCCGACCTCAGCGCCGGTTCCGGCGAAAATGCCTTCAAGCGCGACCCCGAGCACGCCCGCGGCTTCTTCGCCCGCCATGCCGGCAAGCTGCTCTACGGCAGCGATTGCGTCGATGTCACCGGCGACGTGGCCGCCTGTTCCGGCGCCCGCCAACTCGCGCAGATCCGCCGATTCTCCCCGAGCAAGGCCGTCGAGCGGCAGGTGCTCTTCGAAAACGCCCGGAAGCTTTTCCGCCTCTGACCGCGCCGCGGCGCCGCCGGCGACTTCGACCGGCCGCTCATGCCGGGGGACGCAAACGTCCGGCCCTCAAGCCCGGATCCCACGGACCGGAACGAAGACGGCCGGCCTCATCCGTGCCGATCCGTGCGAGCCGTGGTTCAAACTCCACCCCGCCCACCCCGGGCCGTCCGCGCCTCACTTCCCCGCCGGCGCCGCGAAGATCGACGCCATCTCCTTCTTCGGGTTCACGTGCCGGATCCCGGTGATCGTGCCCGCGGCGTCCAGCGTCAGCACGGTGAGGAAGTCTTCCTTTTCCGGATACCGCGCCAAAAAATCCGCGCCGTCGCCGAGCAAGATGCGGTGCGGATACTTCCGCATCTTCGGGAGCGCAAACGCCCGGGCGATGCCCGGCATGCCGTAAATGTTGGCGATGAAGACCGCCTTCTGTTCGCCGAGAAACGCCGCCCCCTTCGACTCGAAAAACGTGTTGGCCGCCTTGCCCGTGCCCATCTCGAACGAGACGATCACCAGCCGGGCGCCGGGCTCGTAGGTATAGGGTTTGTCATGCTGGTCCTTCGTCGAGAAGGCCGCGAACGTGTCGCCGACCTTGTATTTCTCCGCGGTCGCCGCGACGGCCGTGGCGAGCGCGAACGCCCAAACGAGGAAAATCCGGGAAAAAAGTTTCATCCCCCACCCTTGCGGGCTCCCGCCTTCGCCGACAACGACATTTCGGGCGCCGGTCGCCGCCGGCCCCGGTATCACGATCCCCGCACGCGCAGCCGCGCCGTGAAACTCCACCGGCCGCGCACGTTCTGGATCTTGATCAAAATCTGGTTTTTTCCCGCCTTCAGCCGCAGGGGCACCACGTCGTCGTCCAGCCGGCTCGTGCGCTGCACCCAGCGGTCGTTCACCGGCTCGCCGTTGACCCAGATGCGCAGGCCGTCGTCGCTGCCGATACCGAGCCAGCCGTCCATCGCTTCCGGCACCTCGACCTCCGTCCACGCGTAGCCGATGCAGTAGTCGAGGTTGTTCGCGCTCCCGAGGAAATCCACCAGCCCGCCGCGCTCCGGCGTCACCTTTTTCCAGGTCAGCTTCTCGCCGTCGACGTCCTGCTTCTGCCCCGCCTCGGGCCGCACCGTGCCCGCGCCTTCGCGGTCGAACCAGTCGCTGTTGAAGGAGTTCACCTGCGACGCGTTCGACACCTTGTTCGACGTTCCCGCCGTCACGGCCTGCATCATCACGATCCCGTCCGCGCCGACACTCGTGATGCCCGCGAAGACCTGCTCCGGCACCTTGATCGGTTTCAGGATGAGCCAGCTCTTGATCGGCACGTCCACGCGGGCCTCGCCCGTCACCCACGCCGTATCCGCCGCGAACTGCGGGTCGGCCGGGCCGATCCGCAGCGAGTAGCGCGCCGTGCCCGCCGTCGGCACGCCGTTTTCGACCGCCGGCAAAACCAGCGGCGTGCGTTTCAACGCCTCGGTCAGCGGTCCCGCCAGCGCCTCCGGCACCTCCGCCTCCGGCAGCAGACGCGCGCCTTCGATCTTTCCCGCCGCCGAAACCTCCAGCTCGGCCTCGACGCGCTTCACGCCGCGCGCACGCAGGGCGTCCGGCCGCAGCGGATCGACCAGCAGCAGCGGCGGCGTCCTGCCCTGCGCAAAGTCCGCCGCGCGCGCCACCTGCAGGTAGTGCGCGCGGTCCCGCGCCGTCCGCGGGTTCGAGGGATGGATCTGCCACAGCATGTCCGTCGCCCCGTCCACAAAGTGCTGCACGTCGTCCACGCCGGTGCCCTGCGCGCCGAACAGCGGCACGCCCTCGCGGGTCATCAGCATCATGAAAAACCCGCCGCCCGGCACGAAGCGCGACATGACTTTCATGTCCGCCTGCTTCTTCGGATCGACCATCATCCACGTGCGCCCGCCCGGCAGGGAGCGCGGCTCCTGCCCCGGATCCCACGCGCTCATCACCACCGCCGCCACCCGCCCCTGATACACCCGCGCCATCCGGCTCGCGAAGGGCCCCAGGTTGTCGACCATCGTGCCGAAGCCTTCCGCCCGCCGCGACGCGAAGAGCACGATCAGCAGCTCCGGCTCCGGGATCGCCGTCAGGTCGACCGGCCGCGCTTTGCCGCCCTCGATCCGCTGGAGCCGGCCCACGAATTCCCGCGTCGCCTCGCCCTTCGCCTCGCTCCACTTCTGCGCCCGCGGCGCCCGCAGCGCCGCCGCCGCGTGGAAGCGCGCGCAGTCCTCCGCGCTCAGCACCCGCGCCGGCAGAAATTTGCTCGAGGTCGCGCCGGTCCGCCACACCGCCAGCGGTCCCGCCATCTGCACGGGCTCGCCCTTGAAGGTCGCGCCTTTGGCATCCTTCCACTCGCTCGCCGCCGCGCCGAGATCGGCGACCGCAACCGAGACCAACGACAAACCGAGCAACACACGCGGGAAATGAATCATGACGACGGGGTGGAAAACCGGACGGGGTGGCCGGCATGCACGCCGCTCGCCGCGCCGCTGTCAACGCCCCGGGCCCGCCGCCCGCCCGGGAGGCGCGTCACGCGCCGAAAAGCGGCAACGGCGCGAGGGCGAACTCCGGAAACGTCGCCGCCAGCGCCGCCGCGTCCGCCCCGTGTCGCGCCAGCACCGGCGCGACCGCGTCGCGGTAGTTGTTCCACACCGGCAGGTCGCCGTAGCCCTCGAAAACCCCGCGCTGCTCCAGCCGCTCCGGCGCCAGGCCGTGCCAGACCCCGTGGATCTGTCCGCCCCGCACGCCGCCGCCGAGCACGAAGAGCGTCGAGCCCCGCCCGTGGTCCGTGCCGAAGGCCGAGTTTTCCTCCACCGTGCGCCCGAACTCCGTCATCACGACCACCGTCGTCGTCGCCATCCGCGCGCCGAGGTCGCGCCGGAAGGCCGCCAGGCCCGCCGCCAGCCGGCCGGCCAGCGTCTCCACCTGCCCCTGCTGCGCGAAATGCGAGTCCCAACCCGCCAGGTCGATCGAGGCCGCCTCCAGCCCGACGTCCGCCTTGATCAGCTGGGCGAGCTGCCGCAGCCCCTGCGCAAACTCGTCGCGGCCGTTCCCGTAATCCGCGCCGTTCGCCGGCCGGTAGGCCTGCGTGCGCATGCCCTCGATCCGCGCCAACGCCGCGAACGTGTCCCGTGCCGCCGCACCGAGCCGGCCGCGCTCCATCGCGTAGAGGCGCTCCAGCTGCGAACGGAAACCGGGGGCCCTCCCGCCGATGGCGAAGTCGTCGAAGTTCTGCATCAGCGCCACCGAGGGCGCCCCGAGCAGGCACTCCGGCAGCGCCTTGCCCACCGCCACGCAGGCCAGGGCGCCGCGCCGCTCCGGCGGCCGCGTCTGCAGCCACCGCCCCAGCCAGCCGCCCGCCGTCACCCCGCCGTGCTCCATCAGGTCCTGCGCCTCGAAATGCGACCGGGTCTGGTCCTCCGTCCCGCACGCGTGCACCACCGCCAGGTCGCCCTCCCGCCACGCCGGCGCCAGCGGCGCCAGTTTCGGGTGCAGGCCGAACCGCCCGTCGAGTTTGGTGACCGCCTCCTCCCGCAGGCCCAGCCGCGGCCGGGCCTGGTGGTAATGGGCATCCGAATACGGCGGCACCAGCGCGAGCCCGTCGGCCGCGCCGCGCAGGAAGATCACGACCAGCGTCCGCCGCTCGTCGCCGTTGCCCGACACGACCGCCTGGACGCTCATCGGCCGTTCCTCCCGCGGGTGGTTGCCGGTTTCATGGGTTTCGTCGGAGGGTCGCCGGGCCGCCGCTCAGCACCGCTGGAAAGCCGGCGTCGCCAGCAGGAGCGCCAACCCCGCTCCGCTCTCCCGATACGCCGCGCGCTCCTCCGCGCCGGCCCGCCGCCCGAGCACGGTCGCCATCAGCGCGTCGTCCCCGCCCAGCCGCCGCGCCAGCCCCGCCGCGTCGTGGCGCGTGCCCTTGATCCGGTTCTCGCCGAAGGCGGACGCGAAATTCCAGCGCCACAGCAGCCCGTTCTCCCAGTGTTCCGCCGTCTCCGGATACCCGTCCGGCGTCGCGTAGCGGAAGGGCGCGTGCCCCATCCGCAGCAGGTGGTCGGCCAGCGGCTTGCGCGCATCCGTCTCGGCGTTGGCCGCCCGCAACGCCGACACCACGTAGTGGAAGGGACGCTTGAACTTCGCGCCGCGCACCGCCGGCGCGCGGAACTCGTCCGTCGCGAACAGCGCGCGCAGCGTCGCCGCGATGTCGCCCCCGCTGCGCGCGAAGGCCGCCGCCGTCGCCGCCACGGCGCCCGCCGACGGCTCGTCCGCGATGAAGCGCCGGCAGAGTTTCTCCGCGAGATGCCGCGCCGTGCTCGGGTGCGCGATCAGGATTTCCAGCACGCGGTCCAGGTCGCGCGCCCCCAGCCCGGCGGGAATCACCGTGCCCAGCACGCGCTTCGGCCCGTTGTCGTGGTCGCGCGCCCGGAACTCCACCCGCCCGCGGAAAAACTTCTTCCGGTCGCGCACCGTCCAGCCCGTCAGGCAGCGCGCCGTCTCCATCACGTCCTCCTGCGTGTAGCCGCCGTGCACGCCGAGCGTGTGCAGCTCCAGCAGCTCGCGCGCGTAGTTCTCGTTCGGCCGGTCCTCGGGCTTCGCCCGCCGGTTCACGCGGCCGTCGAGATACCAGAGCATCGCCGGGCTCACCGCGCTCGCCCGCAACAAGGCGCCGAACGACCCCAGCGCATGCGCCCGGATCGTGTCGCGGTCGTCCGCCGCCTTCAGCCACTTCGCGTCGGCCTTCGAGGGGTCGATGTTGAAGTGGTCCGTCCAGAACTGGACCATCACTTCGAACAGTTGCCGTTCGCTCAGCACCGCCCGCAGCACCGTGGCCCGGGTCAGGTCCTCCAGCAGCACCTTCTCCTTGAATTCGTAAAGGTGCCCCACCCGCGCGCCGCGGTCCTTCAACGCGGGGAACACCTGCTGCAGCGGATCGTCGGAATCCCCGCGCCGCGGAAACAACGTGCCCGCCGGATCCGCCAGGCTCTCGAATTCATGCCGGATCACCCGCTCGCAGAGGTCGTCGTCGATCCGGCCGGGGGCCAGCTGTTCCTCGACAAACGCGTCCACGCCCATCGCCGTCACGCGGGCATGGTCGCCGGGCCGGGCGCCGAAGGTCAGGCGGTTCAACACGTGGGCGGCCAGGTCGAGGGTTTCCGCCGTCGGGGCGGCCAGCCGCGCCGGCAGGGGCGGCGCCGTCGGCTTGCCCCACCGGCGTTTCGCCTCCGTCAACAGGTCGCCCGGACGCTCGCAGCCGCTGGCCGCGAGCGCCACCCCCGCCGCTCCCGCGACCAGAAACTTCCGGCGCGTCACCTTCATGTCAGACCGTCGGCGCGTTTTCGCCGCTCCCGCCCGCCGCCGGCGCGCTCCGGGTCGTAAGCACCAACGCCCCCAGGCCCGCCAACAGCGTCAACGGCAGCAGAACAATCGTCCCGTAGGTCAGCGCCAGCACCACGCCGCCGCGCCGCACCCGCCGCCACGGTTCGCGTTCGTCGCGCTCCGCCGCGAGCCCGCGGCCGATGCGCAGCGCGAGACCCGTCGTGCCCGCCAGCGCCGCCAGCACCGTCGCCAAAATCAGCACCACCCCGAGCAGCTTGCCCGGTGCATTCGGCGCCACCCGCCCCACCGCGCTGCCCGCCACGATCAACGGCACCGCCGTGACCAGCCCCACCAATCCGCAGGTCCAGGGCGTCGCGCCCAGCCTTTCGGCGCAGCGTTCCACCCGCGCCGGAAACAATCCGGCGGTCGCCAGCCACAGCCCGACAAAGACGGTGAGCAGTCCGAGCACGATCAGGACCACGGTGAAAACATCGGCGAGGTTCATGGGGTTGCGGCGGGACGACCCTCTCCCCGACGGCACCCGACCTCAACCGGTTTCTCCACCCGGCACCCGATTCCCGGCCGGCACCGGGGCGGCGCCCGCTCCCGCCGGGTCCGGACCCGTCCGAATCCCCTACGTCCGAATGTCCAGGCCCTCAGGGCAACGGCCGCAGCCCTTCGCTGCGCACCGTCCACGTGCCGTCCGCCGGAAAGCCGGGCGCGTTCCCCGCCGGCGCGCCGTCCCAGCCGCCCGCCATCATCGCCACCGCCGCCAGGAGCGCGCCGTTGCCCGGCAAATACACCGGCAGGTCGCCGCGCTGCGGATTGTGGCCGTTGGCCGTGTAGCGGTTGTTCGGTCCGTCGCTCTTCAGGAGCACGTCCACCGCCTTTTTCGGTTCGCCCAGCCGCGCCGCCGTCATCGCCACCATCGGGTAATCCCAACCCCAGATTTTGGTCTCCCAGTCCCAGGTCGTGAGCACGGCGTCCAGCGTCCGCGCCATCGTCGCCCGATCCACGCCGTCGCCCGGCAATTGCCCCAGGGCCATCAGGAACGACGGATGGTCGTGCCGGCTCGCCACGTTGTCCCAGGTGTCCGGCACGCTTTCGATCGCCACATATTTCCCGTCCTTCACCGGGAGCCGCGCCAGACCCGCGATCCGCCGGTCCCACTCCGCGTCGCGCGCCAGCCCCTGCCGTTCGCGCCACCGCTGCGCCAGCGTCAATCCCCGTATCCAGTAACTGAGTTCGTAGGTCGGGTTCATGCTCGTCGCCGGATCGTGGATCTCCTGCGCGATCCACAGCGGGGGCCCGAGGTTCCAGCGCCGCCCGGCTTCGTCCCAGTGCAGCATCGACGCCATCCCCGCCGCCGTCTCCTGCACCAGCTCGCGATAGGCCGCCAGGGTCGCCGCCGTCGGCGCCGCGCGATAGAGCAGCTCCGCCAGATGAATCGGGTGCGGCTGGTTCCAGACGATGAGGGGATTGCCGCCCGGACTCTCCCGCCAGTCCGGCCCCACCATTTTCGGCCAGCGCACCCCGTCGAGCCCGCGTCCGCGCGCGATCTCCCGCGCCCGCGGCAAGGCCCGCACGTAGGCGCCGAGCAAATTCGCCAGATACGCGTCGCGCCCCCACAGCGAGAAGTGCGCCGCGTGCCACCAGATCATCTCCGTGTGGTGCTTCTGATACCACGAACTCAGCGTCAGCCCCGTTTCCGACGGCGGAAAATCCCCGCCGAACTGCACCGCCGTCAGATACTGCGACAGCACCACGCGCCGCTCCAGTTCATGTGCCCGCGGATCCGTGCTCCCGGCAAAGTCCACCGCCGCTCCGCTCCGCCAAAACGCCTCCCACCGCGCCGCGCTCTGCGCCCGTGCCCGCTCCCGGTCCGCCACCTGATCCACGGCACTTTCCGGGGTGAGCGCCCACGCCAGCTCCAGCTCCTCCGCTCCCGACCGCGCCCGCAGGACCACCTCATGCGCCCCGCGCCGCACCGCGGCCCCGAAATGATCGACGTGCAACGTCGACCCATACCGCGCGCCGTCGCGCTCCCGCTCGAGCGCGATCACGCCCATCGTCACCGCGCCGCCGGCGACCGGCTCGTCGCTCCGCTCCATCTCGGCCGGGCTGGCCCACCGCGCCTTTCGGCCGACCTTTGCCTCCGTCGTCCGGTGCGTCTCCGGTTCCGTCCAATCCAGTGCCGGGTTGTTTTTCACCCGGAGATCGTGCCCGCGCGGAAACACCTGCCGCACCCGCAGCGTGCCGTTCGCCAGCGCCCGCGAGCGCACGCGCACCGCGATCCCGTCGTCGTCCCCCGCCACCGTGCTCACCTCCACCGTCACACCACGCCACGCGAACCGGCTCTGCAGCTCGCCCGTCCACAAATTCAACTCCTGCCGCACCTCCGTGATCTCCTCCGGGCGCAGCCACTCCCCGCGCTCATCCGCGAACCCCAGCCGGCCCAGCGGCCAGGCATGCGGATTCTCCCGCAGCCAGCGCCCTGCCGGCAAACCCTGCTCCGTCGGGTAACCCAGCGTCCGGCCATACGCCGTGAAGGGTTTGTGCGCATCCTCGAGACGGTAGCCCGCCGGATTCGCATTCGCGTGCCACGCCCACCGCGCCTGCGTTTCCAGCGGAATGCCGTTCTTCCGGTAGTGGTCGTAAAACGTCTGCAGCCCCGTCACGTCGGCCGTGAAACAAAACCGTCCGTTGCCCACCGTCAGCGGCGCCCAGGGATCGATCGCCGTCAGCCGCGGGTGGTGCCGCGCCACCAGCGACGGCCGGTCGATCCGGCCGATCTCGGCCGCGCCCGTCGCGGCCGCGAGCCCCGCCACCATCCCGATCATCGCGCACACACCTCGAAACATCATGCCCGCCACGGTGCCGACGAGCCCGCGCCGCCGCAACGGCTCCCCCCGCAAGACCGTCCGGCCCGCCTACGGCCGCGCCGCGACCCCGGGCCGGGCGCCCGCCTGCAGCAGCGCCACCGCCCGCTCCAGATCCTCGTCCCGCCCCGCCCGCATCGCGGCCAGCGTGGGCGTCACCGCCACGTCGGGCTCCACCCCGGCGCCTTCGAGGCGCCGGCCTTTCGGCGCCAGATAGTCCTCCCGGCTCAGCTGCAGCTGCCCGCCGTCGGGCAACGCGTAATACCAGCTCGCGAGCACCGCGCCCGCCGTCTTCCGGCCGACGACCGTCGCCCGGCCGTGGTCCTGCAGCACCGCCGCGAAGATTTCCGCCGCGCTGCCCGTCGCGCCGTCCACCAGCACCGCCACCGGTCCGCCGTAGCGCGCGGACCCCAGCTGCCACGAGTTTTTCACGCTCCGCCGGCCGCCGCGCGAGATGAAGGTCCCGCAATCGACCGCCGACCCAAAAAACTCCCCGATGCTGATCCCGAGCGAGATCGTCTCGCCGCCCGGATTGCGCCGCAGGTCGATCACGACGCCGGGCGCCGCGGCGTGCTCTTTCAATCGCGCGCTCAGCCACCGCCGGTCCGGCCCCGCGAAACTGTCGAACCGCAGGTAAACCCAGCCGCCGTCGAGCACGCGCGCCACCTGCCGCGATCCGATCGACAGCCGCTCCGCCTTCATTTCCAGCCGCACCGGGCGGTCGGCCGCATCGACAAACTCCATCGTCACCGTCTCCCCTTCGGCCAGCCGGAAGTCCGTGCGCGGCGTGATCGGCGCCCCGTTGCGCTTTTCCACGATCCAGCCGGGCTGCACCCCGGCCCGCGCGGCCGGGCTGTCGGGCAACACCTCGCCCACGATCCAGCGGCCTTCGATCCGCGACAACCCGAAGCCCGTGCGGGCCCGCACCTGCGTGCGGCGCTCCGTCGCCTGGGCCGGCGGCAGCGCGTGCGTGTGGCTGTCCTTCAGCGGCGCGAGCATCCGGTTGAGCTCCCGGTAAAACGCCGTCTCGTCCGGAGCCGCCGCCGCCCGCGGTCCGAACTCCGCCGCGGCCGCCGCCCAGTCGACGCCACCGAGCGTCGGGTCGTAGTGCTGGTCGGCGACCAGCCGCCACACCCGCTCGAAAATCTCCCGCTGCCGCTGCGCCGCCGCCTGCCGCTCCGCCGGCACCGCCGGCCACGCCACCGGCGGCATCGGCACCGCCGTGCAGCCCGCGAGCAGCCCGAGGCCGAGCGCCCAGACGAGCGCGCGCCACGCCGCCGGCCGGCCGACACGAAAAACCCCGCCGGTTCGGGCGGGGCTGGAAGGGCTCGGGAGCGACGGGCGCACCTCAGGGCAGCACGCGCACCTTGATGTTGCGGTATTCCACCTTGCTCTCCGGGTCGTGCGCCTGGATCGCGAAGGTGCCGCTCGAGAGGAAACGGCCCGCCATGTTGGCCGGCGGCGCCGGCGGCGTCGGCTCCGTGAAGTCCACGATCTGCTTCCCGTTCACGAAGGTCCGGATGCGCTTCCCCTCGACCTTGACGACCATCGTATACCACTCGCCGTCCTTGGCCGGCGCCTCGAAGTTGTCTTTGATCGCGTAGAGCCCGGCGCCCTTCTTCACGTCTTTGTGCGTGTTGTTGACCTGCACCTCGTAGCCCTTCGCCGGCCAGCCCGTCTGCTGGTATTCGGTGTGGATGTAGACGCCGCCGTTGGCCTTCGGCTGGGTGCGGATTTCGAGCGACAGCTCGAAGTTCTTGAAGTTGGCGCCCGCGACGCTGCCGGTGTAGAAGAGGTGCGACTTCTTCCACTTCGCTTCCATCGCCTTCTTCGTGTCGCCGAAGGCCGTCAGGAGGCCGTTTTCCACCGTGAAGGCGCCGCCGTCTTCGGCCGCTTTCCAGCCGGCGAGGGACTTGCCGTCGAAGAGCAGTTTCCAGCCGGCCGATTTTTCGGCGTCGGTGAGCTTGTTGGCGTCGGCCGCGAGGACCGCGCTGCCGGCCAGCGTGAAGGACAGGGCGAGGAGGGGCAGGATGCGTTTCATGGGGATAAGGATTGGACGGATCGGATACAAAAAAGGAGCGCAGCCCCGCCGGTCAGGGCGCCGGCGGATGTTTCTTGCCGGCCGAAAAGGGCGGCGGCGTCGCCCGCGGCCGGTGGTGCCGGTCCCGCCACGTGCCGAGAATCACCGCGTAGCCGATCACTCCGCCGAGCAGACCCACCACGACCGCGCCGAGGTAGAGGGAGATCACCGCATCGCCGGTCAGCAGGTGCCGTGCATCCTCGGTGACCGAGCGCCAGGTCGAGTCCGGCATCCGGCCGCGCACGAGTTCACCCACGAAGTAGGACACCGGCAGCTGCACCGGCGCCGTCAGCGGATTGGACAGGAACTGCAGGCCCACGCAGAGCAGCAGGTTCCCGCGCACGAAGAGCGCCCCGAAGGTCGCGAACACCGACTGCGCCGGCAAAAACGGCACCATCGTGATCGGGAATCCGATCAGCCACGCCCGCGCCAGCGAACCCCGCGCCGGCAGCCACAGGTCCTTCGCCAAAATCCGGTCGCCGAACCATCCGTGGAGCCGGCCGCCGCGCAGCCGCTTGCGGGAGAAATCCTGGCGATGCAGCCAGCGGAGAATCCAGAGCGGCAACCGCATCGGTTTATCGGACACCTCCGCCCGACCGCGGCCGGCAGGCGCCGTTCGGACGGCGGGGGCGGACAACACGGGACGGGGGGGCTGGGGGAACGAAACGAGGCACGATGGACGCCCGACAACTCGCCCCTTCCTGTCCCGTTCGCCAGAAAAATCTTCGTCAGTTTCCGCCGTCACCCGTCGCCGGCGGGTCCTCACCGTAGTTTCCGCCGCCCCATCCCGCGCGCACGTGCGCCAAATTCTCGTTGCGGAGCGGAGGTAACCGACTAGTTCCTCCCCGACGTCTTCCCGGGCACCCCTCCCGTCGCCGATCTTACCTGGAATTTCCATGCACCGACCTGTCCTCCGCCTCCGCTGCGTCCTCCTCCTGCTGGCCCTCGCGGGCTTCGCCCGTGCCGCGACTCCCCCCGCCGGCTTCACCGCCCTCTTCAACGGCCGGGACCTCGCCGGCTGGCGCGGCGGCGATACCTTCGACCATCGCGCCTTGCTCGCTCTCCCCGACGCCGAGCGCGCCAAGAAAATCGCCGACTGGACCGCCAACCTCACCGAGCTCAAGGACGGCAAACCCCACTGGCGCGCCGAGGGCGGCGTGCTCGTGAACGACGGTCAGGGCAAATACGCCACCACCGTCCGCGACTACGGCGACTTCGAACTCCTGCTCGACTACAAGATCGCCAAGGGCGCCGACTCCGGCGTCTACCTCCGCGGCGTGCCGCAGGTCCAGATCTGGGACGTCGACATCCCCGACACCAAGGACATCGGCTACGCCAAAGGCTCCGGCGGCCTCTGGAACAACACCAAGGGCACTCCCGGCCGCGATCCGCTCGTCAAAGCCGACAAACCCGTCGGCGAGTGGAACTCCCTCCGCGTCCTCATGCTCGGCAGCCGCGTCAGCGTCTGGCTGAACCAGAAACTCGTCGTCGACCACGCCGTCCTCGAGAACTACTACGACAAGGCCAGCAAGACCCTGAAGCCCCACGAGCGCCGCCCCATCCCGGCCAAGGGCCCCATCCAGCTCCAGACCCACGGCGGTGCCACCCACTGGCGGAATATCTTCCTCCGCGAGATCGGCACCGAGGAAGCCAACCGCCTGCTCGCCGCCAAGGGCGCCGCCGGCTTCGAGAAGATTTTCAACGGCCGCGATCTCGACGGCTGGTCCATCGAGCAGAAACCCGCCGTCAAGGCCCAGCCCGCCGTGAAGTCGCCCCTCGACGTGCTCGAGATCAAGGACGGCGCCCTCGTCTGGCGCGCCGGCAAGGGCGGCACCCCCTACTGGAACACCGAGCTCGGCGACTTCCAGGCCCGCCTCCAGTTCCGCATCCCGCCCGGCGGCAACAACGGCCTCGCCATCCGCTACCCCGGCACCGGCAACACCGCCTACGACGGCATGACCGAGCTTCAGGTCATCGACGAAAACTACTACGCCGCCCGCAACCAGCCCGACAAGAAGCTCGATCCCCGCCAGCAGCACGGCTCCGTCTACGGCATGGTCGCCGCCCACATCGGCTACCAGCGCCCGCTCGGCGAATGGAATTTCCAGGAAGTCACCGTCAAGGGCTCGACCATCAAGGTGGAACTCAACGGCACCGTCGTCCTCGACGCCGACGTCTCCAAGGTCGACATGGCCACCGTCATGGACAAGAAAACCCACCCCGGCAAAGACCGCACCCGCGGTTACTTCGGCTTCGCCGGCCACAACGACCCCGTCGCCTTCCGCGAAATCTTCATCAAGCGCCTCTGATCATGGATCGCCGCACCTTCCTCCGCGCCTCCGCGGCCCTCTCCGCCGCCGCGCCGCTCGGCCTCCTCGCCGCCGAGACGCCCAAGAAAGCCCGCCCGGCCCGCGATGCCGTGGACCTGCCCGCCTTCAAGCCCTCCCGCTCCACCCCGCGCGCCAACCGGAAGGGATTCATGTTCTCCACCTTCCGCGCGACGCCGGGCAAGAACCAGCCCCTCCGCGAGAAGTTCCAGATGCTGAAGGACGCCGGCTTCCACGGGGTCGAGATCCAGAGCGGCAGCGACCAAAAGGAGGTCCTCGCCGCCCGCGACGCCGCCGGCCTCGAGATCCCCAGCGTGTTGCTCGCCACCCACTGGACCCACCCGTTCACCGACCCCAACCCCTCCAAACGCGAGACCAGCGTCGAAGGCCTGAAGATCGCCCTCCGCGACGCCAAAGCCTACGGCGCCAAGTCCGTCCTCGTCGTCCCGGGCGTCGTCAACAAGACGACGTCCTACACCGACGCCTGGCAGCGCTCCCGCGAGGAGATCGCCAAGTGCGTGCCCCTCGCCGAAGAGGTTGGCGTCGCCATCGCGATCGAGAACGTCTGGAACGAATTCCTCCTCAGCCCCCTCGAGGCCGCCCAGTATTGCGACAGCTTCAAGTCCCCGATGGTCCGCTGGCACTTCGACGTCGGCAACGTGATCAACACCGGCTACGCCGAACAGTGGATCCGTGCCCTCGGTTCCCGCATCGCCGCCGTCCACGTGAAGGAGTTCAGCCGCAAGCTCCGCAACGAAAAGGGCCCCCGCGCCGGCTTCGAGGCCGAGCTGCTCGCCGGCGACAGCGACTGGCCGGCCGTGATGGCCGCGCTCGACGCCGTCAACTACACCGGCTACCTCATCACGGAACAGGGCTGGCCCCGCGATCTCGCCGCCCCGGACTACCTCGCCCACCTCTCCAAAAAACTCGACCAGATCCTCGTCGCCTGATCTCCCGCCACTCCCCTTTTTTCATCATGAATCCCCCCGACTCCTCCCCCCAACCCCGCCGCACCTTCATCAAGACCACCGCCAAGGTCGCCGGCGCCGCCGCCCTCGCCACCGCGTGGAAGAATCCCCTCACCGCCGCCGAGCGCGCCCGCTCCATCGGCGCCAACGAGCGCATCCGCATCGCCCACATCGGCTGCGGCAGCCGCGGCCGCGGCGCCCACCTCGAGAACGGCATCCTCCCCCACCTCAAGGAAACCAACTTCGAGGTCGTCGCCATCGCCGACCCGTGGAAGGGCGCCCGCGAGCGCATGAACGGCGTCGTCCAGAAGGCCTTCGGCCGCACCGCCAAGGAATTCGTCTCCTACCGCGACCTCCTCGCCATGGACGGCATCGACGCCGTCATGATCGCCTCGCCGGACTTCCACCACACCACCCACCTCGAGGCCGCCGCCAAGGCCCGCAAGCACATCTACGTCGAGAAGCCCCTCGCCACCGACCACGCCAAGCTCCTCAAGGCCTACGACGCCGCCAAGGCCGCCCAGAAGGCCGGCAGCATCATCCAGGTCGGCACCCAGCTCCGCAGCCTCCCCGGCATCGCCGGCGCCCGCGAACTCATCAAAGCCGGCACCCTCGGCAAGATCATGCGCATCGACGAGAGCCGCAACGGCGACAAGCCCTACTGGTATTCCTACCTCGGCAAGGACATCAAAAAGCAAGACGTCGACTGGGCCGAGTTCCTCGGCGATTCGCCCAAGCAGGAGTTCGACGCCCGCAAATACTCCGCGTGGTATGGCTACTACGAGTTCTGCCAGGGCCCCGTCCCGCAGTGGGGCGCCCACTTCCTCGACCTCATGCACTACGTGATGGACTGCGGCATGCCCGAATCCTGCATGTGCATCGGCGGCGTCACCACCTGGAAGGACGAGAACAAATTCACCACGCCCGACAACGTCATCGCCACCTGGATGTATCCCGAGGGCTTCGTGGTCACCAGCTCCAACAACTTCGGCAACAGCGCCGGCAACACCCGCAAGTTCTTCGGCGAAAAGGGCACCCTCGCCGTCGACAACTGGAATGTCCCCACCTACAGCGCCGAAGGCGGCCGCAAGCGCGACGGCTCCATCCGCGGCAAGATCGAAGTCACGCCCGTGCCGCGCCCCGACCACTTCCGCAACTGGCTCAATTGCATCCGCGACGGCCAGACCCCGCACGCCGACATCGACGCCGGCTTCCAGCACGCCGTGGCCGTCAACATGGCCGTCATCTCCTACGACACCGGCCGCAAGACGATCTACGACAAGGCCAGCCGCGCCATCCGCACGGTCTGACGTCCCTGCGATCCGGATACGACGCCCTTCCCGGCGCGCGGCCCCTCGGCCGCGCGCCTTTTTTTTACCCCCGTCTCACCCGCATCCGTGTCTTCCGCGTCTTCCTCGTCTTCCTACTGTTTCGTCCAGGCCGTCGCGCCCGCCTTGCCCTTCGCTTCGTCGGGGTTGCGCCCATAGACGCCGTCCTTCTCCGCCGTCGGCAGCTTCGGCGTGCTCCGCGCCGGCCGGTCCGCGCAATACCACCAGTTGCGGGCAAAGGTGAATGTCTCCACCGCCGTCCCGCTCCCCACGTTCACGCCACCCTCCGCCCAGCGCGACGCTTCGAAGACGATCACGTTGTCCGAAAACACCCCGCCGCGGCAGGGCACGAACGCCGCCCCGCGGTTCTCCTGGAGAATACGCATCACCCATTTGCCCGGCCGTTCGAAGGTATTGAAGCGCACCGTCGCACCGTCGACCCCCACGAAGGCCAACGGTGCGTCCATGCCGAGAAAGGTATTGCCCTCCACCCGGATCGCCCGCGCCTCCGCATGGGGGCCCGGCCCGGCCAACGGCGGCCGGAAGAATGCCGCCCCCGTGCTCCCGCCGATGTTCACCCCGCGCCCGCCCGTGCGCTCGAAGCGGTTGCCCAAAATCGCGATCGCGCTCGAACCGCCCTTGGCCTGCACGCCGTTGGCCTGCGGCGGCGTCGTGTGGCGCAGGGTGTTGAGGCGGATCACGCCGCGATGGCAGCCGACCATGTCGATGCCCGAGCCCCCGGCCCCCCAGCGCTCGATCTCGCAATCCTCCACGGAGAAATCCGCCAGCCCCGAGAGCTTGATGCCGTCCTCGTTGCCGCCGCCGCCCACGTCATGCACCCGCAGGCCGCGCAGCACCACCGGCCCGGCCATCCGCCCCTCCTTCGCCCCGCCGTCGTCGATGTTAAGGCCGTTGGCCGTCAGGACCGTGAATTCGAGGTCGACCAGTTCGACATGCGCCGGGTTCGACAGGTGCAGCCCCGTCTTCGCGTCGCGGAACACCGCCGGCTTCCGCGGATCCGCCGAAGCGATCGTGATCGGTTTGCCGGGTTCGCCCCGCAGGTCCTTGAAATGAAAGCCGCCGCCATACGCCCCTTCGGCCAGCAGCAGCCGCGTGCCGGGTTTCGCGGCCGCCACCGCCGCGCGCAGCTCCGCCGCGTCGCGCACCGCGACATCCGCCGCGCGCCCGCTGCCGAGGCCCAGAAACACTCCGACGACCGCAAATAGGATTCGTTGCATGCAGGGCGCACGATGCGTGCGCCTCGCTCAGACGGCCAAGCCGAATCCCGGTTACCGTCCGCGCGTGTCACGATCGTGCGGCGCCCGCCCGCCCGGGGCCGCTCACTCGCCGCCCGGACTCGGCGCGCGGTTGCCCCGCCCGCCCTTGAGGCTGCCCAGATAGGCGACCAGGTCGCGCAGCTCGCGCGGCTGCAGCACCCCGGCCATCGGCGGCATGATCGAGACCGGCGGCGTCAGCGCGGCGATCTCCGCCCGGCTCACCGTCTCCGTCTTGCCGTCGAACAGCCGCACCGACACCGCGTCCGGCGTCTCCTTCGCCAGCGTTCCGGTGAACTCGCGCTTGTTCTTCAGCGTCACCGCCACGAGGCCGTAGCCCGTCGCGATCTGGGCCGAGGGTTCCACCAGCGCCTCTAGCAGATAGGCCGCGTCGCGCTGCGCGCCGATCGTGCGCAGGTTCGGCCCGACTTCGCTGCCCGCCGTCTCGAAGGAATGGCACGCCGTGCAGTTCGCGGCGAGGTGGTTGGCCGCGAGGTCGCGGCCGCGGACCGGGTCGCCGCCCGCCAGCAATTCGCGGCGCGCCTTCGCCGCCGCCGACGCCCCGTAGGTCTCGAGCTGGTTTGCGAGCGTCGGGCTCTCGCCGGCGCGCGCGCGCAGCGCCTCCACCACGTCAAGCTGCAGCGCCGCCGCGAGCTTGCCGGCGTTCAGGGCCGCGCCTTGCTCGGCCAACACGCGATCCGCGCCCGCAAAGCCCGCTTTCGCCAGCAAGGCCAATGCCTCCTGCTTCTCCGGGACGCTGCGCGTCGCCAGGACGACCTGCGCCTCCTGCACCAGCCGGTCGCGCTGACGGGGCAGCAACAGACCCAGCGCGGTCCCGTGCAGCACCGCCGGCGAACCCGCCGCGAGCGCGGCGCCGAGCGCCGTCGCCAGCGCCGGCGAGCCCGGGTGCTCCGCCGCCATCAGCCGCAGGGCCTGTGCCCGCAGCTCCGGCGCCGCCCCGGCGTCCGCCACGATCGGCGCCACCAGGTCCGGTGCCGCCTTCAGCGCGTGGGCGATCATGATTTCGATCGCGAGCGTCTTCAGCTTCGGCTCGGTCAGCGCCAGCAGCCGCGCGAGTTGCGGCATCAGCACCGCGTCGATCGCCTCCGGCTTGAAAGTCCGCGCCCACCCGTCGACCAGGTCCAGCCGCGGGGGATTCTTCCAGACGCGCAGCGCGCCCAGGGCCTCGGCGCGCATCTGCGCCGGCGCCCGGCCATCGAGCGCAAATTCCAGCACGCGGCCCGCCGCCGCGGCCGTGCCGAGCCGCAGGCCCGCGTTGATCGCGCGCCGCAGCACCGGCTCGCTGGTGAGGGTCGCATCCAGCCGCGTCGCGAGCGCCGGCAGCGCGGGGATGATCGAGGTGTCGTCGTGGATCGCGCGCGCCGCCTCCGCCACGACATGGATGTCCGCGTCCCGCAAAAACTCCGCCGCCTCCGGCGCCGCCTGGCGCCGCAAGGCCACCACCGCGATCAGCCGCACCGCAACCGACGCATGCGTCCGCACCGCCGCCAGCTGCGCCGGCGTCGCGCAGCCCGCGAGCCCCGTCGCCGCGGCATGCCGCATGATCGGCGTGAGCCCTTCCTTTTCCGCCAGCGCGAGCAGCGGCGCCACCGCCGAGCTCTCGCGGAACTTCGCCAGCGCGATCGCTGCCTGCAGCCGCACCCGCGGCGCCGCGTCGCCGAGCAGCGCGACCAGCTCGCGGCCGCGCCCCTTCGCGCCCGTCTCCGCCGCATCGCCGAGCACTTTCACCGCCTGCGCCCGCAGCTCCGGATCCGCGTCACGCAACAGCGCCGCCACCGGCGCCACGTCCGTGGCGCTCCGCCGCAGCAGCTGCCCGACGCCCCACAACGCATGGATGCGCGCCAGCTGCGCCGCCTTGCCGTCCTGCGCCACGCCGAGCAGCACCGCGCCGCGCCCGCGTTTCGCCAATTCGAGCTGCGCCCCCTGCCGCACCCGCTGGTCGGCGTGTCCGAGCAGTGAGACCAGTTCGGCCTCGGGACGCCGGCCGAAGCCCGCGCCCAGCAGCGCGCGCACCTCGGCCCGCGCCGGATTCTTGGCCGCGTCCTTGGTGTCGACGCGCCACACCGCCCCGATGCCGTCCAACGGATAGCCGCCGATCCAGTCCGCCATGATCAGCGAACCGTCCGGATGCCACGCGAGGCCGATGCCCATGATGCCGTCGTTCAGCACCCGCGCATCCGCCATCCTGAACGTGGCGCCGTCCTGCGCCGCGCGGAAGGCCTTCATTTTTCCCGAGGGAAACTCGTTCAGCAGAAACATCCCGCGCTGCGTCGCGCCGAGCGCCGTGCCGGGTTCGAATTTGAATCCCGCCGGCCCGTCCGAGTAGCTCAGCAGCGGCGGCAGGAGATACGCCGGCTGCCCTTCGTGGTGCGGCTTCCACAGGCCTTCGCGCATCCACGGACTCTCCGTCTTCATGTATTGGAAATTGTTGCGCCAACCGCTGTCGCTCGCCTCCGCGAGGTGGACGAAGCGCTCGCGCTCGCCCGGCTGGTCCGCGTCGTTGTCCACGCCGATCAGGTCGCCGAATTCGTTGAACGCCGGCTCCTGCACGTTGCGGTTGCCCCGCGTGTAGACTTCGAAGCCCGACCCGTCGGGTTCCACCCGCATCGTCACGCCTTCGTTCGGGAAATAGAACCGCTTCCCTTCCTTCGAGAGCACGTTGATGCCCTTGTCGCCCATGCTCCAGTAGATGCGCCCGTCCGGCCCCACCATCGGGCCGTGCATGTCGTGGCCCGCGTAGGCGATGTGGTGGCCCACGCCGTGCACGAGCCGCTCGCGCACGTCCGCCACGCCGTCGTCGTCCGTGTCCTTCAGCCGCCACAGGTCCGGCGCGATCGTCGCATACACCCACCCGTCGTGCCACAGCACGCCCGCCGCGATGCCGGTCACCTCGGTGTTAAACCCTTCCGCAAACACCGTCATCTTGTCCGCCGTGCCGTCGCCGTCCGTGTCGCGCAGCTGGTAGATGCGCTCCGTGTGGTAGGTCAGGTCCTTGATGTCGATCGACCCGTCGCGGTTGTGGTCCGCCAGCATGCCGCGCGGCGCGCGCATCTTCCCCGGCGCCAGCTCCCGCCGGTAGAACGCCAGCTTCGCCTCGACGCTGTCGATCGCCACGTCGTCCGGGATCCACATCGTGTGCTCGCGGATGTCGAGGTCGCCGACTTTGCGCCGCGTCGTCGCGCTCACGTAGACGCGCCCCTGCGGATCGACCGTCGCCGCGACGGGATCGGGCACGTTGATCTCGCCCGACCACTTCTGGAGCACGAGTTCCTTCGTCGCCGGCGTGAGGTCGCGCTGTGCCGGCGGCACGCGCTTGGGCGCCGGCGCGGGCGCCGCCTCCTGGGCGGTCAACGAAACGACGGCCGCCAATGCGACCAGGGATCCGGCCAAGCAACCGGGGAAACGACGGGGGGAATTCATCGGAAGGTGCCACGAAAACCACCGCCCGCAGTGACGCGAGCCGCGAGTGCGTTTTCTTCCGCCGCCCTCGCCCGCAACGCCCTCAGCGCACGCCGGTCCTCCGGCTCTCAACTCTCAGCCCTCAACTCTCAACCACCTCGCCCCCTACGGCCGGTGCCGCGGAATCTCCGCCTTGAAATCCCCGAGACTCGACCAATGCAGCCGTCGGTTCAGGTCGACCTCCGCGACCACCACCGTGCCCCAATCCTTGGCCTGCGCCAGCACGCGCCCGTCGTGCCCCCACACCGCGGAGAGCATCCAATCCTGTTTCGCATCCGTGTGCGTGCTCGACACCACGTAGACGTGGTTCTCCACCGCCCGCGCCGCCGCCAGCAGCGGGTTGCAGCCCATCACCGGAAACGCGATCACCTCCGCCCCGCGGTTGCTCAGCTCCCGCGCCACCTCCGGAAAAAATCCGTCGTAGCACACCATCAGCCCCACCGTGCCGAAGGCCGTCCGGAAAACCGGATACTCGCTCCCGGGCGTGATGCCCGCCTCGATCTCGCCCCGCGGCAGGCAGATCTTCCGATACTTGCCCAGCAGCGCCCCGTCCGGCCCGATCAGCACGGCGACATTGTAGATCAGGTGCCCGTCGCGCTCCATCAGCCCGGGCACGAGGTGCAGCCGGTGCCGCTTCGCCAGCTCGCCGAAGAACGCCGTCGACGGACCGGGAATCGGTTCCGCCACTCCCGCATAGGTCGAACCGCTGCCGAAGGTCAGCACCTCCGGCAACACCACCAGATCCGCCCGCTGCCGCGCCGCCTCCTCGATCAGCGGCACAAACGCCGCCCGCCGCGTCTCCGGAGTCTTCGCCTCGCGCGGCACATGGTGCACCGCCGCGAGCCGCACCGGCCGCGGCCCCGGTCCCGGCACTTCGCGCAGCGCCACGCCCGCCCACTCCACCTTTGCGCGCGGGGCCCAGCGAAACTCCAGCTCCACCACCGCCTGCGTCGCCGCCGCCGGCACCAGATAGGTGTCCGCCACCGCCGTCCACCCGGCCGCATCCGTCGCCCCGTCGAGCGGATACTCCGGTTCCGCCCGCGGCCGTTCGCCCGGACGGTAGGTCGCCGGCGACGGCGTGTCGTGGTTCACCGCCCGCCCCCGCGCATCGCGCCACAGCACGCGCGCCACCCCCGTGCGCCGACCGTCCGCCCCCGTCACGCGCCGCTGCGCCGAGAACGCGTAATGCTTGCCACCGGAAACCGGATACGTCCGCACCCAGCGGCCGATGAGGCCCGCGCGCGCGTCGGCCTCGATGATGAACGCCCCGTCGCCCGCCGGCCCGCCCGTGGGCTCGTAACGGAACGCCGGCGCGATCTCGTCCCGCACCGTCGCCGTCGTCCAGCCTTCGGGCGCGCCGACCCGCCCGGCGCTCGCCGCCGCCATCCGCGGCCCCACAGCGGCCCACAGCCACAGCCCGCACCACACCGCGCGTTGAAATCGTTTCATCGGGGAAAAGCCAAACCCGCCGCCCCTGCGGCGGCGACCCGCGCAGCCCACCACCGGCCCCGCCCCCGGTCGACCGCGAAATTCCGCCTTGCTCCGCGTCGCGCAAACCCCGACACGAGATCCACCCAAGTCCGGGCTTCCCGCCCGGTCTCCGCACCGCCCTTCGTCCGTGGCGCGCTCTCCGCCATGTCGCGTCCCTCCGGGGACCTGCTCCTGCTGTCTCCGCCGCCATGCCCGCCGATACGCCCGCCGACCCGCCCGTCCCGCCCGAGTCCTTCGTCGTCCCGCCGCCGCCCCTCGTCCCGTCGGTCCCGACGGAACCGCCGCCAGCGGCGGCCACCTGCTCCCCGGCCGGCGACACCACGCTCCCGCCGCCGCTCCTGGAAACCGCGGCGACATCGGACGCGGTCCTCCCGCAGCCGATTGATCCGGCCGTCGCCGCCCGGCCGGCCACGCCCGCCGAACCGGTCGCGCATCCCGTGGTCTTCCACGGCCGCACCGACGAATATTTCCGCATCTGGATCGTCAACGCCTGCCTCACGCTCCTGACCTGCGGGCTGTTTCTCGCCTGGGCCAAGGTCCGCCAACGCCGCTATGTCCGCGGCAGCACCGAAGTCCTCGGGCACCGCTTCGATTACCGTGCCGACCCGGTGCGTTTGCTGGCCGGCCACCTGCTCGTCGTTGCCCTCTTCGCCGGCTACACCGTTTTCGGTTCGATCTACCCGGTCGTCCGCATCGGCTCCCTTGTGATCGCCGGTCTGCTCCTGCCGTGGGTCGTCGTCCGGTCGCTGACCTTCAACGCCCACCAAACCGTCTACCGCGGGCTGCGTTTCCGCTTCTCCTCGTCGCTCAGTCCCGCGATCCGGATCTACCTGCTCGAACCCGTCCTGCTCGTGGTCACCCTCGGCCTCTACTATCCGGCCTGGCAGCGCTCGAAACGCGCCTACATCGTCGGCGGACACCGTCTCGGCGACGCCTACTTCCACTTCGAGGCCAACACCGGCGGCTTTTACCGCGCCTACTTCATCGGCGGCATCATCCTCTTTGCCTGCGCGATCGGCGGCGGCATATTGCTGAATCTCACCGCCCAGCGCCAACCCGGCGTCGCCCTCGATCTCGTCCAGATGCTGCCGTTTTTCGCCATCTACGGCATCGGCTTCTTCGTCTCGCGCCAGCTCATCTTCGCCCGCCTGTTCAACCACGTGTGGAACCACACGCGCATCGATGATCACCGCTTCCGCGCCAATCTCGACATTGGCAAATGGTTCGGCCTCCAGCTGGGCAACCTCGCCGCCATCCTCGGCACCGCCGGCCTGCTCTACCCATGGGCCGCGATGCGCGCCCACCGCTACGCGGCCTCCTGTCTGCAGGTGATCCCGGCGGGGCCTGTCGACTCCATCCAGCGCATCGGCGGTGCCGCCGGCGCCGCCACCGGTGACATCGCCGCGGAGTTCGTCGGTCTCGACTTCGGCCTATGAACCCCGCCACCGGCCACCTTTTCGACGGCGAGACCGCGCGCCCCGTGCCCGTCGCGCTCGAGTTCACCGCCGCCGGCGAACTGCTTGTCACCGGCGACAACCTCGCCCGCACCTACCCCGTCGCCGCCCTCCGCGCCAGCGACCGTCTCGGCGACGTCCCGCGCTTCCTCTACCTGCCCGACGGGGCCACGATCGAGTCGCCCGCCAACGCCGTGATCGACGCCGCCCTCCGCGGCCAACCGCGCGCCCGCGCCGCCCGCGTGATCCATTTTCTCGAGTCGCGCCAGCGGATCGCCGTCGCCGCCTGTGTGCTTCTCGTCGCGCTCGTCGGCCTCCTCGGTTTCTACGGCCCGCCGACGCTCGCCCGCATCGTCGCCGCCCGCGTCCCCGCGGAGGTCGACCGGAAGATCGGCGCGCTCGCCCTCGCCGCCATCACGCCGTATTTCCAGCCGACGCAGTTGCCCGCCGCCGAACGCGAGCGCGTCGAGCGCCAGCTCACGCGGCTTCGCCCACCCGAGTCCGGCCCGCGGCCGCAGCTCACGTTCCTCTCCATGAACGGCGGTCTGCCCAACGCCTTCGCCCTGCCCGGCAACACGATCGTCATGACCGACGAACTCGTGCGCCTGCCGGCGACCGACGACGAAATCGCCGCCGTCCTCGCCCATGAGCTCGCCCACCTCGACCGCCGCCACGGCCTCCAGAGCCTGCTGCGCCAGTCCTTCGCGGTCCTCCTCGCCGCGGGCATCACCGGCGATGCCTCCGCGCTCACGACCTTCGCCGCCGCCATCCCGTTGTCGCTGCTCACCGCCGGCTACTCCCGCGATCTGGAGCGCGAGGCCGACATCGCCGCCCTCGACCTGCTCCGGGCCCGCGGCATCCCGCCCCGCGCTTTCGCCGCCGTCATCGTCAAGCTCGACGCCTCCCGGGAATCGCTCCAGCGCAATTCCACCTACACCAGCACCCACCCGTCGACCGAGGAGCGCACCGCCCGCTTCGGCGGCCTCGCCCCCGCCGAGCGCGCCGCCGTCCTGGCCGAGCCGGCGGCTGCCCAAGCCGTCGCCGCCATGCGCCGCGGGGCCCCGGGCGAAGCCCTGCCCCACCTCGACCGGCTCGTCGCCCTCCATCCGGTCGCACGCTCGTTCACGCTGCGGGCCCGCTGCCACTACGAACTGCAACGGTTCGACGCCGCCAGGTCCGACCTCACCCGCGCCCTCGAACTCGCGCCCGACGACCTCGACGCCCGCCTGCTGCGGCTCGAACTTCTCGTGCTCGGCGGTCCGGCCGACGACGAGGGTCCCGCCGAAGCCCGGGCCCTGCTGACGGCGCATCCGAAAAATGCCACCGCGCTCGCATTGCTCGGCTATGCCGAGGCCCAACAAGGCAAACGCGACCTGGGGCTGGCCGGGCTCGACGAAGCCGTCGCGCTCGAGCCCACCGGCTACCTCGGCTGGGCCCTGCGCGGCGCCGTGCACGACCTGCGCGGCGCCCCTGCCGCCGCCGAGCCCGACCTCGACAAAGCGATCGGCCTCGAACCCGGCGTGGAGTGGCTCTACGGGCTCCGCGGCCGGGTCCGCCTTCACCTGCGCAAACACACCGGCGCGCTGTCGGACTTCGCGCGGGTGAACACCCCCGCCCTCCAGACCGCCGCCTACTTCTACGATCGCGGCTCCGCCGAGCTCGCCCTCAACCGCTTCCCCCGCGCCGTCGACGACTTCGGCCGCGGTCTCGCCCTCCGCCCCAAGGGCGGGGCGCTCGCCCAACTGCACCACGCCCGGGGCACGGCCCACCTTCGCCAGGCCAATTTCACGTCCGCCGAGAAGGATTTCACCGCCGCCCTCGCCGCCGGCAGCACGCATTGGCGGGTTTATCTCCAGCGCGCCGCCGCCCTCCGCCGTCTCGGCCGTCTCCGCGAGGCCCTCCCCGACCTCGCCGCCGCGACCCGGGCCGCCGGCGACACGCCCGCCGCGCTCACCGAAATCCGCCTGGAGGAAATCATCACCCACTTCGACCTGGCCGACTTCGACGCTGCGGCCGCCGGCTGCGCGGCCGTGCTCGCCTCCGGGCCGCACCCCGGTGCGCTGCAGCTGCGCGGCATCGTCCGCTTCGCCGAGGGAAATTGGTCCGCCGCGGACGCCGACCTCAGCCAGGCGCTGACCCTCGCCCGTCGCCCGCACGATGAATATTTCGAGTTCTTCCGCCTCCTCGCCCGCCGTCGCCTCGGCGTCGACGAACACCTCAAGGACTTCACCGTTGTCGTCACTGGGTGGCGTCCGGGCTGGGGCAAATCGATCGGCCGCTACCTTGGCGGCCAACTGACGGAAGAACGCCTGCTCGCCGAAGCCGATTTCTCGACCGGGACGCCGACCCAAAAGGAACGGCGCTGCGAAGCCTACTTCTACATCGGTGTCACCGCCCTGATCGCCGGCGACGCCGCCAAAGCCCAGTCGTATTTCCAGCGCTGCATCGAAACCGGCGTGATCAATTTCTACGAATACCGGCTCGCCCGCGCCGAACTTGCCCGCCTGCGCCGCGCGCCCTGAGCCGCCCGCGCCCGCTCCGCCGCTCAGTTCCCCGCCCCGCGCAACAGGTCCGGCTGCCCCGCGCGCTCCGCGTGCGCCTGCAGCAGCGCGCGCGTCTCCAGTGTCGGATCGTAAGCCTGCAGCCGCCCGGCCAGCGCGCGCGCCGCCTCGACCTGCCCGCCACCCGCCAGCACTTCGACGTTCCGCGCCGTCGCGGTCACCGCATACCGGCGCTGCGCCTGCCGCAGCCGCGCCGGGTCGCCGACATTCGCCGGCAGGGCGCGCTCCGCGGTGTTCCGCTCGAATTGCTGCACCAGCATCGCCGGCGGCTGGCCTTCCAGTGCGTCGCGATAGCGCCGCCGCTCCACCAGCTCGTCGAACAGGTTCATGGCCAGCGCCCGCCGCCGGCCGTCGCCCTCGCCCAGCCCTTCGAAGATCGCGAGCGTGCGCTCCGGTTCCTTCAGCACGCGGTTGATCGACGCAAACCCCGAGGCGGCCTCGTAGTCCGTCGCGCTCGCGTTCACCCGCGTCTCCAGCGCGTCGCGGCGTTCCCGCAGCGCCGCCAGCGCGGGCGGATGCCGTTTGCCCAGCTCCACCAGCGTGCTCAGCAAAAAGCTCTGCCGCACCCCGCTGTAGCTCCCGACCTGCACCATCCCGACGTCGTAGCACCACAGCAATTCGCGCAACGCTTCCGCCGGGTCGCCCGTGCGGGCCAGTTCCTGCGCGCGCCGATACCGCGCCGTCACCAGGTCGTGCGTGATCGGCCCCGTCGCCTCCTGGTCCGCGCCCGCCGCCGCCCGCGGCGTCAAGCCCGCCCCGTTTCGCGATCCGATCGCGTCCAGCAACCGGCCGACGTCCTCATCCGCCTGCGTCGCGCGCGCCTCGGCCGCCCTCACCCGCGTCTCCAGCCCGCCGACCTGCGCGTGCAGCGCCGCGCCGGACTGCTCGAGCCGCCGAATCTCCGTGTCGCGCGCCCGCACCGCGGCCGCCTGGTAAAACCACCCGCCCGTCGCGACCGCCGCGGCCACCCCTGCGCCCACCAGCAGTTTCACGCCGGCCGCACCGCCCGCGACCGCTCCGCCGACAGCC
>JACCDS011047053.1_pt1 | contig 42274 bp, 40 predicted proteins | sample 7446441 | NCBI WGS metagenome assembly JACCDS01 (sample SAMN15323445, study PRJNA562643) | freshwater metagenome | isolation source: river surface water | place: USA:Blue River Watershed | collected 2017-08-17 | reverse complement strand
CTCACCCAACGTGAGCAGCTCACCGAGATCGTTGAATTGCCACAAGACGTGCACCCTTGGTATATGGGTGTGCAATTTCACCCCGAGTTCAAGTCGACGCCTTGGGACGGTCACCCGTTGTTCAATGCTTTTGTGAAAGCTGCATTGGACCATAAGGCCAAGGCCTGAACTTTTTAAGAAACGGAACAAGCCATGAAACTCTGTGGATTTGACGTTGGTTTAGAGCATCGCTTCTTTCTGATTGCAGGTACTTGCTCGATCGAGAGCTTGCAAATGTCGATGGATGTGGCAGGCCAGCTCAAAGAAATTTGCACAGGCTTGGGCATCCCTCTTATCTACAAAGGCTCTTTTGACAAAGCCAATCGTTCATCGGGCAACACCAAGCGTGGTGTGGGCATTGATGCAGGCTTGAAAATTTTGGACGAGGTGCGTCGCCAAACAGGTTTACCCATCCTCACCGATGTGCACGACGAATCTCAAGTAGCCACCGTGGCCAGCGTGGTCGATGTGCTGCAAACGCCTGCGTTCTTGTGCCGCCAAACCGACTTCATTCATGCTGTTGCCAAATCTGGCAAGCCCGTCAACATCAAGAAGGGCCAATTTTTAGCCCCTTGGGACATGAAAAACGTCATTGACAAAGCCCGCGCCGCCGCACGCGAAGCAGGTTTACCCGAAGACAACTTCCTCGCCTGCGAACGCGGCGTGAGCTTTGGCTACAACAACCTCGTGGCCGACATGGTGAGCTTGGCTGAGATGCGTAAGTCAGGAGCCCCCGTGGTGTTTGACGTGACCCACTCGGTGCAAAAGCCAGGCGGCCAAGGCACCAGCAGTGGTGGCGCGCGCGAGATGGTGCCCGTGCTGGCCCGCGCAGGTGTGGCCGCAGGTGTGGCAGGCCTCTTCATGGAAACCCATCCTTGCCCCTCTGAAGCTTGGTCAGATGGCCCCAACGCCGTGCCCTTGAACAAAATGAAAGCTTTGTTGGAAACGCTGGTCGAGCTCGACACCGTGACCAAAAAGCACCCCTTCTTAGAAAACAACTTCGAGGCCTGAGTGCCAAGCACGCAGCCAAAAACTTTTTAAAAAACTTGACCATAGGAAAACACAAATGAGCGCTATCGTCGACATCGTCGCCCGTGAAATTTTGGACAGCCGCGGCAACCCCACCGTGGAATGTGATGTGTTGTTGGAGTCCGGCACCATGGGCCGTGCCGCTGTGCCATCTGGCGCGTCCACCGGTAGCCGTGAAGCCATCGAACTGCGTGACGGCGACAAGAGCCGCTACCTCGGCAAAGGTGTGTTGAAAGCCGTTGAGCACATCAACACCGAAATCTCCGAAGCCATTTTGGGTTTGGACGCTTCGGAGCAAGCGTTCCTCGACAAGACTTTGATCGACCTCGACGGCACCGACAACAAGAGCCGCTTGGGCGCTAATGCTTTGTTGGCCGTGTCTATGGCAGTGGCCCGTGCTGCAGCTGAAGAGTCTGGCTTACCCCTGTACCGCTACTTCGGCGGCATGAATGGCAACCAATTGCCCGTGCCCATGATGAACGTCATCAACGGCGGCGCACACGCCAACAACAACTTGGACTTGCAAGAGTTCATGATCATCCCAGTCGGCGCTCCTACCTTCCGTGAAGCCGTACGTTACGGTGCTGAAGTGTTCCACGCCTTGAAGAAAATCATCCACGACAAAGGCATGAGCATTGCCGTGGGCGACGAAGGTGGCTTTGCCCCCAACGTGGCCAGCCACGAAGCCGCGATCCAAATGATCTTGGACGCCATCACCGCAGCTGGCTACACCCCTGGCGAGCAAATCGCTTTGGGCTTGGACTGTGCCGCCAGCGAGTTCTACAAAGACGGCAAATACCATTTGGCCGGTGAAGGCTTGCAATTGACCGCCCAACAGTGGACCGACATGCTCGCCACTTGGTGCGACAAATACCCCATCATCTCCATCGAAGACGGCATGGCCGAAGGCGACTGGGATGGCTGGAAAGTCTTGACCGACCGCTTGGCCAAGAAAGTGCAAATCGTGGGTGACGACTTGTTCGTGACCAACACCAAGATCTTCAAGGAAGGCATCGACAAAGGCATCGCCAACTCGATCCTGATCAAGATCAACCAAATCGGCACTTTGACTGAAACGTTTGAAGCCATCGAAATGGCCAAGCGTGCTGGCTACACCGCCGTCATCTCGCACCGCTCTGGCGAAACCGAAGACTCCACCATCTCCGACATCGCTGTCGGTTTGAACGCAGGTCAAATCAAAACTGGCTCCATGAGCCGTTCTGACCGCATGGCCAAGTACAACCAACTTTTGCGCATCGAAGAAGACTTGGGCGATGTGGCTGTGTACCCAGGCCGCGCTGCCTTCTACAACTTGCGTTAATCACGCGTGATGCTGCGACCTCTCCACCTCGTGCTGATTGCCCTGCTGCTGGTGCTGCAGGGCCAGCTGTGGTTTGGTCGCGGCAGCATCCCTGACGTGATGCGCCTGCGTCAGACTCTGAAAGAACAAAAGCAGCAAAACGCTGCCGCGCAGTTGGCCAACGACCGCCTCAGCGCAGAACTCCACGACCTCAAAGACGGTCTGGAAATGGTCGAAGAGCGCGCCCGCTCTGAAATCGGCATGGTCAAACCGAACGAAGTCTTCGTGCAAATCGCGAAGTGACCGAACTCCTTTTCTCGACCGCATTCACCCTCTGGAGCCTCGACACTTCTTGGCTTGAGCTCATCGCTGTGCTGCTGGCCTTCGCGATGATCGTGTGCAATATCGTCGAATTGCATTGGGGTTGGCCTTTGGCCGCCATCAGCTCGGTGCTGTATTTCTTTTTGTTTTGGAGCCAGCGGCTGTATGGCGATGCGTTGCTACAAGTGCTCTTTGTCGTCCTGGCCCTGTGGGGCTGGTCAGTGTGGCTGCGCGGTGTGGAAGGCGTACCTTTACCCGTCACACGCATGCCTGCACGCCAGCGCTTCACCTTGGCTTGCTTGGGCTGCTTACTCTGGCTGAGCACTGGGACCGTGCTGCTGAACTTCACCGACACCGATGTGCCTTGGTGGGATGCCTTCCCCACCGCGTTCAGCTTGGTTGGCCAATATTTGCTCGCACACAAACGTTTGGAAAACTGGGCAGTTTGGATCATCGTCAACATCGTCGCCGCTGGGTTATTTGCGTGGAAAGGTCTGTGGCTCACCACCCTGCTATACCTTGCGTTCATTGCGCTCAGCGGCGTTGGTTGGCACACGTGGGCCAAAAATACCCAAAAGGAAGCTGCATGAAGATTGCTTTGCTCGGTGCCGAAAGCACAGGCAAGTCTCAGCTGGCGCTGGCCCTGAGTGAGCGATTGCAGCAATCCGGCCTGACAGTGCACCGTGTGGACGAATACCTGCGTGAATGGTGCGACACCCACCAGCGCACACCTCGCCAAGACGAACAGTTGCATATTGTCGAAACACAAATAGCACGTGTGCTTGCGGCGCCAGCGAATGCCGTGGTGATTGCAGACACCACACCGTTGATGACGGCTGTCTACAGTCAAATGTTGTTCAACGATGACAGCTTGAATGCCTTGGCCTTGGCGCATCAAGCGGTGTACGACGTCACGCTACTGACCGGCTTAGATTTACCTTGGGTGAGTGATGGTTTGCAGCGAGACGGACCGCATGTGCGAGAACCCGTCGATGCAGCTTTGCGTCACATGTTGGGGCTAGCTGGCCTGCCTTACCAAGTGGTGTACGGAACGGGCGAGCAACGCTTAGAGAACGCTTTGTTTTGTATGGGTTGCCAAGCACCTGACTGGGCCAAGCAGCTAGAGCGCCCTGAGCCGCCTACACGTTGGAGCGGCCCCTGCGAAACCTGTGGTGACGGCGACTGCGAGCACCGCTTATTCACCAACCTCGTCAAGCGCTAAAAGCTCAGTGCAACGATGAAGGTGCGGGTGGTTGAGACTCAGCGCTAGTGAAAATGTGCGCGGCATCCACTGCGTCGTAGCGGTATTGCTGACCGCAAAAATCGCAACCCACTTCCACATTGCCGCGCTCGGCCAAGATGCTTTCCACTTCGTCGGTGCCCAAGCTGCGAATCATGTTACTCACACGCTCACGACTGCATGAACATGCGAACTTCGGTTGCAAGGGCTCAAAGCGCACCAGTTTCTCTTCCCAAAACAAGCGTCGCAAAATGGTTTCGGCATCCAAATTCAACAGCTCATCAGCCGTCAAGCTCGCAGCCAAGATAGAGATGCGGTTGTAGTCTTCACTCAAGCCAATACCATCTTCATCACCCATGCTGGCTTGGGCGGCCAAGTTGGCCTCCCCCTTGACAGGCAAGCGTTGGATCAACAAGCCAGCCGCCGTGGTGTCGTTGGCAGCCAGCACCAAGGTGGTGTCAAGCTGTTCGCTTTGCAGCATGTAGTGCTGCAAGACATCGCTGAACTTATCGAGTTTGTTGCGTTGGTCATCAAACAAAGGCACCACACCTTGGTAGGGCTGCTGGCCTGGCATTTTGTTGAGCGGGTCCAGCGTGATGGCGCATTTGCCTTCGTTGTTGACGTTGACCATCTCGGGCAAAGTGCTGGCATTGCCCAACTCGCCCACCACCTTGGCGGTGGCGCGCAAGCTCAGGTCGGGCTGCACCTCAACCACGGCCAACTTCAAAGGTCCATCGCCAAAAATTTGCATGACCAAGGCGCCGTTGAACTTGATGTTCGATTGCATCAACACCGAAGCCGCCGTCATCTCGCCCAGCAAATGGCGCACGGCCTCTGGGTAGGCTCCCGTTTCGGCATTGGCCGCACGGCGTTTGAGCACCTCTTGCCAGACATCGGTGAGTTGCACCAACATGCCACGCACGGGCATGCCATCAAACAAAAATTTATGCAGTTGAGACATCAAGCAATTTTCTTTAAGCCCGCTTTAAAGCGGTTTTTGTTGTTCACATAATGCTGCGCACTGCGGCGCAAACCTTCAATTTGTTCAGGTGTGAGCTCACGCACCACCTTGGCGGGGCTTCCCAAAATCATGGAACCATCGGGAAACTCTTTGCCTTCGGTCACGAGCGAGCCCGCACCGACCAAACAGTTCTTACCAATCTTCGCGCCATTGAGCACCACCGCACCAATACCAATGAGTGACTCATCGCCAATCGTGCAGCCATGCAGCTGCACCATGTGACCCACCGTCACATGCTTACCAATGGTGAGCGGAATGCCCACATCGGCATGCAGCACACTGCCGTCTTGGATGTTGGTGCCTTCGCCAATGCGAATGGTGGCCGTGTCGCCACGCACCACTGAGCTGAACCAGACACTGCTGTCGGCATCCATGTGCACATCACCCACCACTTGCGCGTTGTCAGCCACCCATGCGGAGTCCGCGATGTGAGGGGTCAAATCATCGAGTTGGTAAACGGCCATAGAAGTCTCCTTGCAGTGTGTGTTTTCCTACAATTGTAGGGATGTCGCTTCGCCAACACGCCCTTGATGCCCTGTGCCTTTGCCACCCACGAGACAAAGTGGCTGCTGTGCAGGCCCTATGGTCTCAACAACCCCATTTAGCACTTGCGCCCAGTGAAGTGCTCACGCCGACCGATGCGTTGCCTGGTCGCCCTGAACGTCCACGCCTGCTGCCACCTAAAGACGTACCCAGTCGCACGCCCTTCACCCCCGAAGGCTTGGCAGCGCTGATTCATGCGGTGTGTCACATCGAGTTCAACGCCATCAATTTGGGGCTCGATGCCGTTTGGCGTTTTAACGATATGCCCGAAGCGTTTTACCGCGATTGGCTGCTGGTCGCGCACGAAGAGGCTTACCACTTCACCATCTTGCATGAGCTACTCCATGAGTTGGGCTACGAATATGGTGACTTTGATGCCCATGATGGTCTGTGGCAAATGTGCGAAAAAACAGCTGGCGATGTACTGGCCCGCATGGCCTTGGTCCCTCGTACCCTCGAAGCACGCGGGCTCGATGCCACGCCTTTGATTCAAACCAAGCTGCGCAAAGCCGCCAGCCCTGGCGCATTGAAAGCTGTGGAATTGCTCGATATCATCTTGCGCGACGAAGTCGGCCATGTGGCCATTGGCAACCACTGGTACCGCTGGCTGTGCGAGCAGCGTGGCCTCGACCCCGTGGCTTTGTATGGTGAGTTAGTCAACCAATACGACGCGCCTCACTTACGTCCGCCGTTCAACGAAGAGGCTCGTAAACGCGCTGGCTTTACTGATGTGGAAATTGGTTACCTGCTCGGGGCCTAAGATCGCCCGCTTCTAAACTGCACAAACCTCATCCGCGTGGATGGTGCTGCCCGTGCAAACTCTTCAAACGCTCTCGTGCAATGTGCGTGTAGATGGTGGTGGTTGAAATGTCGGCATGGCCCAAGAGCATTTGCACCGCGCGCAAATCGGCACCGTGGTTCAACAAGTGGGTGGCAAACGCATGGCGCAAGGTATGCGGCGAAATGGGCGCGTGAATTTGCGCTTGCAAAGCGTAGCGTTTGATGAGCTGCCAAAACATCGCGCGTGTCATGCCCTCGCCCGCATTTTTCCCACGCACCGTCACAAATAAAGCTTCGGTTTGATGGCCAGCCAGCAACGCTGGTCGCGCCTCATTCAAATAGCGTTGCAGCCAATCACGTGCCACTTCGCCAAACGGCACCAAGCGCTCTTTGCTGCCTTTGCCCATCACTCGCACTACACCGTCGTTCAAGCTGACATGCAAAGTTTTCAGGTCCACCAACTCGCTCACACGCAAGCCGCTGGCGTACATCAGCTCCAGCATGGTTCGGTCGCGCATGCCTAAGCCTTTAGATACATCAGGCGCATTGAGCAGACTCTCCACTTGCGCCTCGGTCAGGCTTTTGGGTGCACGCACGGGTTGCTTAGCGGTGAGTAACTTCAACGTGGGATCAGCCACCAACATGCGCTCGCGCAAAGCCCAGCGGTAAAAACGCTTGAACACCGTCAAGCGACGATTGGCACTGGTGGCTTTGGTTTCGGCATGGCGATGCGCAAAGTACTGTTGCAAGTCTGACACTTGGGCGGCCAGCAAGTGCGTGCCCTGCGCGTTCAACCAAGCCGACAACAAATTCAAGTCGCGCCTGTAGGCTGCCAAGCTGTTAGGTGCCAGGCCGTGCTCCAACCACAAGGCATCAATGAAGATGTCGATGTTGGCGTCGGGTGCTGCGACTTGAAGAGGCGTGGAATGTGTCATGCGGGCGTCAATCGTAAACGCTGGAAAGGCAGTCGGCGCTGCGAGAGCGGTTATTCTCAGCGGGTGAATTACGCCCAGCTCCTTTTCCCCGACTTCTCGCTCATCCTTTGCGGCTATTTGGTCTGCAGGTACACCGCTCTTGACCGCGGCGTATGGGAGCCTGTGGAACGCTTGGTGTATTACTTTTTATTTCCTGTGCTGCTCTTTTATTCGATTGTGCGCACGCCATTGGATTTGGTCGCCGCCTCACACCTGATCATGGCGGGTTTGATTTTGGGATTCAGCAGCATTGCGCTGGCCTACGTGCTGCCCAAACTCCCCTTATTGCGCACACACATCGACCCTCGCCTGCATGCAGCCAGCGCACAGGTTGGATTTCGCTTCAACTCCTTCATCGCTTTGGCTTTGGCCGAGCGCATCGCGGGCCCACAAGGCTTGTTGCTGATTGCGGTGCTCATTGGCGTGTGCGTGCCCATGTTCAATGTGGCGGCGGTTTGGCCCATGGCCAAACATGCACAAAGCCACTTTGGCCGAGAACTGATTCGCAACCCCCTCATCTTGGCCACCGCCTCTGGCCTACTAGCCAATATGGCCGGCCTGCACATCCCCAGCTGGACTGAGCCAACGTTGCAGCGTATTGGCGCGGCGTCATTGGCTTTGGGCTTGTTAGCTGCCGGTGCGGGCATGGAGCTGGGGCACTTGATGAAAGCCAGAGCCTTGGCAGTTGCGCTGTTGACCATTCGTCACCTCATCACCCCCTTGATCGCATGTGGCTTGGCGCTGGCCTTTGGCTTAGACACCACACAGACGACGGCGCTACTCGCCTTTTCTGCACTGCCCACGGCCTCAAGCTGCTATGTGCTAGCCGCCCGCATGGGTTACAACGGCGCATTTGTGGCTGGCTTGGTGACCTTGTCGACCCTGTTGGGCATGCTCAGCCTGCCTTTTGCCTTGGGTGTTTTGCGATAAAAGTGCGCGCTTTCATGGCATAATGCCGTGTTTTGCGGAAAGTGTGTCGAAATAGGTCGGCGTGGCTACCGCAGCTGCTCAAGGAAAAAGCGATGAAAGAAGGCATTCACCCCAACTACCGTGAAATCTGTTTCATGGACATGTCTAACGGTTTCAAATTTGTGACTCGCTCATGCGCAAACACAAAAGAAATGATCACCATGGAAGACGGCCGCGAATTGCCGTTGTACAAGCTGGATACCACCAGCGAGTCACACCCCTTCTACACAGGTACACAAAAGTCTGTTGACAACATGGGTGGCCGCGTCGAACGCTTCCGTAACAAATACGGCAAAACAGCCGCCAAGTAAGCCACGCGCTCACTTCAGACAAGGCAGCCCGGCCCTCCGCGCTGCCTTTTTTATTTAAATCGCTGTGACACAACCCACCCCTGCCATCGTTCCCCAGAGTGCTGTGCGCCGCCTGCCGCGCGTGGCACTGTGGTTGTTTTGTGCCGCGTATGTGCTGCCAGGCTTATTTGGCCGTGAACCCTGGAAAGGCAATGAGTTCACTGCTTTTGGTCATATGCTGGCTTTGGCCGAGGGCACGAGTGATTGGCTCCATCCCACTGTGTGGGGCCAGGCTCCTGCCTTAGATGCCCTGCTGCCTTATTGGTTGGGTGCTTGGGCAATTTTGATAGCCCCTGAGTGGCTGTCTGCAGGGCTTGCGGCTCGGATTCCTTTTGCCATGCTGCTGGGCTTGACCTTGGCGGCCACTTGGCACGGCGTTTATTACCTAGCGCTCAGCCCACAAGCGCAACCCGTACCTTTCGCTTTTGGCGGTGAAGCCAAACCCAAAGACTACGCCCGCACGATTGCCGATGGCGGCGTCTTAGCGCTCATTGCTTGCTTGGGCCTCACGCTGCTGTCACACGAGGCCAGCCCCATCTTGACGCAACTGGCTTTTGTGAGCTGTGCTTTTTATGGTGTGGCGGCACTGCCATATCACCCGCGCTACAGCCTAGTGGCCTTGAGTATTGCGTTGCTTGGGCTTTGCCTGAGCGGCGCTCCAAGCTTCGCGGTGTTGATGGCCGTCGGCAGTGGTCTGTTGTGCTTGTTAGACCGTCAAAGCACTTCAGCTCAAACTGGCCGCCTGCATGCACTCTGGCTGCTCTTGCTGGGCGCTGCCGTGGCGGCACTTGCCACAGCACTGAACGCTTGGCATTGGCGTTTACTCCCTGTTCACAACGATTGGGAAACTTGGCGCGACTTGGTGCGCCTATTGGCTTGGTTCACGTGGCCCGCGTGGCCTTTGGCGCTATGGACACTGTGGCGTTGGCGTCGCCACTGGGCCTCCTTGCATTGGAGCCGTCACCTGGTGTTGCCATTGTGGTTTGCGGGACTGACTGTCTCCACCACATTACTCACCAACGCATCCAGCCAACAAACCCTTTTGTTGGCTTTACCCGCATTCGCCACCTTGGCTGCTTTTGCATTACCTACCCTCAGGCGAAGCGTGGCAGCTTTGATTGACTGGTTCACATTGCTCTTTTTCACAACCTGCGCTTTGGCAATCTGGGTGGTGTGGATCGCCATGCAAACCGGTTGGCCCGCCAAACCTGCGGCCAATGTGGCTCGCTTGTTACCTGGTTTTGAGCCAAGCTTTGGATGGTTGGCATTCGTTGTCGCACTTGCTGCAACTGCCGTATGGGGATGGTTGGTCGTGTGGCGGACAGCCAAACATCGCCATGCATTGTGGAAAAGTTTGGTTCTACCCGCTGGCGGTGCTGCGTTGTGCTGGCTATTGCTGCTCACCCTGTGGTTGCCATTGCTCGATTTCGCGCGCAGCTACAAGCCCTGGGTTCAGCAAATTCAAGGCGTCATGGCCAAACAAAGTGCCAACGAGGCGCAAAACGTGTGCATGCTCAGTTACGGCCTAGGCGTTGGCCAAATGACGGCCTTCCACTACCACGGCGGGTTTGATGTCAAAGCGTTGGAAATGACGCCTGTTGAGCAGCAGCGCACGTGCCCATGGCTCTTGGTCGACAACGATTTACGCCCTGATTTAGGCCAGGTTGTGAAACTGAATGACTGGGTTCGTGTACGCACCATTCGCCGTCCATCAGATAACAACGAAGACGTGACGCTCTATCACCGCCGTCAGCCGTGAAACCCGCATGAGCAGCGAACGCACCACCATCATGCGGCACGCCGGCACGGTGATGGTCGGTCAACTCGCGGTCATGGCCTTCAGCATCACCGACACATTGGTGGCTGGACATTTTGCCGACACAGCACTCGCGGCGTTGGCAGTTGCATCCGCCACCTACGTCACCGTGCACATCTCGTTGATGGGCATGTTGCAAGCTCTACTCCCTGTCTGGGCCGAACTCCATGGTGCACAACGGCATGCCGAGGTGGGTCGCTCAGTTCGACAAGCTTTGTACTTGTGCGCCATCACCGCCAGCCTGGGTATGTGGGCACTGCTCTGCCCAGACTTGTTGCTGAATTGGACGCAGGTACCCCCTGATTTGCAAGCTGAGGTTCGCGGCTATCTGAACATCGTCGCCTTTGGTTTGCCTGCTTCATTGATGTTTCGCATGTACAGCACGCTGAATCAAAGCTTGGGCAAACCCAAGTTGGTGACGTGGGTTCAAGTCGGTGCCTTGATGGTCAAAATTCCGCTGTCCATCGTTTTGGTATTGGGTATTCCTAATGTTCTGCCGCCCATGGGCTTGGCTGGCTGTGCATGGGCCACCTTGGCGGTAACGCTCCTCATGCTGGGCTTGGCAGTATGGCTGTTGCGCACACAAGACTTCTACAAGCCCTATCGCATCTGGGCTGCTATGGAGAAGCCACACCCCCCCACCTTGCTGCGCTTCGTGCGCTTGGGACTGCCCAGCGGGCTAGCTATCGGCGTGGAAGTTACCTCGTTCACTCTCATGTCGTTGTTCATTGCACGCTTGGGCGTGGTGGCGACTGCAAGTCATCAGATCGTGTCCAACATGACAGCGGTGCTGTACATGATTCCCTTATCCCTCTCCATCGCCAGCAGCTCTCGTGTGAGCTATTGGATAGGTGCGGGGCAAATACATCGTGCGCGCCAGGCTCTGCGAACGGGCCTGAGCTTGGTTCTATTACTCAGCCTGAGTTTGGCAGGCTTGATTGGCTGGCAGCATCAAGCCATTGCGCAGTTTTATACCCAGTCCACGGAGGTGGCAGCATTGGCTGCCACATTGCTGCTGTGGCTGATGCTCTATCACGTGGCCGATGCAGTGCAAGTGTTTTGTGTGTTCACACTGCGCTGCTATGGCATCACAGTGCTGCCGCTCATCACTTACACCGTGTTGCTATGGGGCTTGGGTTTAGCGGGCGGCTATGTGGTCGCTTATGGCGCAGGCATTGATGTATTGAGCTTGACATGGCTCACGCCGCAGTCACCTATTGCGTTTTGGCAAACCGGCAGCTTGGCTTTGTACGTGACCACGGCTGTTTTATTGCCCGTGTTGTGGCGCGCAGCCTACCGTCGAACACAACGCACATACGTCACAGACTGACGTGCGCCGTCTTATGCCGACAAGGTATCGGCAATGCGCTTGGCACAGGCGTTGGCTTGCGCTTCATCACGCGCTTCCACCATCACGCGTACCAAAGGCTCTGTCCCACTGGCACGAATGAGCACACGCCCTGTGTCGCCCAACTCGGCCTCAGCTTTGGCCACTTCAGCTTTCATGGCCTGGTTGCTTTGCCAATCTTGACCGGGGCGCAAACGGACGTTGATGAGCGTTTGAGGAAACAACGTCACGTCTTTGAGCAACTCCGCCATGGACTTACCGCTACGCACACACGTTTGCAACACCTGCAAGGCACTCACCAAACCATCGCCGGTGGTGTGTTTATCAAGCGCTAACAAATGACCAGAGCCCTCGCCGCCCAACACCCATTTGCGCTTGGCCAACTCTTCCAACACATAGCGGTCGCCTACTTTGGCGCGCACAAACTCAATGCTACGTTTTTTCAGCGCCACTTCGACCGCCATATTGGTCATCAAGGTACCCACCACACCAGGCACAACTTCATCATTGGCCAATCGGTCATCGGTCATCAAATACAACAGCTCATCACCGTTGTACAAACGCCCTTGGGCATCGACCACTTGCAAGCGGTCTGCATCGCCATCCAAGGCAATGCCAAAGTCTGCATGGTTGGCTTTGACAGCTCGCACCAAAGCGTCAGGGTGCGTGGCACCTACTTCGTGATTGATATTCAAGCCATCGGGGCTGCACCCAATCGCGATCACATCCGCACCCAACTCATGAAACACCTTAGGCGCAATGTGATACGCCGCACCGTGCGCGGCATCCACCACAATTTTCAAACCCTTCAAGGTCAGGTCGTTCGCGAAAGTGCTTTTGCAAAACTCAATGTAGCGACCTGCGGCATCGTCCAAACGCTTAGTCTTGCCAAGGTGAGCGGAGTCCACCCACACAGGTGATTCGTCTAACGCGGCTTCCACGGCCAGCTCCCAGGCATCGCTGAGTTTGTTGCCGTTGGCGCTGAAGAACTTAATGCCGTTGTCAGCAAACGGGTTATGACTGGCACTAATGACCACGCCCAAGCTAGCACGCTGCGCACGCGTGAGATAGGCCACACCGGGCGTAGGCAAAGGGCCGAGCAACACCACATTCACACCAGCAGAGTTAAAGCCAGACTCCAAGGCCGACTCCAACATATAGCCCGAAATACGCGTGTCTTTGCCAATCAAGACCGTGGGATGCTCTTCGGATTGTTTCAGCACTCGCCCCACAGCATGGGCCAAGCGCAAGACGAAGTCTGGGGTGATGGGGGCTTCCCCTACAGTGCCGCGAATGCCGTCGGTGCCAAAGTATTTGCGTGTCATTCAAAATGCCTTGTGTTTATTGTTTTGATCTTGGTCAATTGTCTCAAACTTGTGCCGCTTGCCAGACTTTCAGAGCTTGCACAGTTTGCGCCACATCATGCACACGCACAATCCGCGCGCCACGCTCCACCGCCAACACCGCCGCTGCCACGCTGGGCACCATGCGCTCGTTGACATCGCACCCCGTCACCGCCCCGATGGACGATTTACGTGACCACCCCACCAACAAGGGATGGCCCATGGCCAGCAACTGATCTTGATGCGCCAACAGCTCAAAGTTTTGCGCCACGGTTTTGCCAAAACCCACGCCAGGATCGAGGGCGATGCGCCAGGCATCGACACCCATGCTTTGCAGACGTTGCGCACGCTCATTCAAAAAATCGCAGACAGCCCCTATAGCTTGCCCCTGCATGGGCATGACTTGCATGGTTTGCGGCTCACCATGCATGTGCATCAGGCACACGCCGCAATTGGGGTGTGCGGCCACGACGGCCTCGGCTTGCGGCTGGCGCAAAGCCCACACGTCGTTGATGATGTCTACCCCTGCATCGAGCACCGCTTGCATGACCTCCGCTTTATAGGTATCCACAGAAATAGGCACTTGAAACGCAATGGCTGCTTTGACCACTGGCAACACACGGCGCAGCTCCTCTTCCAAAGACACCACGGGTGCGCCTGGGCGGGTGGATTCACCGCCAATGTCCAAAAGGGTGGCGCCTTCTTTGAGCAACTGCTCACAATGCGCCAAAGCTGCCTGCGTGTTGTCGTGCTGACCGCCATCCGAAAAAGAATCGGGGGTGACATTGACGATCCCCATCACCTGCGGCTGTGTCAAATCAATGCGAAATCTTGAGGTCTGCCAAAACATACGTACTCCATGAAAAACGGGGCTTGCGCCCCGTTTCAGATGCTTCACCGCGCTTTATGCGGCGCTGGGTGAAGGGTCAGCTTGCACCGCTGGGGTACCACCGCTGCCATCGCCGCCCGATGGGGTGCGTGGTGTCCAGTCTTTGGGAGGACGCGGTGCACGACCTTCCATGATGTCGTCGATTTGCTCTTTGTCGATGGTTTCCCATTCGAGCAGCGCCTTGGCCATGGCGTGCATTTTGTCGCTGTTGAATTCAATCAGGCGGCGGGCCAAGTTGTACTGCTCATCGATGATGCGACGCACCTCGTTGTCCACCTTTTGCATGGTGGCTTCCGACATATTGGTGGTCTTGGTCACCGAGCGGCCCAGAAACACTTCGCCCTCATTTTCGGCGTAGACCATGGGGCCCAAGGCGTCCGTCATGCCATAGCGCATGACCATGTCACGTGCAATCGAGGTGGCGCGCTCGAAATCGTTGCTCGCGCCCGTGGTCATTTGGTTCATGAACACTTCTTCGGCAATCCGACCACCAAACAGCATGCTGATTTGGTTAAGCATGTATTCGCGGTCATAGCTGTAACGATCTTTTTCAGGCAGGCTCATGGTCACACCCAAGGCGCGACCACGAGGAATGATGGTGACCTTGTGCACGGGGTCACACTTGGGCAACAACTTACCAATCAGGGCATGGCCCGCTTCGTGGTAAGCCGTGTTCTTGCGCTCTTCTTCGGGCATGACCATGCTCTTGCGCTCAGGGCCCATCAAAATTTTGTCTTTGGCCTTTTCGAAATCTTGCATTTCTACCACGCGGGCGTTGCGACGCGCAGCCATCAACGCAGCTTCGTTACACAAGTTGGCCAAATCAGCGCCGCTCATGCCGGGGGTACCACGGGCAATCACGTCGGCTCTGACGTCTTGGCCCACAGGCACTTTGCGCATGTGCACATTCAAAATTTGTTCACGGCCACGGATGTCGGGCAAGGTCACATAGACCTGACGGTCAAAGCGACCGGGGCGCAGCAAAGCAGCATCCAAGATGTCAGGACGGTTGGTTGCCGCCACCACGATCACGCCTAGGTTGGTCTCAAAGCCATCCATCTCGACCAGCATTTGGTTCAAAGTTTGTTCGCGCTCGTCGTTGCCCCCGCCCAAGCCTGCGCCACGCTGGCGACCCACGGCGTCAATTTCGTCAATGAAGATGATGCAAGGTGCGTTCTTCTTGGCGTTTTCAAACATATCGCGCACACGGGCTGCGCCCACGCCGACAAACATTTCAACGAAATCAGAACCCGAGATGCTGAAGAAAGGCACTTTGGCCTCGCCAGCAATGCCTTTGGCCAGCAGCGTTTTACCCGTACCAGGAGGGCCCACGAGCAACAAGCCACGTGGGATACGGCCGCCCAATTTTTGGAATTTTTGTGGGTCTTTCAAGAAGTCGACCACTTCTTTGACTTCTTCTTTGGCCTCGTCGCAACCGGCCACATCGGCAAAGGTCACTTGGTTGTTGTTTTCATCCAGCATGCGCGCTTTGCTCTTGCCAAAGCTGAATGCACCGCCTTTGCCGCCACCTTGCATCTGGCGCATGAAGTACACCCACACACCAATCAACAGCAGCATGGGGCCCCAGCTAACCAACAAAGTCATCAAGAGCGAGCCTTCTTCACGGGGCTTCACATCAAATTTCACGCCGTTGGCGATGAGGTCCCCCACCAAGCCGCGGTCGAGGTAGGTTGCTGTTGTACGAATCTTGCGATCGTCATTGGTGACCGCCGTAATTTCTGTGCCGCCCTGACCTTCTTGGATGGTGGCGCTCTTCATGCGTTTGCCACGAACCTCTTCTAGAAAGTCCGAGTAGCCCATGTAACCAGAGCCAACGCCTGGACGTGTTTCGAACTGTTTGAACACGGTAAACATCACCAAAGCGATGACCAACCAAACAGCGACTTTTGAGAACCATTGATTATTCAATGCAGGCTCCGAGATAAATTGAGTACGAGATGTACTGAGATGGCTCCGATTTTAGGCGTTTCAAGCGCTCAAGGCCGCTTTATTCACCACAAGCAGCCTTAGAAAAATCAAGGATTTAGCGAATTTCGGCTTTTCACACCCATACCAACCAAAAAGGTTTCACTTGATTTGTCACGACTGGCCTTTGGTTTGACGGGTTTGACCACACGAAAAGTGGCTTTGAAAAGATTCACCAAATCGCTGTAGCCGCTGCCATGAAACAACTTCACCACCAAGGCCCCATCGTCTTTGAGATGCTTTTGAGCGAAGTCCACAGCCAACTCAATCAAATGCGCAATACGCGTAGCATCGGTGGATTCAATGCCCGTGAGATTAGGTGCCATGTCTGAGACCACTACATCCACAATACGGCCTTGCAGGGCAGCTTCCAATTGAGCCAACACCTCTTCTTCACGAAAGTCGCCTTGGATGTAGGTCACATCTTCAATCGGCTCCATGGGCAAGATGTCTAGGCCAATGATGGTGCCATTGAGTGCCCCCGCCGCCGCACCGCTGGGTGACATGCGACGGCGTAAATATTGGCACCATGCGCCAGGGGTACAGCCCAAATCCACCACCACATCGCCGGGCTTGATGAGCTGAAACTGTTCGTCTATTTCTTTGAGCTTGTAAGCCGCACGTGCACGGTAGCCCTCTTTTTGGGCCAGCTTGACGTAGGTGTCGTTCACATGGTCGTTCAACCATGTTTTATTGACCTTTTTGCTTTTAGTTTTAGCTTTCAATTCATACCTCTGAGCGAGCGGGGATAATACCCGCATGCCCGCAATACAACTCACACCTGCTCAACGCAAAATTCACCGTGCCGAAGCGCACCATTTAGACCCTGTGGTCATGATTGGCAACGACGGCTTAACGCCCGCTGTTCTCAAAGAAGCCGAGATGGCGCTCAACGCGCATGGCCTCATCAAAATTCGCGTGTTGGGCGACGACCGCCAAGCGCGTGAAGCCATGTTTGTAGCCTTGGCAGATCAGCTCAACGCCGCCCCCATTCAACACATTGGCAAACTCTTTGTCTTATGGCGTCCACGCGCCGAGAAAGAGCGCACTGTCGACGAAGACCGCATGGCAGGCCCTCGCGATGTGAAAGTACTCAAGTACAGCAGCCGCGGCGGCCAACGCCCTGAAGTGAAAACCTTGCGCGTGCTGGGCAACCAACGCCTGACCTCTGGCGGTCAAGTCAAACGCGCCAAACCGAAAAAGATTTCGGTCAAAAAACGCAGCTTGGGTTAATGGCTAGATTCTGAGCTTGCTGCAACAGCAAGCTCTTTTTTGTCGGGGAAAAGCGCCCACAACACCTTTGCAGCACACACCCATTGCAACGCATACAAAGCAGTGCCCAAGTTGTGCCACAACATCAGGTTGTCACGCGCCAAGATATGGGGCTTCACCGCCACCTCTATGAGCAAGGCGCACAGCATGCCAGCAATCACCCAAGGTGACGGCGTGTGGGATTGATCTGAGTCTTGGCGCTTAGCCGCCAGCAACAGCAGCAAACCACATACCAGCGACAACCAAGACTGTGCCGTAAACAGTTTGGCTGCCATTTGGCCAGCGATGGCGGGTGTTTCCAAATGCATGAACAGCATAGGCACCACCATAAAGCCCACCGCACCCAAGCTGCCCCACCACAGCGCCGCCAAGAAAACTTGTAGCCGCGCCATGCTGAGGGCTTAAAGGTAAGACACCTTGACCACTTCGTAGTGCTTCACGCCGCCTGGCGCTTGCACCTCAGCCACATCGCCTTCTTCTTTGCCAATCAAGGCTCGGGCAATGGGACTGCTGATGTTGATGAGGCCGAGTTTCAAATCGGCTTCGTCTTCACCCACGATTTGGTAAGTCACTTTGTCGCCTGTGTCTTCATCTTCGAGAGCGACAGTTGCACCAAACACCACACGACCGCCTGCATCTAATGAAGATGGGTCAATGATTTGCGCCACCGACAATTTACCTTCAATTTCCTGAATGCGACCTTCGATGAAACCTTGACGGTCTTTGGCGGCGTCGTACTCGGCGTTTTCACTCAAATCGCCCTGTGCGCGGGCCTCTGCAATCGCCGCAATGACATTGGGGCGCTCAATGGTTTTGAGTTTGTGCAACTCATCCTTGAGTTTCTCTGCACCGCGCTTGGTAATGGGAACTGTGCTCATCGTCTTTCCTTTAGCCGTTTCAGTGCGCAGTCAACTGGGCGTGCATTTCCTGCACAGAGATGACTTCCAACTTGTCCATGTACTTCATGCCTTCGACAGCGGCTTCAGCGCCTGCGATGGTCGTGAAGGTGGTGACACGGTTGAGCAATGCTGAGGTACGAATGTGACGCGAATCAGCAATCGCATTGCGACGCTCTTCCACAGTGTTGATGACCAACACGACTTCGTTGTTCTTAATACTGTCCACGATGTGTGGGCGACCTTCGGTCACTTTATTTACCACATCGCAAGGCACGCCTGCCTCCACAATGGCAGACGCTGTGCCTTTGGTCGCTATCAACTCAAAGCCCAAGGCAGACAGCTCACGCGCCACATTGATGGCACGAGGTTTGTCATTGTTCTTCACCGAGATGAACACTTTGCCAGTGGAACGACCATCGGCATCGCGTGGGCGTGGCAACTTGGTACCTGCACCCAATTGGCTCTTCACGAACGCTTCGCCAAAGGTTTTGCCCACGCCCATGACTTCGCCGGTGGACTTCATCTCTGGGCCGAGAATCGTATCGACACCTGGGAACTTCACAAATGGGAACACTGCTTCTTTCACACTGAAATAAGGCGGCGTAACTTCTTTCGCGATACCTTGTGATGCGAGCGTTTGACCAGCCATGCAACGTGCCGCCACCTTGGCCAACTGAATGCCAGTAGCTTTAGAGACATAAGGCACAGTGCGCGACGCACGTGGGTTCACTTCGAGCACGTAAATGACGTCTTTGCCGTCGACATGTTGAATCGCGAACTGCACGTTCATCAAGCCAACCACATTCAACGCACCGGCCATCGCAGCGGATTGGCGTTTGAGTTCAGTCACTGTGGCTTCTGACAACGAGTAAGGCGGCAAGGAACAAGCTGAGTCACCGCTGTGCACGCCTGCTTGTTCAATGTGTTCCATGACGCCGCCGATGAAGGTCTTGCCTTCTGGGTCGCGCAAGCAGTCCACATCGCACTCGATGGCGTCGTTCAAGAAACGGTCCAAGAGCACGGGCGAGTCGTTCGACACTTTGACCGCTTCGCGCATGTAGCGCTCAAGGTCACGTTGCTCGTGAACGATTTCCATCGCACGACCACCCAGCACATAGCTGGGGCGAACCACCAGGGGGTAGCCCAACTCAGCTGCTTTTTCAAGCGCTTCGGTTTCAGTGCGAGCAGTGGCGTTGGGTGGCTGACGCAAACCGAGGTCTTGCAACAACTTTTGGAAACGCTCACGGTCTTCCGCCGCGTCAATCATGTCGGGGCTGGTACCGATGATCGGCACGCCAGCAGCTTCTAAGCCGAGCGCCAATTTCAAAGGTGTTTGACCACCGTATTGCACGATGACGCCAGTTGGTTTTTCTTTGTCCACGATTTCGAGCACGTCTTCGAGCGTCAATGGCTCGAAGTACAAACGATCTGACGTGTCGTAGTCGGTCGACACAGTTTCGGGATTGCAGTTGACCATGATGGTTTCATAGCCGTCTTCGCGCATGGCAAGCGCAGCGTGAACGCAGCAGTAGTCAAACTCAATGCCTTGTCCAATGCGGTTAGGACCACCGCCGAGCACCATGATTTTTTTGTTGGTGGTGGGTTCTGCTTCGCATTCACCGTCACCATGACCTTCGTAGCACGAGTACATGTAAGCGGTATCGGTCGAGAACTCGGCTGCACAGGTATCCACGCGCTTGTACACAGGACGAACATTCAACTCATGGCGACGTGCACGCACAGCGTGCTCTGTGGTCTTGAGCAACTTAGCCAAGCGGCGATCGGAGAAACCCTTCTTTTTCAAGGCGCGCAACTCTTGAGCAGAAATTGCTTCGAGCGTGGTGGTCTCAAGTTCCAACTCGATCTTTACGATCTCTTCGATTTGCACCAAGAACCAGCGGTCAATCTTGGTGAGCGAGAACACTTCTTCCACGCTCATGCCTTGCGCAAACGCATCGCCCACATACCAAATGCGCTCTGGGCCTGGCTCGCCCAGTTCCTTCTCGAGCACTTCGCGGTCTTGCGTTTTTTCGTTCATGCCATCCACGCCCACTTCCAAACCGCGCAAGGCTTTTTGGAAGGACTCTTGGAAAGTACGCCCCATGGCCATCACCTCACCCACCGATTTCATTTGGGTGGTCAAGCGGCTGTCAGCTGTGGGGAATTTTTCAAATGCAAAACGTGGAATCTTTGTGACCACGTAGTCGATGGAAGGCTCGAACGATGCAGGTGTTGCACCGCCTGTGATTTCGTTGCGCAGCTCATCAAGCGTGTAGCCCACAGCCAACTTGGCTGCAACTTTCGCAATCGGGAAACCCGTGGCTTTAGAAGCCAAGGCCGATGAACGCGACACACGTGGGTTCATCTCAATGACGACCATGCGGCCGTCTTTGGGATTGATAGAGAACTGCACGTTAGAGCCGCCAGTGTCCACACCAATCTCACGCAACACGGCCAAAGAGGCATTGCGCATGATTTGGTATTCCTTGTCGGTCAAGGTTTGCGCGGGCGCCACGGTGATCGAGTCGCCGGTGTGCACGCCCATTGGGTCTAAGTTTTCGATGGAGCAAATGATGATGCAGTTGTCCGCCTTGTCGCGTACCACTTCCATCTCGTACTCTTTCCAGCCGACGAGCGATTCTTCAATCAACAACTCATTGGTGGGTGACGCTTCCAAGCCGCGCTTGCAAATCGTTTCAAACTCTTCCGAGTTGTAGGCAATACCACCACCGGTGCCACCGAGCGTGAAGCTGGGGCGAATGACAGTGGGGAAACCCACGCGCTTTTGCACATCCCAGGCTTCTTCCATGCTGTGAGCAATGCCTGAACGCGCAGAGCCCAGGCCGATCTTGGTCATGGCGTCTTTGAACTTCAAGCGGTCTTCGGCTTTGTCGATGGCTTCGGGGGTCGCGCCAATCAGCTCGACCTTGTACTTTGCCAACACACCGTGGTGCCACAAATCCAACGCACAGTTGAGCGCAGTTTGACCGCCCATGGTGGGCAGGATGGCGTCTGGGCGCTCTTTGGCAATGATCTTCTCAACCGTTTGCCAAGTGATGGGTTCGATGTAGGTGACGTCTGCCGTGGCAGGGTCGGTCATGATCGTGGCAGGGTTGCTGTTGATCAAGATGACTTTGTAGCCCTCTTCACGCAACGCTTTACACGCTTGCACGCCCGAATAGTCGAACTCACATGCCTGACCAATGATGATCGGGCCTGCGCCGATGATGAGAATACTTTTAATGTCTGAACGCTTAGGCATGATGGCTCTCGCAGGACCGCTCCAAGGGAGCTAGCGCCCCCTCGGGGGGCAGTGAATACATGAAATGATGAACGTGGGGGCTCAAGCTTTGCTCTCCATCAATTTGATGAAGCGGTCAAAGAGGTAAGCAATGTCGTGTGGACCGGGCGAGGCTTCAGGGTGACCTTGGAAGCAAAACGCTGGCTTGTCAGTACGGGCCAAACCTTGCAAGGTGCCGTCAAACAAAGACACGTGCGTTGCACGCAAGTTGGCTGGCAATGATTTTTCGTCCACCGCAAAACCGTGGTTTTGGCTGGTGATGGACACACGACCTGAGTCGAGGTCTTTCACGGGATGGTTAGCACCGTGGTGGCCAAACTTCATCTTGAAGGTTTTCGCGCCACTGGCCAAAGCCATGATTTGGTGGCCCAAGCAAATACCGAATGTGGGAATGCCGGTTTCGATCAACTCAGCAGCTGCAGCTATCGCGTAGTCGCATGGCTGAGGATCGCCAGGGCCGTTGGACAAGAAGATGCCATCTGGGTTGTGCTTGAGCACTTCTGCAGCAGGTGTCTTGGCGGGCACGACAGTCACTTTGCAGCCGCGCTGGGCCAACATGCGCAAGATGTTTTTCTTCACGCCAAAGTCGTAAGCGACCACATGGAATTTAGGCGCGGCCAAGTTGCCGTAGCCTTCGCCCAAGGTCCACTCGGTTTGCGTCCACTCATACGACTTGGACACAGTGACTTTTTGGGCCAAATCGAGGCCCGCCATATTGGGGGCGCCTTTGGCTGCAGCCACGGCTTGGTCGATCACCGCTTGTGTGACTTCTTGGCCTTTGGCCAAGCCAACGATCGCGCCGTTTTGCGCGCCTTTGGTGCGCAAGATGCGAGTGAGTTGGCGTGTGTCGATGTTGGCAATGGCGACCGTGCCTGCATCGGTCAAGTAGGCCGACAAGGTTTGGTTCGAGCGGAAGTTACTGGCCACCAAAGGCAAATCTTTGATGATCAAGCCAGCAGCATGGACTTTGTCAGCTTCGATGTCTTCCACGTTGACGCCGTAGTTACCGATGTGCGGGTACGTCAAAGTGACGATCTGCTGGCAGTAGCTGGGGTCAGTGAGGATTTCCTGGTAGCCGGTGAGTGAGGTGTTGAACACCACTTCGCCGACGGTAGAGCCTGATGCTCCGATCGAGTTGCCGATAAAGACCGTGCCGTCTGCGAGCGCCAAGATGGCGGGCGGGAAGGTTCCCTGAAGAGACAAAAGCACTGGGTTCTCCGGAATAGTTCGGGTACGCCTCAGCGCTCACCAGAGAACGTGTCTCTTGGGCTGCTTTGTTCGAGGAATTTGCCTAGGTTTGAGCTGTGGCGTACGGGTTGATGCGGGAAAGCCTCTCATTATATCCGAGGCACTGGTTTTCCCGAATCTAAGCAGGTGAATTAAGCCAAATGACAGGTGGCGCTGGCGTGTAAGCAAATAGCAGCAGCCGAGGCCACATTGAGCGACTCTTCCCCGCCCGGTTGGGCAATACACACGTGCACGGCAGCGCGTTCGGCCAAAGCAGGCGATACGCCCTGCCCTTCGTGGCCCATGAGCCAAGCGCAAGGCATCGGCAGCTTGGCCTCAGCCAGCAAGGTGTGTAAAAACGGGCCTTGGTGTGAACTGGTGGCGACCCAAGGCATCTCCAAAGCATTCAAATCGTCGGCGCTCAGGCCTTCGACCAAATGAAGCCCGAAATGTGCGCCCATACCAGCTCGCAAGACTTTGGGTGACCACAATGCTGCGGCACCTTTGATCGCCAACACTTGCTTAAAGCCAAAGGCAGAAGCACTTCGCAAAATCGAGCCTACATTGCCTGCATCTTGCACACGGTCCAACACGACCGTTGGCATGGTGGCTTGAACTTCTTTGGATGTCGGCGCTGCCAACACAAACCCCATCTTGGCGGGGGACTCAAGGCTGCTAATTTCGGCAAACAGCGCATCAGGCAAGACGGTGTTGCGATCAGCCGCTTGCGTCCATTCACGCGGCGCATTGGCCCACAGCGATTCAGCAAACACGGCATGCTCAGGCGTCACGCCACGCGTAAGCGCCGCGCGGCACAGATGGTCGCCCTCTAGCCACACACGGCCGAGTTTGCGGTACGCCGTGCTGTCTTGCGACAAACGGCGCAGGTCTTTGACCAAGGGGTTGTCACGCGAGGTGATCAAGTTCATTTCAAAATCTCGGCGACAGGAGAAAACGATTTGCGGTGCCAAGGCGTAGCGCCGTGCTTTTTGAGGGCTTGCAAGTGCGCCGCAGTGCCATAGCCTTTATGGCCATCAAAACCATATTGCGGGTACTGCGCGTGCAGTTCTTGACACCAACGGTCGCGATGGACTTTCGCCAAGATGGACGCCGCAGAAATGGTTTGCACCTTACTATCGCCTTTGACGATGGCTTCGGCCAACACATCCAACACGGGCAAACGGTTGCCATCGACCAGCACCTTGGTGGGCTTGAGGCGCAAGCCTTCGACGGCGCGACGCATGGCGAGCATGGTGGCTTGCAAAATGTTGAACTCGTCAATCTCTTCCACCGTCGCTTCAGCGATGGAACAGCACAAAGCCTTGGCGCGAATCTCGTCATACAAACGCTCGCGCTTCAAGGCGGTGAGTTTCTTGGAGTCGGCCAAGCCAGTAATGGGATTCAAGTCATCCAAGATCACAGCAGCAGCCACCACAGGGCCAGCCAGCGGACCACGACCAGCCTCATCCACCCCAGCGATCAAGCCTGGAGCATCCCAAATAAGAGGCGCCTGCTCAGCGCGCAAGAACTTTTTCGATCGCATGGGCCGCCAGTGCGGAGGTATCGCGACGCAGCGTGTCGTGGAGCGTCGCAAAGCGTTGTTGAACAGCGGCAGCCGCCGCAGGATTGTGTAGCCATTGCAACACCTCTTGTGCGAGTGCATCGGGCGTAGCGGCATCTTGCAACAACTCAGGCACAACAAAGTCTTGGCACAAGATATTGGGCAAACCGACCCAAGGCTGAAGCTTTTTACGGCGCATGATTTGCCAGCTCAGCCAATTCATGTTGTAGGCGATCACCATGGGGCGCTTGAACAACGCGGCTTCTAACGTGGCCGTACCACTGGCAATAAGCGTGACATCACAAGCAGCCAAGGCCGCATGGGATTGACCATCAAGGATTAAGAGATTGGGCACCTCGCCCACTTCTTTGACGATAGTCTCGATACGCGCGCGCAAAGCAGGCATCGCTGGCAATACAAAGTGCATGCCCGGCTGCTGCTTGGCCATGCGCTGGGCCGCTTGCAAAAAGCGCTGCGCCAAATAGTCAATTTCAGAACTGCGGCTGCCCGGTAGCAACGCCACCACCGTGGCGTCTTGCGGTAAGCCTAATGCAGTCCGAGCGGCAGCACGGTCAGGCACATCGGGAATGTTTTTGGCTAAAGGGTGCCCCACATACGTGGCATCAATGCCATGCTGAGCGAGCAAGTCCGTTTCAAACGGGAAGATGCACAACACGTGGTCCACACTTTGGCGAATTTTCTCGACACGGTCTGCGCGCCATGCCCAAATCGACGGACACACAAAGTGAATGGTGGGAACACCTTTGGCTTTGAGGTCACGTTCTAAATCAAGGTTGAAGTCGGGCGCATCTACACCAATGAAAGCAGCGGGAGGATTTGCCAGCAAGCGTTCGCGCAGCTGGCTGCGAATGCCCACAATTTCTCTGTAATGGCGCAGCACTTCGACATAGCCGCGCACCGCGAGTTTTTCGTAAGGCCACCAAGGCTCAAAACCCTGTGCAGCCATGCGTGGCCCACCAATGCCCGCACTGTGCATGTCGGGCCATTTTTCACGCATGCCACCGAGCAAAAGACCCGCAAGCAAATCACCCGAGGCCTCGCCTGCAACGAGCGAGAAAGACAGGGCCTCGGCCATTGGGTTTAGCGAATGATGCCGCGTTGCGGCGAAGTGGTGTTCAAGAAGTCCAGCATCATGGCCACATCGTCAGCAGCCTCTGGTTTTTCTTGCGTCAATGCAGCAATGCGCGCTTTGGCTTGCTCGAGCGTCAAATCATCGCGGTACAAGGCTTTGTGCATGCCTTTGACTGCGCTGATACGCTCAGCAGAAAAGCCGCGACGGCGCAAGCCTTCAAAGTTCATCGAACGGGGCTCAGCGGGTTGACCTTGGCACATCACAAACGGAGGCACATCGGCAAACAAGAGCGAATGCATGGCCGTGAAGCTATGCGCGCCAATACGCACAAACTGATGCACCACGGTAAAGCCGCCCAAGATCACCCAATCGCCCACATGCACATGACCAGCCAACTGCGCGCTGTTGGCAAAGATGGTGTGGTTACCCACCATGCAGTCATGCGCCAAGTGCACGTAGGCCATGATCCAGTTGTCGTTGCCCACCTTGGTCACACCTGCATCGCCGGGTGAGCCAATGTTGAACGTACAAAACTCACGGATGGTATTGCGGTCACCAATGATCAGCTCGCAAGGCTCGCCCGCGTACTTCTTGTCTTGCGGGATAGCGCCCAATGAGTTGAATTGAAAAATTCGGTTGTCATTGCCAATCGTGGTGTGGCCCTCAATGACGCAATGCGGACCAACGGTCGTTCCCGCGCCGATGCGAACGTTCGGCCCAATGATGGTGTAAGGCCCCACCTGCACCGAACTGTCAAGCTCGGCCTTGGGGTCCACAATGGCGGTGGCATGAATGAGGCTCATCGTCTATGTATGCTGCTTGTCTTGATTTAAGCGATGGTTCGCATGGTGCACATGAGTTCGGCTTCAACCGCAACATCATTACCCACCTTGCCACACGCTTTGAACTTGAAGATACCAGCTTTCATACGAAGCAACTCAACCTCAAGAACGAGTTGATCACCAGGCTCAACTGGGCGCTTAAAGCGCGCGCCATCGATACCAGCGAAGTAATACACCGTATTGTCATCAGGGGACGCACCCAAAGCATCAAATGACAGCAATGCGGCAGCTTGAGCCAAAGCTTCGAGCATCAACACGCCAGGCATCACAGGTCGGTGTGGGAAATGCCCAGTAAAAAAAGGTTCATTGATCGTGACGTTCTTGATGGCACGAATGCTCTTTCCCTTTTCAATCTCCAGCACACGATCTACCAACAAAATGGGATAACGGTGTGGCAACTGCTTCAAGATTTGGTGGATATCCATGCTCATTTTTTTTGACTTTCAAAGGCTGATTCAAGAGATTTGATACGGTCACGTAAGCGATGCAATTGGCGTAACGTGGCGGCGTTTTTCTCCCAAGACGTATTGTCGTCGATTGGAAACACACCGCTGTATTGGCCTGGCTGACGAATGGAGCGCATGACCACTGAGGCAGCTGAAATGTGCACGCCATCTGCCAATTGCAAATGTCCCAGCACCACCGCACCACCGCCCACCGTGCAATTGGCGCCAATGCGTGCACTACCTGCAACGCCAGCACAACCAGCCATAGCGGTATTTGCACCCACGTGTACGTTATGGCCAATTTGCACCAAGTTATCAAGCTTGACGCCATCCTCAATGACTGTGTCATCCAAAGCGCCACGGTCAACACAGCTATTGGCACCGATTTCAACATCGTTGCCAATACGAACCGCACCAAGTTGCTCAATCTTTTCCCAATGACCTTCGAATAAAGCAAAACCAAACCCGTCGGCGCCGATGACTACACCCGCATGCACGATGCAACGTTCGCCGATTCTGCAATCTTCTCCCACAGTCACACCCGACTTGAGCCAAGTGTTAGCGCCGATATGGGCTCCGCGTTCAATCACACACAACGGACCAATGCGCGCACTGGCGTGCACATGAGCTTGAGGATGAATCACTGCACTGGGGTGAATCAAAGGTTCGTCATGCACACGCGTGTGTTGACGCCACAGCTGGGTCAAGCGTGCAAAGTAGTGATACGGATTGTCGGCCACGATCAAGGCCATAGAAACCTTGACAGTCTCGGCGACTGCGGGCGACACAATGACACAACCCGCCTGTGTAGTGGCGAGTTGCGATTGGTATTTGGGATTGCTTAAAAAGCTCAGCGCATCAGCTTGAGCGGTGTCAAGCGGGGCGAGTTTTTGGATGATGAGCTGGGCGTCGCCAACTAGACGACCACCCAAACTTTCAACAATCTGGCCGAGACGCAGTGCCACGGCCGATTATTTAGTTGCGTTAATAACCTTGAGCACTTTATCAGTGATGTCGTGCTTGGGATTGACATACAAAGTACCGGTAGCCTCAATGATTAAATCGTATTTTTCTGACTCACCGATTTGCTTGATGACACGGCTAGCTCTATCGAAAACCTGTTGCATCTCTTCATTACGACGAGCATTCAGTTCTTCTTGGAATTCGCGACCCTTACGTTTGAGATCACGATCTTGCTCTGCAAATTGCTTCTGACGAGATTGGCGTTGAGACTCAGAGAGCGTCGGGGCATCACGCTCGAATTTTTCTATCGCGGCCTTAAAAGTTTTATCAGTCTCAAGCAGCTCTTTTTCCCGCTTAGAAAACTCTTGCTGCAACTTAGCCTCTGCTTGTTTCGTCATGTAGGACTCCTTGATCACGCGATCAGGTAACACCACGCCAATACGAAGTTCTTGTGCACTTACATTGGAGACGCTAAAGCAAATAGCTGCTGCAAATAAAACTCGACGAATAAATATAGTCATCAGAAAGAAGTCCCGATTTGAAATTGCAATTGTTGAATTCTATCGCCAGGGAATGACTTAACTGGACGCGCCCACGCGAAGCGCAAAGGCCCCATCGGGGACACCCAGCTCAAACCAACACCATAGGCACTGCGCAACTGCCCTAGGTCAACTTTTTCAAGCTCACCGTAAACGTTGCCCATATCAAAAAACCCATACAAGCGAAGCGTTCGGTCGTTACCAGCCCCTGGGAACGGCATCAAAAACTCAGTATTCAGGGTGAGCTTCTTTGCACCACCGATCACAGGGCCAGTGATGTCACGAGGGCCTAAAGTACCTTGCTCAAAACCCCTGACTGAACCTAAACCACCCGAGTAGTAGTTTTTATAGAAAGGAAGCTTCTGGCCATTCAAGCCTTGACCAACGCCGATATCCGCATTGAATGCAAATGTGTACTTTTTGGTGAACGGAAAATACTGCTGATACTGTCCACCAACCTTGGTGTAACGCGCATCACCAAACGCCCCCAATTCACTGTTGACGCGAATGAACTTACCGTTGTTTGGATTGAGGTAGCTATCGCGGCTGTCACGTGCCCAACCCGCTGTGATCGGAACGTTCTGCGCAACACAACCAAACTGTTGGCACAAATCAGCATGAACACCCAACATATTGGTGCCTGGCACTAGTTCGGTTCGTTCTGCTGCAGACCCCACAAAAATACGGTCGAATTCGCTAAATGGAAGGCCAAATCTCAACCCCAAACCAGAAGTAATCAAGCGGTAGTTACCGCCCTGCTCCACGTAAGGTTTGCTTGAGCGGTGATACAACTCAAACGTACGCGAGACGCCGTCCTCTGTGAAATACGGATCGGTAGTATTGAGTACGTAATATTGATTGAACTTACTTGTGCTGACCTGAACGCCTAAGTTGTGACCTGAGCCAAACACGTTGTCTTGCTGGATACCAAAAGACAGGGTCACTTTTTCCGCACTTGAGAAACCTGCACCCAGCGTCAACATGCCCGTTGGCTTCTCAACCACATTGACATTCAAATCCACTTGATCTTGCGTGCCTGGAACTTCTTGGGTGTCGATATCGACATCTTTAAAGTAGCCCAAACGATTCACACGATCGCGAGACAAGCGAATTTTTTCCCCGTCATACCAAGACGATTCGGTTTGACGAAATTCACGACGCACGATTTGATCACGCGTGCGGTTGTTGCCCACAATATTGATACGGCGCACGTAGGCGCGACGTGCAGGATCTGCGACCAAAACAAGCTTCACACGGTTAGTGGCGCGATCGATCTCAGGGCGAACGTCTGTACGGGCAAAGGCAAAACCGAAATTACCAAAATATTCGTTGAAAGCCTTGGTGGTGCGAGCTACTTCATCGGCGTTGTAAGCCTTGCCTGCTTGAATTTCAATGAGTGACTTGAACTCATCATCCTTGCCCAAGTAGTAACCTTCCATGGCCACTTCTGACACCACAAAGCGGTCACCCTCAGTCACATTGATGGTGATGCTGATATCTTGTTTGTTCGGAGAGATCGCGACTTGGGTTGAGTCAATACGAAACTCCAAATAACCGCGAGCCAGATACCAAGCTCGCAATGTTTCCAAATCGGCATTGAGCTTGGTACGCGAATAACGGTCTGACTTGGTGTACCAGCTCAGCCAGTTACCTGTACCTTGATCAAACTGATCCAACAACTTGGATTCATCAAATGCTTTGGCACCCACCACACGCATCTCTTTGATTTTGGCCAAGTCACCTTCGACGACCGTGAACGACAAGTTCACACGGTTACGTTCAGCTGGCGTGATGGTGGTGATGATTTCAGCGCCATACAAACTACGGTTGACATACTGACGCTTGAGCTCTTGCTCAGCACGATCAGCCAACGCTTTGTCAAAGGGCCGGCCTTCTGCAAGGCCAATATCCTTCAACGCTTTTTTCAACGTGTCTTTGTCAAACTCTTTGGTGCCGATGAATTCAACGGCTGCAATATTAGGACGCTCCTCCACAATCAACACCAATACATCGCCATTGACTTCAATTCGTACGTCTTTGAAAAGACCTAAGGCAAACAAGCTGCGAATGGCAGCTGCCCCTTTTTCCTCGGTGTAGTCATCGCCCACACGAAACGGAATAGATGCAAACACCGTACCAGGCTCAACACGCTGCAAGCCTTCGACACGGATGTCACGCACATTGAAAGGATCAGCCGCCAGGGCATTGAAGGCAATCACTGAGCCCGCAATCAATGCGGCAGTGCGGGCCAATGTGGTTCGACGAAATTGTGAAAGTTGCATGTTTATAGGGTGCTTCGAAATGCTTAGGGCAGCCAACCTAGGCGAACCACATCGTTAAAGAGAGAAAAAACCATCAGTGACAGCAAGATCGCCAACCCCGCGCGTTGCATGGCGTCTAGCCATTTGGGCGAAGGAGGACGCCCTGCACAGGCCTCGTAAAGATAATACAACAGGTGCCCACCATCAAGCATGGGCAAAGGCAGCAGGTTGAACACGCCCAGGCTGATACTAACTAAAGCCAAATAGCTCAAATACGCACCGATGCCAAGGCTTGCAGATCGTCCTGCATAGTCGGCCATCGTGAGTGGACCGCTCAAGTTATCCAAAGAGGCATGACCAGTGAGCAGACGCCACAACATGTCAAGCGTCATGGCAATCACTTCTGATGTTTGGGCAAATGCTCTAGCCAAGCCGTCAAACATGCCATATTGCACCCATACTTTGGCAGGCGGCTCACCCACTTGGGCGCCAATGCGCCCCACATAATCAGCGCCCTCAAGCAAGCGCTGCGGTGTGACCTCGATTTGCAGATGACGGCCTGCACGCGAAACATCCCAAACTTGAGCCGTAGGCACTTGGGCCTGGCCACTGCGTCGAACCATCGCCCTTAAAGCAGTGCCATCCGTCACGATAACGCCATCAATTCGCATGACCTCGTCGCCACGCTGCAAGCCTGCTGCATGCGCGGGCATGCCCACTTGCACTTCGCCCAATACAGCACGACTCCACGCACTGGTCAAGCCACGCGCTTGCCAAGCATTGCTGTCTTTTGAAATAGCGCCATCTGGCAGCTCTGCCAAACGCAACAAATGCGGCGTCTGTTTACCCTGCGGTTGCACCTCAATATGAAGAGGCAAAGCATCTTGTTGCATTACCCACCACCGCAATGCATCGAGCGAGGCAACCTCTTGCAATTCATTTGCTGAAGACCCAGCACGCACAACCGTATCACCGCTGCGCAAACCTGCGACATCTGCGACCGACCCCGCAACGGGAGCCGCCAACGTGGCTTTTGTTTCATATTGACCCAGCCAAAACGTGGCCGCATACAAACACACGGCCAACAGCAAATTAGCCAATGGCCCAGCAGCCACAATAGCCGCCCTCGCCCACAAAGGCTGACGATTGAACGCCATGTTCACATCTTGCGGTGCTACGTCGGCTTCACGCTCATCGAGCATCTTCACGTAGCCCCCCAATGGGATCCAGCTGATGCAAAACTCTGTGTCTTGCCCTGGATGGGGATTGCGCGATTTCCAACACAGCAAGGGTTTGCCAAAGCCAATTGAAAACGTGAGTACCTTGACACCACACGCCACCGCCACACGATAGTGGCCCCACTCGTGCACGGTGATGAGTACACCCAGCGCGAGTAAAAAGGCCAAGAGGGTCATGGGTTATTGAGTCAACAAACGCACCGCATCTTCAGCCACCGCGCGTGCTTGTGCATCGAGTGCCAACAGATCGTCCAAACTGTGCGGCATAGCAGGCGACAGATGCGACATACAGTTTTGATTCACCACATGGATTTGATCAAAGCGAATGCGGCGGTCTAAAAACGCTGCCACAGCAATTTCGTTAGCCGCATTGAGCACGGCGGTTGTACCGCGTGGACCGCGCAAGGCATCCCATGCCAAATGAATGCCTGCAAAACGCTCGGGGTGGCCATGGTCATCTAAAGCTTCAAAAGTCATGGCTGACAAGGCATGAAAGTCCAATGCTTGCGCACCAGACGCCATGCGCTCTGGCCAGCTCAAACCATAAGCGATGGGCACCCGCATGTCAGGCGTACCCAGCTGCGCCACCACAGACATATCGCGGTACTGCACCATCGAATGAATAATGCTTTGAGGGTGAATCACCACCTCTAAACGCTCTGGTGGCAAGCCAAACAAGTAGCGCGCTTCAATCACCTCAAGCGCTTTGTTCATCATGGTGGCCGAGTCCACTGAGATCTTTCGCCCCATCACCCAATTGGGGTGCGCGCAAGCTTGCTCAGGCGTCACATCTTTGAGCGTGGCCACATCACGTGTGCGAAATGGACCACCCGATGCTGTGAGAATGATTTTCTCGACACGCGTATCCCAAGTCGAAGCGTCTTCTGGCAGCGACTGAAAAATAGCGGAGTGTTCGCTGTCAATCGGCAACAGCGTTGCACCGCCTTGTTTGACGGCATCTAAAAACACATCACCGCCAACGACCAAGGCCTCTTTGTTCGCCAGAAGCAACCGCTTACCGGCACGTGCAGCAGCCAAACAAGGTGACAAACCTGCAGCACCCACAATGGCGGCCATGACAGCATCAACTTCTGGATGAGCTGAAATATCATCCAAAGCCAGTGAGTCACTGAGCACCTCTGTGGCCAAACCTTCTGCTTTTAGTTTGTCTTTGAGTTGTTCTGCGGCCTGTGCATGAACCATCACGGCAAAGCGCGGTTTGAACTGCGCGCATTGGCGCAGCATCAAATCAACTTGCGTTGCACCTGAAAGCGCGAAGACTTCAAAACGATCTGGATGACGCGCAATGACGTCTAAGGTATTGGTGCCAATTGAGCCGGTCGAGCCCAGCACAGTGATGCGTTGTGGCTGCATGCCCATGCGTGTATTTGTCAAAGCGATTGCGCCAACATCATGGCCAACGGCAAGGCGGGCAGCAAGGCATCGACCCGATCCAACACACCACCATGACCTGGCAGCAACTGGCTGCTGTCTTTCATACCCGCACTGCGCTTGACCAATGACTCAACCAAGTCACCCGCCACACTCATCATGGTGAGGAACAGCGTCGCTAACACCAAAAACGGTGCACCACGGTTGTAAAGACGGGTGTAGAGGCTTTCGCTGTCAACCACATATTGCGTGTCAAGCCAAATCCACACGCAAGCCATGAGCAACACACCCACCATGCCACCCCACACACCTTCCCAACTTTTGCCGGGACTGATGGCGGGTGCGAGCTTTCGGCGACCAAATGCACGACCCGAGAAATAAGCAGCAATGTCGGCCATCCACACCAAGAACAGCACAGACAGCAAGAAGTTCACACCCATGACCTTGGCTTGGTACATGGCCACCCATGTGAGCCATAGGGCCAGCACGCCCACCACCAAACGCAGAGCACGCGAAATACTGGCCCAACGCTCGACCCCATGGCGAATCAGCCAACCGGCCACCAGAACCCATGCAGCACCCGTGATCGTCCAGATATTGGCGGGCGCTTCATAGGCCCATCGTGCAGACCAGGCATACAAACACAGCATGACGCACACAGCGGCAACGCGCAATGAGCCGCGCATGGCAAAACCATTCAAACGGCCCCACTCCCACGCACCTGCAGCAATCAGAACAAGGGTAAGCCCAGCCAAAGGCTCAGCGGTATCCGCCAACAAGGCTGGCAGCACCAGCGCCAACAAGACCAGCGCGGTGATGACGCGTTGCTTCAACATCTGAGTTAAACCGCCATGATTTCTTGTTCTTTGCTGGCGATCAATTTGTCGATCTCAGCAATGTGGCTGTCGGTTACTTTTTGGATGTCAGCTTCTGCACGTTTTTGATCGTCTTCAGAAGCGAGTTTGTCCTTCACCAATTTCTTCACAGATTCGTTGGCATCACGACGCAAATTACGCACAGCGATCTTGGCGTTTTCGCCGTCGTTGCGAACCACTTTGGTCAACTCTTTGCGACGCTCTTCTGACATCGGTGGCATAGGTACGCGAATCAACTCACCCATGGCCGATGGGTTCAAACCCAAATCGCTGTCGCGAATCGCTTTTTCAATCTTGGCAGCCATTGGCTTTTCCCAAGGCTGAACGCTCAAGGTACGGGCGTCGAGCAACGACACGTTGGCCACTTGGCTGATTGGCACCATCGAGCCGTAGTAATCGACTTGCACGCTGTCCAGCAGCGAAGGACTGGGACGACCGGTGCGAATTTTGGTCAAGCTATTGCTAAAGGCCGCAATCGATTGGCCCATTTTGGTTTCGGTTGTTTTCTTGATGTCAGCGATGGTCATGTTGTGCTCCTCAGGTAGCAGTGTGAGGTTCAGAGAAATCGAAAATTAGGCGTGCACCAAGGTGCCTTCGTCTTCGCCCATAACAACACGCTTGAGCGCGCCGCTTTTGAAAATGGAGAAGACTTTGATCGGCAGCTTTTGATCACGGCACAGGGCAAATGCGGTGGCGTCCATGATGCCAAGGTTCTGGCCAATCGCGTCATCGAAACTGAGTTCGGAGTAACGCGTCGCTTTGGGATCTTTCTTGGGGTCTGCGGTGTAAACACCATCCACCTTGGTGGCCTTGAGCACCATCTCAGCCCCAATTTCTGCACCGCGCAACGCAGCAGCGGTGTCAGTGGTGAAGAAGGGGTTGCCTGTACCGGCTGCAAACACCACAACCTTGCCCTCTTCGAGGTATTGCAAAGCTTTGGGACGCACATACGGCTCGACCACTTGGTCGATGGCGATGGCAGACATCACACGCGCAGTCATGCCAGTTTTGTTCATGGCATCGGCCAAGGCCAAGGAGTTCATCACTGTGGCCAACATGCCCATGTAATCAGCCGTGGCGCGATCCATGCCGACAGAACCGCCCGCGACACCACGGAAGATATTGCCACCACCAATCACCACCGCCACTTCCACACCGAGTTGCGTGACTTCATTGACTTCACCCACGATGCGTTCAATCGTGGCGCGGTTGATACCAAATGCATCGTCACCCATCAGGGCCTCCCCAGACAGCTTGAGCAAAATACGCTTAAAGGCTGGTTGAGGTGTGGTCATGAATAAGCTCCTTGATGTGTGCAGTGAAATTGATGTATGGGGGATATCAAAAGGGGAGCCTAAGCCCCCCTTTATTTTTTAAGCAGTTTGCTTAGCGGCAGCGACTTGGGCCGCCACTTCGGCTGCAAAGTCGTCGACCTTCTTCTCAATGCCTTCGCCCACCACGTACAGGGTGAAAGAAGCCACTTTGGTGTTGGCAGCCTTGAGCATTTGCTCAACGGTTTGCTTGTCATTCTTCACGAAAGTTTGGTCAAACAAAGACACCTCTTTGAGGTACTTCTGCACAGAACCTTCCACCATCTTGGTGACGATGTCAGCAGGCTTGCCAGACTCAGCAGCCTTAGCTGCAGCCACTGAACGCTCTTTTTCGATCAAGTCAGCAGGCACTTCAGCGCTGGTCAAAGCCACTGGCTTCATCGCAGCCACGTGCATGGCCACATCTTTAGCAGCTGTTTCGTCGCCGTCGAACTCGACCAACACACCAATGCGTGTGCCGTGCAAATAAGAAGCCAACTTGTGTGCCCCGTCGAAACGCTTGAAGCGGCGGAAGCTCATGTTCTCACCGATCTTGCCAATCAAGCCTTTGCGCACGTCTTCGAGCGTTGGGCCGAAAGTTTCTTGCTCGTAAGGCAATGCACCCAAAGCTTCGATCGAAGCTGGGTTGTGCTCAGCCACCAACTTGGCAGCGGCTTGTGCCATCGCCAAGAAGCTGTCGTTCTTGGTCACGAAGTCAGTTTCGCAGTTCACTTCAAGCAAAGCACCTTTGTTGCCGCTGATGAAGCTGGTCACAACGCCTTCGGCGGTCACGCGGCTAGAAGCCTTGCCAGCTTTGCTGCCGAGCTTGACGCGCAACAGTTCTTCTGCTTTGGCCATGTCGCCGCCGGCCTCGGTCAACGCTTTTTTGCACTCCATCATGGGTGCGTCGGTTTTTGCGCGCAGTTCAGCGACCATGCTTGCGGTAATTGCTGCCATTTAATTTCTCCGTATTCAGTTCAAAACAATTGGGTGTGAAAAAGGGGCTTCACAAGCCCCTTTTCAAGCTTGGGTTGCGCGATTAAGCAGCGACTTCAACAAACTCTTCGCCGCCTTCGGTCACAGCCTTGACCAGGTCGTTGGTGGCATTGGCACGGCCTTCGATGATCGCGTCAGCGATACCGCGAGCGTACAAAGTCACAGCCTTAGAAGAGTCATCGTTACCTGGGATGATGTAGTCGATGCCTTCGGGCGAGTGGTTAGAGTCCACCACACCGATCAATGGGATGCCCAGCTTGCGAGCTTCAGCGATGGCAATCTTGTGGTAACCGACGTCGATCACAAAGATCGCATCTGGCAACACAGCCATATCTTGAATACCGCCGATGTCTTTCTCAAGCTTTTCCATTTCGCGCTTGAACATCAACTGTTCTTTTTTCGACAAAGCGTCCAAACCAGCTTCTTGCTGGATCTTCATGTCTTTCAAACGCTTGATCGATGTCTTAACGGTTTTGAAGTTAGTCAACATGCCGCCCAACCAACGTTGGTCAACATAAGGCACGCCAGCGCGTTGCGCTTCAGCTGCAACGATTTCGCGTGATTGACGCTTGGTACCGATCATCAACACAGTGCCACGGTTCGCAGACAACTGCTTGACGAACTTGATGGCATCTTGGAACATCGGCAACGATTTTTCCAAGTTGATGATGTGAATTTTGTTGCGGTGACCGAAGATGAAGGGAGACATCTTGGGGTTCCAGAAGCGAGTTTGGTGACCAAAGTGGACGCCTGCTTCCAGCATATCGCGCATAGTGACTGACATAAAAATACTCCAAAGGTTGGGTCTAAAATCCAGCCCATCATCACCGCCAGTTTTCATTTTTGAAAAGCTTTTGGCAACACCTTGATTGGACTGGTTTGCGAGTGATGTTTATCCGAACTTGATGCAAATGCCTCAAACCTCGGAAAAACCCGATAATTCTAGCACACCCATACATGCCCTTATCCCCCATCCACACGCCTTCAACAAGGATTTGCCCATGAAGGTCGCCGTGATCGGCGCAGGCGTGATTGGCATCACCACCGCCTACGAATTGGCCACGCAAGGCCATCAAGTCACCGTATTCGAGCGCAATGGCGCGGCCGCTGAAGAATGCAGCTTTGCTAACACGGGGGTAGCCTCTGTAGGCTATGCCGCACCTTGGTCGCGTCCTGGCGTGGTCAAACACATCCTGTCGCACGTGTGGCAACGCGATACGCCACTTCGCATGAGCAGCCCGAGCATGGCCGATTGGCGCTGGCTATGGCAAATGCGCAAAGCCAGCAAGCCCGCTACATTTGCACGCAACCGTGTCAGCATGCTGCGTTTGGCCGAGTACAGCCAGCACCGCATGCGCACGCTCACAGACACGCTGAACCTAGAACACGAGCGCAACCGAGGTTTCATGGTGCTGTTGCGCACGGAGCGTGACATCCAACTCATGCAAAACAGCTTGCAAGTCTTGCGCGATGCGGGGCTGAGCTTCAAGACTTTGAGTGCCGAAGAAGCCCACGACATTGAACCGGCACTCAACCCAGAAACTTCTCTGGCCCAAGCCATTCATTTCCCAGACGATGAAGTTGGCAATTGCCGCCAGTTCACGCTGCTACTCAAAAGCGAATCGGAAACTTTAGGAGTGAAATTTCGCTTCAACACGACCGTGCAGCCGCTATCCAACGCACAGCCCAAAACAATTCGCACGTCCGAGCAAGACATGGGTGAAAAGTTTGATGCGGTGGTGGTGTGTGCTGGCCTAGCCAGTGCGCAACTTGTACGCCCCCTAGGACTGCGCATTCCTCTGGCTGCCGTACACGGGTACGCCATCAGTGCGGCCGTGCGTGAACCATTAGATGCGCCACGCAGTGGTGTCATCGATGAACAATACAAAGTTGCCATCAGCCGCTTGGGGCAGCGTGTGCGTATATCGGGCGGTTCTGAAATCGGCGGCAACGCCAAGCGCCACGACCCGGCCAGCATCAAAACGCTCTATCGCGTGCTGGACAACTGGTTTCCCGGCGCAGCGCGTACGCAGGACAGTGTGCAGGTATGGAAAGGCTCGCGCCCCATGCTACCCGATGGCCCACCCATCGTTGGCGCAAGTGGCATATCTGGCGTGTGGCTCAACCTTGGACACGGCGCAAGCGGCTGGGCCTTGGCTTGCGGCAGTGCACGCGTGGTCGCCGACAGCATCAACGGCAAAAGCCCAGACATTGATTTGCAAGGCCTCGGCCTTGAACGACTGCATCTTCAGCGATGAGCGCCACAGGCCTGACGCAACGCATCGACAGCCAAGCCAAGTGTCCGCTGTTCAACGTGGCGCAGACCCGAAGCATTGAGGCCGAAGCACAAGCCACCCTCTCCGCTTACACCCTCATGCAGCGTGCAGGTTTGGCCACGGCACAACTGGCATTGGCTATCGCACCGCATGCACAAAAAATTTGGATCGCCTGCGGCCCTGGCAACAACGGCGGCGATGGCCTCGAGGCGGCTGTGCATTTGCTGTCATGGGGCAAACACCCTATCGTGACTTGGTTAGGACAAGCTGAACACAGTCCAGCTGACGCACAGCAAGAATGGCAGCGCGCCAAAGCAGCGGGCGTGACGTTCACTCAGCAAATTCCCGAACAGTTTGACCTCGCGATTGATGCCTTGCTTGGCATCGGCGCACAACGCACACCAGAGGGCGTGATGGCTCAGTGCCTAACCACATTGCAAACCACCACCGCAACTGTGCTGTGCATAGACACTCCCACAGGCTTGCATGCAGACACTGGCGAATGGTTAGGAGCATGCAATGCAAAACCCAACAACACCCAACGGCATACGCTCAGCTTGCTGACCTTAAAGACCGGCCTATTCACAGCGGATGGGCGTGATGCAGCAGGTCAAGTCTGGTTCAACGACCTGCACGTTGAAACGCCACACGCATGCACAGCATGGCTGCAACAACACACCACAGCATCAAGCAACCGACCACACAACACCCACAAAGGTAGCTATGGTGATGTGTCGGTGATCGGCGGCGCACAAGGCATGAGTGGTGCAGCTATTCTGGCAGCGCTCGCTGCTTTACACGGCGGCGCAGGCCGTGTGTTTGCGGGGGTCATGGACGCATCTGCGCGACATGCCATTTCAGCAAAATACCCGCCCTTGATGGTGCGTGCACCGGAAGACTTGAATCTACAAACATCCACTGTTGTGTGTGGCTGCGGTGGCGGCAATGAGATTCACGCACTTTTGCCAAATGTGCTGTCATCCTCAAAAAAACTGGTGCTCGATGCTGATGCACTCAATGCTGTGGCTCGCGATACATCGTTACAAAGCTTGTTGATCAAACGTAGCGCACGACACAAACCCACCGTACTCACCCCTCACCCGCTTGAAGCAGCACGCTTGCTGAACTGCACAGCCAACGACGTGCAGCACAACCGACTACTCGCCGCGCAGCAATTGGCTGATCAATTTCAGTGCGTGGTGGTACTCAAAGGCTCTGGCAGCATCGTCGCCTGCCCAAAGCAACCACCCATCATCAACGGCTCTGGCAATGCCTTGCTAGCCACGGCTGGCACAGGGGATGTATTGGCGGGTCTGGTAGGTGCGTACATCACAAGCGATGACGATGTGTTTCAAACGACCTGCCAAGCCGTGTTTGCACACGGGCAAATAGCAGACGAATGGCCTAGCACAGGGCCTGCACTCGATGCAGCCCTACTGGCTGCATCAGTGCGTTAACGCTTAAGCGAACTACTTTCGAGAACGTCGGCTCTTTGTGCCGGCTTTTTTGTCAGCGGATTTACCCGAACGTCCTGAAGCCGATTTAGATTCCCCACGGCCGCCCTTGCCACTGATTTTGGTGAACGCCTTTTTGACCGCGGTTTTGAAGTTTTGCATGGGAGAACTGGCAGCATCTTTGCCATTGCGTGGCAACAGCTCGTCAGCTTCACGCACCAAGCGGAAATCAATCTTGCGGCCATCCAGATCCACACGACTCACCTGAATACGCACGCGAGAACCAATGCCATAGCGAATGCCTGTGCGCTCACCGCGAAGCTCTTGACGCATTTCGTCAAAGCGGAAGTATTCACCACCGAGTTCGGTGATGTGCACCAAGCCTTCGACGTACATCGCATCCAAGGTCACAAACAAACCAAAGCCTGTGGCTGAAGTCACGACACCGCCGTACTCTTCACCCAAATGCTCGCGCATGTATTTGCATTTGAGCCATGCCTCGACATCGCGGCTGGCTTCATCGGCGCGACGTTCGTTAGCACTGCAATGCAAACCTGCGGCTTCCCAGGCTTGCTGGTCTGGCGATGGCTTGGTCTTAACGGCCAATTTACCCTCGGGCTCGCGCACACGCGAAGCCAAACGACGGGCCAACTTGGCATGTGCTTCGCCCGGCGTAGGCAAAGCGGGCAAGGTGTACTTGCGTTTGGTCAAAATCGCTTTGATGACGCGATGCACCAGCAAGTCGGGATAACGACGAATCGGGCTGGTGAAGTGGGTGTACGCCTCAAACGCCAAGCCAAAGTGGCCGTTGTTGTCTGGCGTGTACACAGCCTGCGACATCGAGCGCAGCAACATCGAATGAATTTGCTGCGCGTCTGGTCGCTCTTTGGTAGCCTCGGCTATCGCCTGGAACTCTGAGGGCTTTGGGTTGTCACCCACCGTCAACCCCACATTGGTGGCCTTGAGGTAACCGCGCAGCAAATCAATCTTTTCAGGTGTTGGACCTTCATGCACGCGGAACAAACCTGGGTGCTTGCTTTGCAAAATAAAGTCCGCGCTGCACACGTTGGCGGCCAACATAGCCTCTTCAATGAGTTTGTGCGCGTCATTTCGCACGCGCGGAATAATTTTGTCGATGCGGCCACTTTCGTCACACACGATTTGCGTCTCAGTGGTCTCAAAGTCAACCGCACCGCGCACACGACGCGCCTTCAACAGCGCGCCGTACACATCATGCAAGTTAAGCAAATCTTCAATGCGGTCTTTGCGCTTGGCAGCTTCGGGACCGCGTGTGTTCGACAAAATCGCAGCCACTTCGGTATACGTAAAGCGTGCGTGGCTGAACATCACCGCAGGATAAAACTGATACGCCTCTACATCGCCTGATGCGCTGATGAGCATGTCGCACACCATGCACAAACGCTCGACGTCTGGGTTCAATGAGCACAAACCATTCGATAGCTTCTCGGGCAACATCGGAATCACACGTCGCGGGAAGTACACGCTGGTGGCGCGGTCATAGGCATCCACGTCAATCGCGCTGCCTGTTTCCACATAATTGCTCACATCGGCAATGGCCACCAACAAGCGCCAGCCTTTGCCCTTGCCAACTTTGGCAGGCTCGCAATACACCGCATCGTCAAAGTCGCGTGCGTCTTCACCGTCGATGGTGACCAAGGGCACATCGGTTAAATCGACACGGCCTTTTTTATCTTCCGGTCTTACTTTGTCGGGCAGGCTGCGGGCCATGGCCAGACAAGCGTCTGAGAACTCATGCGGCACGCCATATTTACGCACGGCAATTTCGATTTCCATGCCAGGGTCATCTACCTCGCCCAACACTTCTTTGATGCGACCGACAGGCTGACCGTACAAGCTTGGCGGCTCTGTGAGCTCGACAACAACCACTTGTCCCACCGCAGCTTTGGCGGTCGCACCTTTGTTGATCAACACATCTTGGCCGTAGCGCTTGTCTTCTGGCGCAACCAACCACACGCCACTTTCTTGCAGCAAGCGACCGATGATGGGCTGCTTGGAGCGTTCCAAAATTTCAACCACGCGCCCCTCTGGACGCCCTTTGCGATCTAAGCGAACAACACGTGCTTTGACGCGATCGCGATGCAACACAGCGCGCATTTCGTTAGGGGGCAAAAAGATATCAGGCGAGCCATCATCTCGTTGCACAAAGCCATGCCCATCACGGTGACCCGAGACGGTGCCGACAAACTCTTCCAGTAAACCACTGGTGTGTGCGGAATTCTTGATACAATGCCTCTCTTTCCTGAAATGCCCAGGTGGCGGAATTGGTAGACGCACTAGTTTCAGGTACTAGCGAGTAACATCGTGGGGGTTCGAGTCCCTTCCTGGGCACCAATATAAGT
>JACCDS012496704.1_pt1 | contig 42319 bp, 24 predicted proteins | sample 7446441 | NCBI WGS metagenome assembly JACCDS01 (sample SAMN15323445, study PRJNA562643) | freshwater metagenome | isolation source: river surface water | place: USA:Blue River Watershed | collected 2017-08-17 | reverse complement strand
CATTGGCCGATACGGCCACATGACCATCTTTCATATACCTATCGGGGCCGTAGCCCATCAACTTCCAAGTATGCCCTTGGTCTTCAGAATAATATCGGTGTTTGGCAGAGCGAACCATGTATTGTGTGTTTTTGGCCGCTACGGCAATTGCAGCGGTAGAACCCATTGCGGGAGAATGACGCCCCCATTTAGGCGACTCATTAATGTTGTGGTGAACAAAACCATCATAATCGCCAATGACTGATACAAGTGGCCCATTAGGTATGCTCACTACTTCAAAAGGCACAGTTTCTTCGAGGCCCTTGCACATAAATTTCCATTCGGTAACATCGTCCCACACATTGTTGCAACAAAAAATGCCATTGCCCGATGTTACAAATGCGCGGTTGCTATTAAAAGGATCCAATTCTATGGAACAAGCCCAATGTATGGCATGCTTGTTTATCCAAGGAAAGCCATTGGTATCCATTTTTATTTTTTTCAGTTTAGACAAATCTTTCCAAGTATCTCCGCCATCGGTACTGGTAAAAATCACATCGCCGTGCCCCCAAGGTTGTTTTTCCCAATGACCATAGGTAGAGGCAATGATTTTTTCGGGGTCGTTGGGGTCAATACTGATACCACAAAAAGTTCTACCAACACCGTAGGGCGTGCAATTGCTCCAAATGCCGGAATGGGTTTTGTAGCGATAAATAGCACCACTTTCCCAATTGCCATAAGTAATATAGAGCGAGCTATCGCTAGCTAAGGCACAGCGCTGTGGCAACGCATTTTCCATACCGGGCGATATGGCCGACCAAGTTTCGCCGGCATCGCGACTTACAAACAGGTTTTTTCCTTTTTTAAACACCCCAACATAAATGACCGGAGTAGCCTCGTCTTGTTTGCCAAAACTTTTATCAAATTGCACAAAACTAATATGGCTATTACCTACATTGGGAAACGTTTTTACGGGACGCCAAGAAGCACCGCTGTTGGTACTTTTAAACAGTCCTTTGCCCCGAGAACCGCAAAACAACACCGAACCTTTGTTGGGATCTACAGCCAATATTTCGCCCTTTTGCCTGTCGGCACCGTTGCCATTGGCTTTGAACATATCGGTAACATCGGTAATAGCAAAGGTTTTGCCGTAATCGTTAGAGCGTAGTATGGCCGATGTACCACCATTCCAATAGCTAGTTCCCACAAACAAGTACAATTTATTGGGCGCTTGGGGGTCTATAGCAAAACTTTCTACGCCTTGGTACGAGAGTTTATCGGCGGGAGTCCAATCGAGCAACGGAGTCCACGACTGCCCTGCTTCGTCCCAACGATAGGCACCTCCGACATCGGTTCTACAATAAATGAGGTTTTTTTGAGTAGCACAAGTTAATACCGCCGTTACAAATCCGCCGCCACCAATGTTTACATTGCCAAATGTTTGCGCATTTACCAAGCCCACACATAGCCATGCCCAACAACTTATGAATATTTTTTTTATCACTATTTAATCAATTATAAGTTATACTATTCAAATAATTTTAAATTTGGGCGTTCCCCTGCGGGTCGGGCTTTTCGCTCATACTCCTCGCCGCCACCTTTCAGGATGTCGGCTGTGGGGTAACCGCTGCAATCCCTAACGTTGGATCCATCTTAGCCAATCACTTGTTCCTCTGTAGTAGCTCAGTAGCCAACTTTTTTTAATACAAGTGCCCCCAGTTTAGGGCATCGCAGGAACACTACCACCCCAAGGATTGCTGTTGCCTACTGTAGCCACCGCCCCAACTTCGGGCTTCGCAATACTTTTTGAACCATACAAAGTCACCGTTTCGCCCTTTTTTAAGTCAATTTCAATAATGCCAATTCCTTTGTTGGTGAGTTTGAATTTTCTACTTCCGTTAGTTATTATCGACTTCCCTAAATCGGTTTTTACTAAACAGGGTTCACCCGCCAGGCTGTGGATTTGAACAAATTGTGTAACCCCATTTTTTCGGCTTGCCGATACCAAAAATGCGCCTTCGGCTCTTAAATCGGCAAACGCAATGTTGGTCCATTTAGCAGGTACGCCTGGAAAAATGCGCAACAAATTGCCGTGACTCATGAGCAGCATTTCTTGAACGGTACGGGCATATGCCAAAGGCGTTTCTATTACGGGACTGCCTTCGCGGTACATGGTATTGGGCAACGTAGATTTTTGTAAAAATGTTTCCAAAAAAGCAAGGGCCTCATCGCCTCTATTAGCAGCAGCCAACATAGAAGCAGCACCCATCCACGAAAAACCGGCAAAAGCCTGTGGTTTGCTTACCCAATTTTGTAACGACAACTGCATGATAGCCGTTTGCTCTGGATTTTCCCACGTGTATTCGTAAAAAGGATACATCATGAACAAGTGCGACCAATGCCTATGTGACTGTACAAAAGGCATGTTTTTGCCCACCATAAAGCCTGTAGCATCTTGCTGATAAGGCACCAACTTAGCCAACATATGTTGACAATGCGGTACAATTGTATCGTTGGCATGCAATCGTTTGTCGGCAGCAATAATGGTATTAGCCAACCACCTGATACACGCAATTGTGTAGTTGCAATTTTCCACGCCATCAGTATATTCCGGCGATGCCGTTTTGGGCAAAGTCAACGAACCATCAGGCTGCTTTACTACAATGTGTTGCAAATATTTAAAAGCCCCCTTCATGAGTGGATACACACGCGTTTTCAGCAATGTGTCGTTCATACTGTATCGATAATGGAGCCACAAATTGTGTAACATCCACGGCAGATTGCCTACTTCGCTACCCACCGGCGATGCACAATTGGGAGCGCTTGCCCTACCAATAGCATAACCGCCAATTACCGGCCAAGCATTTTTCTCGAGCATTTGTTTATTTTGCCACAAGGTTTGTATGGCAGGTTCTGCCTCCGGCAAATGATTGGCAGTGTAAAAGGGCCAGTAGGTAAGCTGCGCGTTGAGGTTCCACCATATGGCTGGCCAACTTGTGTATCGAAACCAAGGTCCCATTAAATCGGTAATTGGGCCTCCCTGCCGCGATGCCGACGCCATTTTGTACATTTGAATCCAATAGTAGCTTTCCATGACAGCATTGGGTATTGACACAAAGCTTTTGCTGTAATATTGGTGCCACCAATTTTCGTGGTGTTGTTGTACTTGTTCTATGGGCAAAGTGGCTAGTTGCTGTATAGCGGCAAGCGCCTCCGCAGAAGCGGTAGTGCCCGGATAAGAAAACCCCATGCTAATGAATATCCTTGTGGTTTGTTGGTTTACACGTACCACCTTCCACGCAGTAGCATATTGGCCTTCTCCATTGCCTTGATTGTTGTAAACCGCCGATTCGGGCATGTTTTGCGTACTTACCCAAGTATCGCTTGCTATTTGCTGTACAACTTGAGCAGGATACGCAATCAAGGGCACTTTTTTCAACTGACTAGCATTTCGGGTTGATTTAGCAGAATCGGGTTTCCATTGTAATTCTGGAATTAAAGTGCCTTCTAGTTGCAACACAATTACATTGGTGTGAGCCAAAGTTAAACAGCTCATTTTGATGGTATCGGTTCCTATTTGCAGTTTGCCATTCACGGTTGCATTCCACAATTGTAGGCGCATATTGCCAGTAGCTTTTGCTGTTTTTCCTGCAAAACCCAATTCGAAGTGCCCATTGGGTAGTCGGCATTGTGCATGTAATCCTGAAAAACCATTGGTAGCATTTCGATGATCGTAAAGATCGCTACGAGAAATTTCGAAATGCCATTTGGCTTTGTTTTGATTGTACCAAAAAATAGTTCCTAAAGTTCCATTACCCACAAAAGGAGCATTGTCCCAATTGGTGGGTAATTGACTCCAAAGCATGTCGTTGCGTCCTAAAAAGGAAGGCCAATGTACAGCGTTAGTTAAACTGCGGTACTTAAAGTCGCGTTGCGCCGTAACAGTTACTGTAGATAGTAAAAGCAAATAAAACACACCGGCAATACGATACAAAGGACGGCAAGCACTCATCTTTTTTTGTACGAAAGTAATTGAATGTACGAATGCATCAGGTTCGTTTTGTTTATATCACATCCATTAAATGTTAACAGGCTCAAAGGCACAACTAAAGAACTAAAGTTACTGTTTAAAAATGCCAATAAATGATTTATTGTTTTACTAACTGTTGTACCCATACTCCCGTTGCGGTGAGCACCTTTAACACATAAGCACCCGACTCCAAATGTGGCAGTTGTGAGAATGTATAGGAGTGATTGCCCTGCTGCAATGTGGTTTGAAAATGTGCAACCAATAATCCACTAGCCGACAACAATTGTACATTTGCTTGCTGTGCTTTAGGGCTTGTTACCTGTATACTCAACGACTTACTAAAAGGATTGATGGCTTTTACATAAAATTGTTTTGCTTTTGAAATTTGGATGGCTACCACTTTAGAAACGGTACTTGCACCATTTTTATCCACTTGCTTCAACCTATAAAACACTTGTTCTGCATCAACGGGCAAAACTGCATCGCTGTATTGATAGGCGTTTACCTGCTGTTGTACAGTTTTGCTATTTACAAAGCCGATAGTTACAAAAGACAATCCATTTATAGAGCGCTGCACTTCAAAAACATGGTTATTAATTTCGTTAGTGGTTTTCCATTGCAAGTTCACTTGTTGTTGCTCATAAACTGCATTTATATCTAACCAAGTAACCGGCAATGGCGAAGCCATATTCGCGGTTTCAATAACCACAATACCACGACCCGCAGTACTCATATACACACGACCGAATACATTTTCATCGCCCAACACAAACTGTCCATTGGCGATTCCCCCATATTGATGCAAATCATTATTCACCCTTATCCAAGTAGCACCTGCATCAATAGAACGATACAAGCCATTTACAGTAGCTGTGGTGGGTCTACCCCAAATATAAATAGCGGGATAAGATGCGCCAACAGCTGCTTTTCCCAAACCAACAGCATTACACAATGCCACCGAGGAAAGTTTACTAAACGATGCCCCGGAGTTGATGGAATGGTGTAAGCCGCCATTGTTTAGCGGCAACCAAATATCTCCCTCTACAGCCAAATTTACCCTTGGCAATTTGCCACCACCTCGGGCTGCAAACCCTCTTCTAGCAAAGGTTTTACCACTGTCTGTACTCACATACATATAACCATCGCCACTATTGTACGCATAAAATTTGGCAGAGTTTACAGCATCCGCTAACGGGCTAAAGTTGAACCCTAAGCCCATAGCAGTATCCCAAGTACGCCCCCAATTGTTGGTTCTGAAAGTCATTTTATTCACCGACCACAAAGCTATTCTACCATTGGCAGACAATGCAATTCGCCCTCCCCTTATTGAAGTATCGGGTATAGGGTCCGAAACAAATTCAGTCCAACTAGCACCCTGATTGGTAGAATAAAATCTTTTGCTTGATGCTCTCACCAATACATTTCTGTTTCTCGCCGCAAAAGCAATACAACCGGTTGAACCCATTGCCGGACTGTGCCTAGTGTTGGGTGCTTGGTAAATATTGTTGTGCACAAACCCGTCTAAATCCATGATTACTGAAACAAACCTACCACCTGGAATACTTATTGCATCGCCAGGTACGGTTTCTTCCAACCCCTTTACCATAAACTTCCATACATTTATGGAATCCAGTAAGTTTTCAGTTGCAAAAATACCATTTCCGGAAGTTACAAAAGCACGATTGGAATTGTATGGATCTATTTCGGCAGAGCTAGCCCAATGCAAAGCATGACCGGTAGCCCAAGGAAATCCATTGTTGTTCATCACTACCCTATTTTTACCAAACAAATCGCTCCAAGTAGCACCCCCATTTTCGCTGACAAAAATACGATCCCCAAAGCCCCAAGGCTGCCGTTGCCAAGTGCCAAATGTGCTAGCCAATAAGCGTTTTGGATTTTGCTGATCCACACTAATGCCACAATAGCTAGTATTTCCCATGGGAGAGATATTGCTCCAACGACGTGCTTTTAAATCGTACTTCCAAATTGCGCCTCCCCACGAACTAAACTTGGTATAGGTAACATACAAAACGCTGTCGTTGGCCATAATACAACGCTGCGGACGTAACGAAGTATCCGAATTAGGGCCTCCCACCATCGGCGTCCAAGTAACACCCCCATCATTGGTTTGGTACAAATTGGGGGCAGCTTTAAGCACCCCTACAAAAATATTTTTGGAAACACTGCCTTGTTTGGCAAATTTATTGAACGTTACAAAAGGAACATTGCTAGTACCTGTCCAGCTTGTATCTACCAATTTCCAAGTTACACCTGCATCGGTGCTTTTGAACAAACCATTGGCACGACTGCCGCAATAAATTACATTGCTGTTATTGGGATCTACCATCAGAGGTTCTCCTTGTTGCCTATTGGCACCATTGCCATTTACTTTAAACTGACTAGTAACCTCAGATACTTTAAATGTTTTGCCATAATCGTCAGAACGCAAAATGGCGGTAGCCCCTCCATTCCAATAACTGGTTCCAGCAAGAATATAAAGTCTATTAGGTAGTTGCGGATCTACAGCCATACTCATGACACCTTGATACGATGTAATGCCACACCAATCGAGCAATGGAATCCAAGATTTTGTGGAATCTTGCCAACGATAAGCACCACCAACATCGGTTTTGGCATAAATTAAATTTTTCTGTGTAGGGCAAGTAATAATACCAGTTACGTAGCCACCCCCACCCATTACAACATTGCCAAAGGTTTGCCCGGATACCGAGAAAGAAAAAAGATTACAAATACCTAAAAGTACAAAGATGCTGAAAAAGGATAGTGTATATTTTTTTTTCATAAAAGCAAGGTTATGTTTCATTAATGATTGGCACATAGCTGCCAATTACAATAAGTAAAAATACCCTGCTCCTTAATCGGGCAGGGTATACAAATGTTTCTAAAATGGGTATCAAATGTTAACCAATGTTATTTTAACAAAGCTTTCATTTGCGCCACTAACTCTCGTGCACTATTGCGTTTGTCGTTTCTGAATGCCAAATCTGAATACAAACTTGCACATAACGGCTGCTGCTTTTTCAATTCTTTCCATTCAGCCCACAATGTTTCGTATGTGTTGATAGCTGCTTGAATAGCTGTTTTATTAATAGGCTGCTGCAATCCTTGTTTGCCGTTCTCCAACATTAAAATCCACATTTGCTCTATCAGTTGAAACTTGATTCTTCCGTATGTACACGAAACTTGTATAGCAGTGAGTAAACTAGAATCTTTTAATTGCAATTGCTTGGCCATATTTTCAATTTGTAGCCACATAGCTACCGACTCAGCCTTTTCGGCCAATACTTTTTGAGCCAAATCGTTACCACTTTCTACGATTTTTTTAACTATTTTATTATTTGTTCCACACGAAAAATACTCGTCGCGCGTCCACCAAACATTGTTTTCGGTATAGCTGCACAATTGTCCTTTGCGTACCGCCTCAATACTTGTAAGTGCTATTTTTCGGAATATATCGGCATCTTGTGCAGACATTTTTAGTGAATCGCAGAAAGATTGGAAGATGGCTTCTTCTGATTTTCGGGTATTAAGTGCCCATTGAGCTACCACATATGTATTTAAATCGATCCAAATTTCGTTTTCTACATAGGGTCCTTGCCAACCACCACCGTGGCTCCAAGTCATTACGCCCGACAATAATTTTTTCGACAATATATCTTTCAAACCTCTTGGATTTCCCGGCTTGTTTAAACGACCGGTAAAAGCACTGTTGTGGTGGTCAATTTCGTACTTCGTTTCGGGCCATCCATCAATCACCCCTTTACCAGTGTAATAAGGGTGTGCTGCCTTTCCATAAGCTTCCATTTGCGATTGTGACTCCACAATTTGTTTGTGCTTTCCTGTACCAAGTGCCGGATTAAAAGGATGCATTCTGTGAAAATCTCCTTGTTGGTATTTTATCGAAAAAAACAAATTTGGATGAGGGGCTATTGCATCGGTTACTTGTAGGTAATATTTGCCATTGTTGTGAAATCGATCTCCAAAATCCCAAGTACGGTAAAACAATACTTTATTGCGTTTGATACATACTTCTTCTCTCAAAATATTGATTAAAGTAATGTGGTCCTTGATACTTTGCTGGTAATCATTGCTGATAGGACTATTGCCAGAGTGAAAAGGCGCATCGTGTAAATAGGTTTCGCCAAAGCGCAATACAAGACCGTCCAAAGCCGGAAAACGCAAAAACAATTCATTGATTTGCGCTATCAACAATTGTTGTGTTACAGGCTTTTGGATATCGGGTTTTCTGTATTTTTTGGCTTCAGCGTGAGCAGCATCTCCTTCTACAACTGTTTGCTGAATGCTTGCGCCATATTTTTCCCATATAGATTGAGGAAAAACTAAGAAATCGGTAAATGCATAAACCGGCAATCCGGCTGATTCACAAGCCTGCAATTGCACGTCGATTTCTTTTGCTTTATTTTCTATCCAAATCCTTTCTTTTGAGCCAACGGGTACAATATCTTTTTCAAACGAATTGTAGTTGATTGCTGTATTCATCAACCACTGTACCACTTTTCCGTTGAATTGCTGCTGTTGTAAAAAAGCTGGATTGTTGTATTTGGTAACAAAAGGTTTTTCGCCAGGGTTATTGTGCACCATATCCATAATGAATGGCAATTTTTGCGCCTCGACAGTGGTCACCAGATTGGTCAAAAGTGCCATCGTCAAAAACAATGGTACTTGCTTAAAAAAATGGCACTTATTTATTTTTTTCATTCCAGTTTTATTTCATTTATGTCTAAAAAATAATCATTTGTTTTCGGCGTCGTGAAAATAGGCCGTTTTAGGAATAAGTACTTTTTTTCCATTGCCAACTTTCCAATATAACTCAAGTGCCGAAGTACCCTCGCCCTGAAAATAACTAAGCTGCAACCGATGATAGCCTTTTTCGAGCATTACACTTACCGATTTTTCATAGGCCATATGTATGCCATCGTGGTTAATTTCTGCCGAGTCATCAATTTTTAAGATTCCCCCATCATCACAATTGAGTGTTATTTCGTACAATCCTGTTTGGGGCACTAGCAAATACCCTTCAAAATCTAATGCGTAATTGATTTCTTCTTTCGCTTTATTTAAATTGATCCCCGATGCAATGCCTTGACTCAGCACTTTTGCGGTGGCATGTGCCGTTACTTTATCCCAAACGCCCTCGTAGTACGAATACCGAAGCCCCGCTTTTGGTGCGGCTATTTGGGTAGCAGGCAAAGGCGTATTGCCCCCTACTACACTTTGCCCAAGTGAGCGACTATTGATGCCTATACATAATAAGCTCATGATTACTAAAGAACGGCTACACAGTTTCACAAAGCATTTTTTACTAATAGTTATACAATACATTGGCAGGTAACACTGCTTTGGCTATTTTATCGCTCTTCCATTTTACCTCCAATGAGGCACCACCACTTTGTTGGAAATATTGTACCCGAATGGAATGATAACCTGCTTGCAATGCAACTTGTAATTTCTTTTCTTTTACATCATGTGTGCCATCGTTATCTACTTCTTCATCGTCTATTCTTAATTTGCTACCATCGTCTGAAGCTATAAAGAAAGTATAAATTCCACTTTGTGGCACTTTTACCAATCCTGAAAACTCCAATCCATAATTATCATTTCGCTGTTTTTTTGCTAACGATATTGCATTGGTAACGCCGTTAGCTATTACTTTTTCGGTATTAAAATTGGGCAATTTACCCCAAGTGCCATGAAAATACCGATAGGCAATACCTAACTGTGGATTACCCACGTTAATGGCCTTTTTTTCTATTGCATAAGTAAAAGGAACTATTACTGTTTCGGTAACAGGCTGATTGTTTACAAAAGTTTTTGCTTTGATTATTACATCTTTATTAGCAGTCATTTTTATTACTTCACCGGCCATTGTAGAGGTGGCAGTAGGTTCTGTGCCATCAGTTGTGTAACGCACAATGCCATCTTTGATGCTATTGCTTACTTTAGCTTCAAGTTGTTTTACAAATAGGTTATTTTCGGTTGTTATTTCGGGCTCGTTATATACCAATACTTCGTTCTTCAAAGCTACTTCCAATACAGTAGCATAGGCTGTAGTAGTAACTTTAGATACATCTATACTAAGTGCTGCTCCGTTTTGCGTAAAAGGGATAGGTGTTTTCTTGGCATCAGCAACAGCTGCAATGTTTGCTACCGTACTACCCAAACCTTGTATTTGTATTTTGCCGTCGGTAGGCATATTGAATATATGGAAGTATAAATAATGTTTTCCATTGATTGTTTTTTGAGTGCATCTACCAAGGCTAAATTTCTTGAATGGGCTAGCACTAGTACCATAAATCGCTTTTCCATTAACGGCCAACCATTTACCCATTTGTTGTAATCGGTCAATACTTTCTTTGGGCACTTCGCCTTCGCTAGTAGGCCCTACATTCAACAAATAGTTCCCCCCTTTTGAGGCAATATCAATTAGGTTGCGCACCAACATTTCGGTACTTTTCCAATTGTGGTCATTCTTTTTAAAGCCCCATGTATCGTTCATGGTCATGCAACTTTCCCAATTTACACCAGGCAAACCGGTTTCGGGTATGTATTGTTCCGGGGTTTTTAAATCGCCATCAAAGCCACCACCCAAGCGGTCGTTTTGTATAATATTGGGTTGCAATTTCATCACTTCCAATATTTTAGTCGCTCTTTCTTTGTTCATATCAGCGGGCGTATCCCACCAAAACACAGATATTGGGCCATATTTGGTCAACAATTCTTTTACTTGTGGCACAGCAACTTCGTCTATGTATTTGTCCATACTCCCAATTTGAGCACTATCCCATTTTTTGCCATAAGATGCACCACCTGGATGCGTCCAATCCTGCGCTTGTGAGTAGTAGATGCCAAAAGGTATTTTGTATTTTTTACAGGCCTGAGCCATTTCTTTTATTACATCGCGTTTAAACGGTGTAGCATCAATAATATTAAATTTATCTACCGATTGAAACATGGCAAAGCCTTCGTGGTGTTTGGCCGTAATAACAATGTATTTCATGCCGGCCTCTTTGGCCATTTTAACCACAAAATCGGCATTGAACTTGGTTGGATTAAACTGTTCTGCATATTTTTTATATTCAGCAACGGGTATTTTTAAATCGTTCAAAATCCATTCACCAATATTCTTGGTTTCTTTGCCATTCCACACACCGGCAGGCACCGAATACAATCCCCAATGGATAAACATGCCCAACTTGGCTTCTTTCCACCACGCCATACGATCCTGCTTGCTTGAAGCTACCTGACCTATTGAATGGCTAATGAATAACACACATGCCATCAACATCAAAGCTGTTTTTTTCATAACTATATCTGCTTGTTTTTTGTTTTTGTTTATTAGGGGCTATCGGCATTTTTGCGTTTAGCAACAACAGTTCGGGTGGTGTCGGGCTTCGCTTTGCTTCGGTACGCCACCTTGCAGGATGGCGCACTAAACCCTTTACCCCCCGCAGCCCTTCAGCTACAGTACCTACTTGAACTTTATTTTACCAAATAGGGCCCAACATCGTTCCATTTAACTTCTACTTTAGACAAATTCCATGTTCTGCCTTTGGTATTGTTCCCTTGATAAAACAAATAGGTTTTACCATCGTCATCTTTAAATATGTGCGGATGCCCCGACTCGCTTGCATTCCAAGTGCCTTTGGTACCTACCGGTAAAAAAGGATCTACCGATAAACGTTTCCATTGCACACCATCGGTGCTTTTGGCTACACCAATTTGTTGTGGGGCATTGTTGTAATTACCGGCATAAAACATAAACATTTGCTTGCCCCGTACCAATATTGATGCAGCTTCTACGCATTTCCCTTCCCATGCTAGTTCCGGTTTCATGATAGAAGAATCTGCCAACAAACTCCATTCGCCTCTATTAAAATTGGTTTGTAAATTTTTGGTGGCGGCTACCCCTTGCATTTGTATACTATAAGCAGGATCGCGTGTGGCAAAAAACAGGTAATACCGATCGTTAAATGCCACTACTTCGGCATCAATAGCACGTCCACATGTCCATTTACCTGTTGGTCTGAATATGGGATTGGTGGCATTTCGGGTAAAGTGAATGCCATCGGTAGAAGTAGCATGGCAAATTGCATCCCTTGTGCCATTACCATAAGTTTGGTAAAATAGGTGAACCACTTTTTTGATTACCAATACTGATGGCGCACAAAATCCTTTCTTTTCATAATCGGCTTCGGGCACCATTTCACCAATTTTTACCCAATGGGTAAGGTCTTTGCTTTCGGCAATGCCTATTCCCCACCCTTTTACCGGATGCGCAGTATCTTTATGCGCAGGTATGGTATAATACATGAGGTAACGCTTATTCCACTTAATTACATAAGGATCTTTTGCAAAGGGTAAACCAATACGAGTGGTATCGCCAAACAACATTTCCGGCGTAGCATTGTAGGGAGTTTGAGCCATTACCTGCATTGTACACATGCAACACAAAAGCCAAAGTACATTCTTCATAACAAACATTTATTCAATTGTATTATTTTGCGGGTGCTATCAAAGTGCGTAGCTTATCGACCAATTCGCCAATACTTCCTTTTCTTTCTTTTCTAAATGACAAATCGGTAGCAATACTTGCGCAATCGGTATTGTTTGCCGCCAATTGTTTCCACTCTGTCCATAAGGCGTCGTATTTTTGCAGATGTGCTGCTACTTCGGCAGTATTGAGGGTTTTGGTAGCTTGGTACTGCGCATTTGCTATCATCAAATACCACATTTGCTCTATCAATGCATATTTAATACGACCATAAGTGGTAGATGTTTTTATGGCATGCAACGTAACTGAATCCTGCATTTGCAATTGTTTGGTGATTGCTTCCATTTGCAACCACATAGCTGTTGCTTCCGCTTTTTCGGCCAAGACCACACTTTCTATTTGCTTTTTTACAATATCGTTCAGGATGCGGGTATTGTAACCGGCGCAAAAATATTCGTCCCTTGCCCACCATACTTCATTGTCGGTAAAGTCGCTCATTTGACCCTTTCTTACTGCCTCCACACTCAACAAGCATAGGGATCTGAATAAATCGGTATTCAAGCCTTTGCAGCCTATTCTTTCAGCAAATTCTTCGAACAAGGCAGGTTCGCTTTTGGATGTATTTTGTGCCCAATGCCCTACTACATAGGTATTTAAATCGAGCCATATTTCGTTTTTCACATAGGGTCCATCCCATCCACCGCCTTCGGCCCAAACCCAAACCCCTTTGATTAATCCGCTTTTCAACACATCTTTTACCCCCCTTAATCCGGTGTTGTTTTTTTGCCATTTACGGTCCTTATCTTTCAAATAGGCATTGTTCCACCATTGCATTTGATACTTGGTTTCCGGCCATCCATCTATTACACCTTGCCCTGTGTAATAGGGATGTGCTCCTTTTCCATAAACTTCCATTTGCGATTGCGACTCTACTATTTGTTGGTGCTTACCTATTCCTATACAAGGATTAAAATTGACCATTCTATAAAAATCGCCTTGTTGGTATTTAATGGAAAAAAACAAGTTTTCGTTTGGTGTAATTGCATTTGTTACACCAAGGTAAAATGCAGGATTGTTGTGAAAATGGAAACCAAAATCCCATGTTCTGAAAAAGAGTTTTTTGTGTCGTTTTTCACAAATTTCTTCTTTCAATATATTAATGAAAGTTATTTGATCTTTCATTTGTTCACTTTCCAAATTACTTACCGGATTGCCACCCATGTGGTGAGGATAATCGTGCAAATAGGTTTCGCCAAAGCGAGAAATAATACCATCTAATTGAGGGAATGTAGCAAAAAGTGCTTCTATTTGTGCTCGTAGTAATTTTTGTGTAAGCGGCTTATTGATATCAGGCTTTGTTGCATTTTCATTGCTATAGCCGCCCGTTTCTTTTACTTTACCCTCGTTACTGCGTATTTGATCGCCATACTTTTTCCATATTGCCGCAGGAAAAATCAAAAAGTCCATGTTTAAGTAGGCATTCAGATTGGCAGCCTTGATACTGTTCAATGCAGCATGACCCGCAATTGCTTTGTTTTTTATCCATTTTCGGGCAGGCGAACCTTGCGGTACAATATTGGGCTCGTAACTGTCGTAAGTAAGACACATATTTAAATTTACCGGAAGTACCATCGCATTAAACCCTTCCTTTTTTACATATTCGGGTTCTTTAAATTTACCGGCATAGGGTTCCTTGTGCACAAGTGCGTGTGCACTACTGATAATAACAGGAAGCGACTGACAGTTGGCAATGTGTAAGCAAAATAAAAAAACAATCGTTATAAGATGACGCATAAATTGGCAATTACATTCGAAAAACAAAAACCCTACTTGCTACAAGTCTAAGGCGTTACTACATTACTTATATTGTGGCTTTCAATAGGTTTAATTCATTCAACAACAAAACATGTGGTTAGCCTCATATACACTTATCTAAGACATACTCTAAATAAACACATTTATTGTATATCGACCTTCCCTAGGAAACCAACATCCGCTTGTCTGAATTCATTTTAAACCCACTACAAAAGCAGGTAGCTCATTAAAAGCAGGTAAAAATACTCGTATACATTTACCCGTCGGGTAGCAATTTGATTATAAAAACAGTTTCAAATGTTAACCAATGATTAAGCTAATCTAACTGTTTTGCCAATTGAAGCAAAAAAGGGGTGTTCATTTGCACATATGGTATTTGTTCTCGTACATATTAACGATGGATTCTATTTCGCTCAACGAAACAGGCTGTTGCACGTTGTCTTTTTCTAAAACCACCAATAAACCGTTCATTATCCCATCTGCAAAAAAAGTATTGGTTAATTGCAATTGTTGGCTTTTTAATAACCTTCCGTTAAATATATTCCAACTTTCGTAGGTAGATAAGCAACCCATAGTGGGTACAAGGGGGAAAAAAGATTGCTCTGAAAAATAATCTGGATCGATGGTAGTACCATGTACAATGATTTCGCTACGCCCAATATATCCGGCATGGTAGGACTCCCAAATGGGAGCATGATTTTGAAAAACAGTCGGCCATAAACTGCGATACAATTGTTGCTTTTGTAAAGTTGTTAATGTATCTGTTCCAAAAAATAAACTATCATTTTCAAAAGGCATCACCATTTGTATATTGGGCGTAGGACCTATCAATTGGTTATGCGAAATAGCAGTTCCTACAACTTTAAACATTCCTTGTGGTGTATTGCCGTTGGTGATAAAATATGGCATATTTGATGCCGACCTAGCCAACTGTTGAAATACCAACAAGGCCCCCGTACTATCTCTTGCAAACCGCCCGTCGGCATTTTGAATGATGGCTAAACCTGCAAAATTTCGGTTGTGCCGCTGTATGGAGTAAATGGTTTTTTCATTTTTTTGTTGCTGCAAGGCAAACAAAGCGCACCATTGACTACTATCTAAAAACAACGGCACTCTCCTTTTCTCTAACAAATACTGCCGCAGGAGATATGTCAGGGAAATACTATCGCCATTATCAATAGTTGTTTGGGGCAATAATTTCTGCAAGTCAGCGATAGTAGTAATGCGCGGTTTGGTGGTGTTTTGCAATACATATTCGGCCATCATCGCCAAATGTTTCGGCTGTTTTTCATGTTGCAACAATTGCTGAATAGTTGTTACAAAAGCCGGACTTTGTGTACTTAATATTGCTTCTAAAAGTGCCTTTTGGGTACCTGACGGCAGCAGTGTGTAGGTATTTAAGGCCTGTTGCAGGTAGTGTATGGTTACCGTATCGTTCAGCATAAATTGCGTTACAGCATCTAAAGCTTGGTTGTAGGATTCTTCCTTGTCAGGATGGTAAGGTTCACTAAGATTGACTTTTACCATTTGATGTAGGTATTGTTTAAATCGCTCACGGCGTGGATACAACACTACCTCTGTTTGTATGTTTGTTAACTGCCATTGCTGTGCATACAAAGGGATTACCGATGGTATTGTAGTCCCAAAAAATAAGACAATGACTATCCATTTATACATACACTTTTCCCGTTTATTGTGGCTATATCCTCTTACTTTCAATAGAATTAACGACTTGGATTACTACAAAATAAGAAGATGCTCAATGCGCATTTACCCCTAACTTGCCAGCATTTTACAGTAGCTTGTTCGTTTACAAATATGACACAAATTTTTACTTATCAACAGCTTTTTGACTTTACCAATGCTATTTTTCAAAAAATGGGGTGCAGCAGCGTACACGCACAAACCGCGACCACAGCATTGTTATCGGCCGACATACGAGGAATTGATAGTCATGGAGTGGCTCGCTTAAGTGGTTATGTACGACTATGGCAGGCACAACGCATTAATACCTCGCCCAACATTCGCATTGTACACGAAACACCCTCCACAGCCGTAGTAGATGGCGATGCCGGTTTGGGATTGGTAGTGGCTCCTTTTGCCATGAACATTGCCATTCAAAAAAGCCAAGCAGTAGGTACCGGTTGGGTAAGTGTTAAAAACAGTAATCACTTTGGGATTGCCGGCTACCATGCTATGCTAGCACTGCAACACGATATGATTGGTATGGCAATGACCAATGCAAGTGCTTTGGTAGCACCTACGTACAGCAAAGAACGTATGCTTGGTACAAACCCAATTGCTGTAGCTATTCCAGCGGGTAAACAACCACCTTTTGTTGCCGATTTTGCTACAACCACAGCCGCAAATGGTAAACTTGAAATTTTACAACGCCAAAATGCACAAACTCCTTTGGGATGGGCTCAAGACGAAAATGGCAACTCTACTACCGATGCCCATATTCTTAAAAAAAAGGGTGCTTTATTGCCATTGGGTAGCGACAAAGAACATGGTAGCCACAAAGGTTATGCACTTGGCAGTATTGTAGATATTTTTTCTGCGGTGCTTAGCGGTGCTAGTTACGGCCCTTGGGCGCCTCCTTTTCCAGCCTATGTACCCATGCCGGTTAATATGCCCGGCGAAGGATTGGGTCATTTTTTGGGTGCTATGCGCATTGATGCGTTTAGACCTGCTGATAAATTTAAACAGCACATGGACAACTGGATTGAACGTTTTAGAAACGCTACTCCCATAAACGAACATGACAAGGTACTGATTCCCGGTGATCCAGAGCGAAAAATGGAAACAGAACGCCTTACAAAGGGAATCCCTTTAGTGGATTCGGTGGTTGCAGATTTAGCATTAGTGGCTCAAACATTTGATGTGGATTTCATTTAATGACATACCCATTATTTTCAAACCTTTATACCAGCCAATCATTTATACCAACTTTGTAAATAAAATTAATTGGAAAAACATGCCTATATCTTAATTGCGAGAATAATAAACACTTAAAGTTTTACTTACAATATGCTTATAGATAAAAAAGTGCCATACCTCAAAGGAAGCATGGCACTTTTTATTATTTGAACAAGTAACCTTATTTCACCAAACTGATGTGAGAAGGAGCAAATTTGGTTAAGTTAATACCTTCTACTGCTTTCACATACTCTTCAATTGTGGGCGTTCTACCAAGAACGGTAGAAAGTACCACCACCGGTGTAGAAGACAGCAAAGATTCGCCTTTTTTACCATCGGCATCTTCAACCACACGTCCTTGGAATAAACGAGTAGAGGTTGCCATAACGGTATCGCCTTTAGCGGCTTTTTCTTGGTTACCCATACAAAGGTTACAACCTGGACGCTCTAAATACAACATTTTCTCGTAAGAAGTGCGAGCTGCGGCCTTAGGCGCATTGTCATCAAATTCAAAGCCAGAGTATTTTCTTAACACATCCCAATCGCCTTCTGCTTTTAGCTCATCAACAATGTTGTAAGTTGGTGGCGCTACAACAAGAGGCGCTTTGAATTCCACCTTTCCGTTTTGTGCTTCGATGTTTTTAAGCATTTGCGCCAAAATTTTCATATCACCTTTGTGCACCATACAAGAGCCCACAAATCCAAGATCTACCTTTTTATCTCCGCCATAGTAGGACAATGGTCTGATGGTATCGTGCGTATATCTTTTGGACACATCTGCATTATTTACATCCGGATCGGCAATCATTGGTTCGGCTATGATATCTAAATCCACTACTACTTCTGCATAATACTTTGCATTGGCATCGGGTCTTAATGCTGGTTTTTCGCCCGATTGAATTTCGGCAATTCTTTTATTGGCCTTATCAATCAATCCTTGGAGCACTTGATTTTTATTATCCATGCCCTTCTCAATCATGATTTGGATTCTGCTTTTGGCAATTTCCAACGACTCAATCAACGTTGCATCTTCAGAAATACAAATGGAAGCTTTTGCTTTCATTTCGGCTGTCCAGTCGGTAAAAGTAAATGCTTGGTCGGCAGTTAAAGTGCCAATGTGCACTTCAATTACTTTGCCTTGAAACACGTTTTCGCCGCCAAACTGTTGCAACATTTGGGCTTGTGTAGCGTGTACAACGTCACGAAAATCCATGTACGCTTTCATGCTACCTTTAAAAGTCACTTTTACCGATTCAGGTATCGGCATCGATGCTTCGCCTGTAGCCAACGCCAAGGCCACTGTACCAGAGTCGGCACCAAAGGCCACCCCTTTTGACATACGTGTATGCGAGTCGCCACCAATAATGATTGCCCAATCATCCACAGTAATGTCGTTCAATACTTTGTGAATAACATCGGTCATGGAGTGATACACGCCTTTGGGATCGCGAGCAGTAATTAAGCCAAACTCGTTCATGAATTTCATCAATTTGGGAATGTTGGCTTGCGCTTTTTTATCCCAAACAGAAGCTGTATGACAACCCGATTGATAAGCACCATCAACCGTAGTAGAAATGGTAGTTGCAGCCATTGATTCCAATTCTTGAGCTGTCATTAAACCGGTAGTATCTTGCGAACCTACAATGTTTACCAACACACGCACATCGGAACCTGCATGTAACACTTTGCCGGGTGTAACACCGACTGCATTTCTATTAAAGATTTTTTCAACCGCAGTCAATCCTTGTCCCGCTACTGAAACTTCTTTAGACGGAGCAAATACGGGAGGAATGGCAATGCCTAATAATTGAGCAGCAAAAGTTTGTATTTTTTTACCAAATACAATAGCATAAGAACCGCCCGCCTTAATAAATTCTAATTTTTGGGGCGTGAATGATCTAGAAATATCAATCAACTCTTGTTCGCCGTTGTATAATTTTTTGGTTTTGGTATTGATGGTTAATACCGTACCGGTAGCTACTGAATAAACCTGTTCTAAAATAGGTTCATTATTTTCGTTACGAACCACTTTGCCATTGGCATCTACTTTTTTCACCCAGTTTTTTAGGTCAATACCAATACCGCCTGTTACATCTACCGTTGTTAGAAATATTGGCGAAATACCATTTGTACCGCCTACAATTGGGGCAATATTTACGAAAGGAACATAAGGACTAGCTTGTTTGCCTGTCCAAAGTGCCACATTGTTAACGCCCGACATTCTTGAAGAACCTACTCCCATAGTTCCTTTTTCGGCTATCAACATGACCGATTTATCCGGATGCTGCGCTTTCAAGGCCTCTATTTGGGCTTGTGCAGCAGGTGAAATCATACATTTACCGTGCAATTCACGGTCGGAACGAGAATGCGCTTGATTACCCGGAGAAAGCAAATCGGTTGAAATATCACCTTCGCCTGCAATAAACGTAACCACTTTAATTTCTTCAGGTACATCCGGAAGCTTGGTAAAAAACTCCGCTTGTGCATAGCTTTCAATAATGTCTTTTGCAGTTGTATTGCCACTTTCATAAGCATCTTTCAAACGTTTCAAATCAGCATCGTACAAATACACTTGCGTTTTTAAAACATCGCCTGCTTGTTTGGCAATAGCTGCGTCAGCACCTAAAGCAAGATCTAACAAGGCTTCAATTGAAGGGCCGCCCTTCATGTGCGACAACAATTCAAAAGCAAAATCGGGGGTAATTTCTTTTACAGAAGACTGACCAAGTATAATTTCTTTTAAAAACTTGGCTTTTACACCTGCTGCCGGTGTAGTTCCCGGCAATGTGTTGTAAATGAAAAACTGAAGCGAATCGGCACGATACTCGTTGTCCAAATCTTTGATTTGTTCAATGATTTCACTTACTAATTCGGCACTATCAATCGGTTTAGGATGAAGGCCCTCGGCTTTACGCTCTTCAATTTCGTTGATGTAGTTTTTATAATTCATATTGTTCATTTTAACCCAAGTTAACAACGGTTGTTGTACCCCTTGAAAATGGTTGATCAAAGAGTAGCTGTAGTTGGTTTGCGGCGAATTTACAACAAAACAAAAGCCTGCAAAAATGTGTTTTGCATATTATTGAAACCTTTTACTAATTTGCAGTTAAATTGTATACCAACACTGCAATCTTTAATACAAAGTACTATGAAAAAGCTTCGTGAATTTATTGAATTGCATGCCTTTGGCGTTTGTAGTGCCTTGGGCGAAAAACTAGGAATTGCCTCTAGCCGTATTAGAATGTGGTTTATTTACATCTCCTTTTTAACCATGGGCTCTCCTATTATCATTTATATGATTATGGCATTTTGGTTAAATATGAAACGTTATATTTTACACGCCCGCAGAAATCCGCTGAGGTACTTGTAACCCAATGAAGCCATACCATAAATACTTATAGAACGGCTTCACGCAAACGCACCAACTGCTCCAATAAGCCTTCCAATAAATCTAGTTGCAACATATTGGCACCATCGCTTTTTGCTTGCGAAGGATTGGGATGCGTTTCTATAAACAGACCATCGGCTCCGGTTGCAATTGCGGCTTTGGCAATAGTACCAATGAGTTGCGGATTGCCGCCGGTAACACCGCTTGTTTGATTGGGCTGCTGCAAACTGTGGGTACAGTCCATAATTACGGGTACTTCCAACTCTTTCATCCACGTAATGTTTCTATAATCTACCACCAAATCTTGGTAACCAAAAGTGGTACCTCTTTCGGTTAATGCCACTTGCTGATTGCCCGCTTTTACCAACTTATCAAGTGCAAACTTCATACTTGGGCCACTCAAAAACTGTCCTTTTTTCACGTTCACTACTTTGCCGGTTTCTGCCGCAGCTACCAACAAATCTGTTTGGCGACATAAAAAAGCCGGTATCTGCAATATATCTACATATTGTGCAGCAATAGCGCATTCTTCAGCCGAATGCACATCTGAGGTAGTAGGTAATTGTAGCGTTTTGCCTACCTTTTGTATCAATTCTAAGCCTACGGCATCGCCTAGTCCGGTAAACGAACTAGCACTTGTTCTATTCGCTTTGCGATAACTTGCCTTGAACACGTAGGGTATTTCCAATCTTTTGCAAATACTTGCTACTTTGTGCGCTATTTCAAACACAATTTCTTCGCTTTCCACTACGCAGGGGCCGGCAATTAAAAAAAAGTTGTTGGGATTGTAGGCTTGATTAGCGAATAACTGCTGTAAATAAGGTGGTATCATGTCTTCTGTTTATATGATAATAAAAAAATAAAGGTAGTTGCCCAATAGGGTTACCACATTGGAATGGTGCCAACGCCTTTGAAGCTTCATGCTTGTACCGGCCTATGGCTCATACAAAAAAATGCACATTCTAAGAAAGAAGTCATTATTGTGCAGCTACTGATTGGGCTATTCCGGCTATATCGGCAATTGTTTTGGCATCTAGCACCGATAATTCAGCATCGCGTACTTCGCGCATTGCTTGTTTTAGGCCGCAGGTGGTTTCGTCGCAATCTTTACATTGCTCATAAAAGTTGATGCTTACACAAGGCAACAATGCGATAGGCCCATCAATGAGGCGATATACCTTGGCCATTGTTACTTGATTGGGTTGCATTTTAAAATAATACCCCCCTCCTTTTCCTTTTTTACTGTCTAATATGCCGGCTTTTTTGAGTTCTAAAAGAATACCTTCTAAAAACTTGAGTGGAATTTTTTTCACTTTGGCTATATCGGCAATTAATATGGGCTCGCCGGGTACTTGTTGTGCCAAGTAAATAAGGGCTTTGTAGGCGTACTGTGTTTTTTTAGATAACATGCAACAAAATTTATCTGCAATGAATACTTTTGATGAACTATACTACTTTAATGGGCTAAAAATACAATCTATCGGAAGATAAGGCAAAAAATTATAAAAAAGTAGTTTATGCAACTTTTTATACCTGCTGTAGCGTAACGCCTTCCATGCGCACATCAAGTTGATGCGTTACACCCACTTTGAGCGCCATATTGGCTTCCTCGTGACTAACCGGAAAATGAAAACATACCGGATACTGGTATTCTGCTACTTGTGCGGCAATAATGGCCTCAATAGATTGACCAAAAGGAATGGTGGTATCTTTCATTTCGCTGAAACCGCCTACTATCAATCCGGCTAATTGTGCCAATGCACCACTGCGTTTTAATTGTAACAGCATACGGTCAATGTTATACAAATATTCGCCCACATCTTCTATAAATAAAAGGGTATTTTGGGTTTCCAATGCCGATGGGCTACCCACTAAATGTGCTAATATAGCCAAATTGCCCCCTACCAATTTGCCGGTAGCAGTACCCAATCGATTGGCAGAATGGGGCGCACAAGTATATTGCATCGGTTGGCCCTGCAGCGCATTTTTGAGTGATTGTATATATATATTGTTGCTTCCGCCATTGTTGAATGCTGAAACCATTGGGGAATGTAAGCTCGCTACTCCTAGTTGTGTAAGCTGTGCATGCAGTACCGTAATATCGCTAAAGCCAATAATCCATTTGGGATGCTGCATAAACGCTGTCCAATCCAATTGATCAATGATGCGGCTTAGGCCATATCCTCCCCGTCCACACAAGATGGCTTGAATACCAGTATCGTTGAGCATGGTTTGTAAATCCTGCAACCGTTGTTGGTCGGTTCCGGAAAAATAATGGTACTGATTGCCGAGGGTGTTTCCGGCTTTTACCCGATATCCCCATTGTTGTAAGGTAGCGATACAAGCATCGGCATTTTCTTTAGGCATATAACCCGACGGACAAACGATGCCAATGGTATCGCCCGGTTGCAAGTAAGGTGGTATTACGGTATTCATGCAGCAATATTATAAACAAACACCCATTCACAAAGCAAACCCCGTCCATAATCGCTTACTTTTGCAATCCTTGATACCAAAAATGAACCGTATGACGACTCCTAAACGATATTTGATTACTGCTGCACTTCCTTATGCCAATGGTTTAAAACACATTGGACACTTAGCGGGGGCTTATTTGCCTGCCGACATTTATGTACGTTATTTGAAGGCACAACTGCGCGATGTGGTATTTGTATGTGGTAGCGACGAACATGGCACGGCAATACCTATTCAGGCAATGAAAGAAGGTACTACTGCACAGGCCATCATCGACAAATACCACCCTATTATTGAACAAAACTTTAAAGACCTCGGTATTCAATTCGACATTTATCACCGTACTTCCGATCCCTGACCCCACGAAACAGCACAAGCTTTTTTTTCCAAGCTCCACAACGATGGACATTTGGAAACCAAAGAAACTGAGCAATATTATGATGAAGCTACCCAAACCTTTTTGGCCGACCGCTACATCAAAGGCACCTGCCCCACTTGCAGCAATCCCAATGCCTTTGGCGATCAGTGCGAGAAATGTGGCAGCAGCCTAAGTCCGGAAATGCTCATCAACCCTGTTAGCACCCTCAGCGGCAATGCGCCCGTTAAAAAAACAACCAAACATTGGTATTTGCCACTGAATAGGCACGAAGATTTTTTGCGCAAATGGATATTGGAACAACATGCCACCGATTGGCGTACAAGCGTACTAGGCCAATGTAAAAGTTGGATTGATGGCGGACTACAACCTAGGGCCGTAACGCGCGATTTGGATTGGGGCATACAAGTACCCGTAGCCGATGCCGAGGGCAAAGTATTGTACGTTTGGTTCGATGCCCCAATAGGATATATTAGTGCTACCAAACAATGGGCACTGAACAATGGGAAAGATTGGCAACCGTATTGGTACCACAACGATACCAAATTGGTGCATTTTGTAGGTAAAGACAATATTGTATTTCACTGCATTATTTTTCCTGCAATGCTGCATTTGCATGGCAATATCTTGCCGGAAAATGTGCCCGCCAACGAATTCATGAATTTAGAGGGCGACAAAATGAGCACTAGCCGTGGTTGGAGTATTGAAATGGATGAATATGTGAACGATTGGATCAACGCCGAAAATGGTGGCAGCCAAATGGCCGATGTACTCCGCTACTACCTTACAGCTATTGCACCCGAAAGCAAAGACAGTGAATTTACGTGGAAAGGTTTTCAAGATGCCAACAATAGCGAGCTCGTGAGCATCTTTGGCAATTTTGTTAATCGCACATTTGTACTCATGCACAAACTGTGCAAGGGCAAAGTACCACCTTTTCACAATGCACTAATAGATGATACCGATAAGCAACTTATTGTAGACATCAACAACTCGGCTGCTAAAATCACCCAATTAATAGAAGGCTATAAGTTTAGAGAGGCCCTGTACGATGTGATTGACTTAGCGCGAAAAGGAAACAAATATTTGCAAGAAAAAGAACCTTGGAAAAAAGTACCGAAAGATGGTAGCCTGCCGCTAGTTCCCGACCAACAATTAATAGACAATTGCTTGCATATTTGCTTACAACTAACCGCCAACTTAGCCATTTTAAGCCATCCTTTTTTACCTTTTACAGCTAAAAAGTTGTGCCACATGATGAAAGTGGTAGACAAAATGTTGGAATGGAAAAATGCCGGCAACATCCAATTGCTGAAAGTGGGCTATAGCCTACGCGAACCGCAACTCCTATTTAGAAAAATAGAAAACGAAGAAATAGAAGCCCAATTACTTAAATTAAAAGCCAAAGCAGCAAGTATGCACACGACACCCGAAACCACCACCCCACCTACGCCCGAAGCACCCGAGGTTGTAGCTGCCAAACCGACCATTGTATTTGACGATTTTGCTAAAATTGATTTACGTATTGGTACCATTGTAGCCGCCGAAAAAGTGGCCAAAGCCGACAAATTATTGCAACTCACTGTTGACTTAGGATCCGAAACACGTACTATTGTTAGTGGTATAGCCCTGCACTTTGCACCTGAAAATATTATTGGCCAACAAGTAACGGTAGTTACCAACCTTGCCCCCCGTAAAATGCGCGGCATTGAAAGCAATGGCATGATACTCATGGCAGAAGACGCAAATGGCCAACTGCATTTTGTACAACCGGCAACTGCTATTGCGGCAGGTGCTACGGTAAGTTAATCTGTCAACCTATTATAAGCAATTGTTACTTGGGGCTGTCAACTTTGGCAGCCTTTTTCGTCTGCGGTTCCGGCTGCGTTGGGCTGCGCTATCGCTCCGGTACGCACCTTGCAGGATGCGCACCAAGCCCGTTGCATCCGGCAGCCAGTCAGCTTTTTATCAAGGCTCAACATGGAAGATATAATAATCTGAAAGGTATGGCATCAGAGATGCCTAGGTATCTATCCTTCGGGATGCGGTAAAACGAACATCCCAAAGATCGAACCTATTTTACAATTAGTGTATCTTTTTGGATATATGGACCGAAGGCGGAGTGGTCAGCTATATAATTAACTCCATTTATTGTGTATGATTTCAATGAGCATGACTGCTCATTTGGGAAGAGCATATAATAATCCCCATAAAATGTTTTTTCCATATTGTACAGTCTGTAAGACTTAGTATTGGCTACAATAAATTCATAGGTATCCGCTATTATTACGTTATCTAAACTGAAATAATAATACAAACAATTGATTTTGGTCAAATTGTCTAACATGCATTTAGGCGTAATGGTAAAGCTTTCAACTAAAAAGCCGTTTTTATAGTGCTTTACGGTGGTGTTCCGTAGTTCATCTTGAGTAAACCCTTTAAAATGTACATACATATAACTCATTGTAGGAGATTCGTAACAATTGTGCAGTCTCTCTCTATATTCAAAGTAATGAACTACGGCCACAAGGCCTAAAAACCCAATTATAAGAAACAGCAAAGTAAGTAGTATAAGTACTGGCCACCAGAAAAAACGCCTTATTTTTTGTATGAATCTCCAAAGCATATGCTTGTTATTTAATAAAATGATTAATTCACTCACTTGGCAATTATTTTCCACCAGCTATCCATCCATAAAATCGCACTTTTCAAAATGTTCACTTGCGCATCTCTAAGTAAATACAAAGCTGTTGTGCCATCTGCAATTTTCCTTGCCAGCAATTATGGCATCACAAGTTGCCGGTTTATCTATTCTTCAACTTGTACTACAGAAGTATTGGAAGAGGAATAACAATAAATATTATAATTTATTTCAAATACTACATGAAAAGAAACATCATAGGAAAAAAATAGACTTAAAATAATCATTATCTAAGCCACGTTGGGTACATCAAGGCATCAGAGATGTCGTTTATCTGTACTTCGAGATGGCGTAAAACGAACATCCCGAAGATCGGGCTGCTACAAACCTGCAACAGTGCGACGCTTTATTTCTGAATTCCATTAATTATTATTTTAGTTTGAGGAAATAGGTATTTAATTTCCGCTTCATGTTCTACCGAAATTTGACCATCTAATTCAAGTGTTCCAATTTTAATTTTTGAAAGTTCTTTTGGAATTACAATTGTTTTCAAAAATGAAATATGTAAAAAATTTATTGTTTCGATAGAGTATATATCAGGTGGTATTGTACTTACATTATAATAGGATAAATCTTCCATTTTTTTATCGCGTTTAAAAATGGATTTTTCAGGATTGAATTTAGCTTTGTGATTTATTGCCCAACCAATTTCAGGTTTAAGCGTGTAATCTTTTTCGTTTTGGGATAACCCAACAAAACCAGCTAAAAATTCCATTTGATAAGTTTTGTTATTGGCTTCGTCTATTAATAAAAAAGGGACTTTAACAATTTCAGAGGCCAAATCTTGAATATCAGCAATTGGCTTCAAACTGGTTTTTTTGCCTTCTTTTGTGTAGGGGAAAAATTTGACTATCCAACCGTCAATTTTTGTAGGGGATCCATAGGTTTTTTCTGTATGCAATTTTACCATATTCATCCAAAACACTTTATCAAAATTTCCCTTTTTGGCATTTATGATTTGTTCAATAATGGGTGCAATTTCCGATGTCCACCATTCAAGTTTGTACTTAGAAATAAATTTTGTTTTTGCAAGTATATTTTCCCAATCTTGTATGGTTCCTTCTATGGTTATTTGAGGAATCCCACATCCAATCATAATAACTTTATAATTAAAATATTCTTTAACAGCTTCCATAATTGTAATTTGACTAGCAATTTGTGTGTGTTGTGTTGTAGTAGAGAAATTTGCTGTCAATGCTTCTGTTAATTCTTTACCTGTATAATGCGCTATTTGATTTGAAAATTGGGGAAATAATGCTTCCCAATTACTATTCTTGTCTCCTAATTTTATATCTGTTGTAATGATTGTTAAGTCTTTCTTTTTTTCAAAGTTTACAATATCCTTTCTAAATTCTTCTGCATTATTTGTTATATGCCTTGCAAATCCTTGATTTATTAGCAACCAAATGATATCAGGGGATATTACAAATGGTCGATGTTCTTTATAGGCTGTCAAAATTCCTGTTAAAAAAGAATGTTCTCCGTAAAAAACAAGATTTTTAGGTAGTTCTGACTTTTTTTCTAGTTCGTAATTTAAAAATTTGAAAATGTCATCAGTATTATACTCCCTGAGTAATTCATCGGGTTTAGATAGTTTCTCAATTTTAAAAGTCGTTGAGTTTTGGCAAAATACTGTCACTGAAAATGACAAGCAAAGTAATAGTGTAATTTTTTTCATATATTTAAGCATTTCACTGTTTTAAAGTTTTTTATTTTCTTTTATTTACTTATTAATGTCCAACCTATAGCTCAAAAGTGGGGTACTTTCTGCTATTCCTAACGCTTAATAAACTATTAATAGGCAAAATCCTTACCGGCGTATCATAGTACTCACGCTACTTGGCGTACGATTGTAGCTACGCCCTCACTTTTTGGTTGCATTTGCTACAATAATTGAACATATAGCTCTCTCGTACATACTGATTTTCATACTTTTTCAATAAAAAACTGACAATTATCGTAAACATTACTACAAAAAACGGCATAGACAAAGCCATACGCTGAGGTCAATAATTATAAACTAAGCTAAGTTGGGTTGAATAGCGGATTATTTTATAGCACAACTAATGCCGCTTTGAGCACTTTGTATGCACAAATAAAATGTATTACTTATTTCTATACAACTGTGTTTTTCCGCAGTTAATACTTTTTACAGCTATTTTTACTTGATAGGTTTACATTGTATACCCTAAATAGCAACAAAACACACCATTTGTAGCGTGTGCTTGCCCAAACACTTTCCACAAAAAGTACTAAGCCACGGTAGGATTAGACATATTACATTAGGTTCGCTTGCGATATCTCTTTATTCACTTGAAGTATCTCTAAGTTCACTTGAAGTGTCTCTAAGTTCGTTTAAAGTTCCGATCTTCAAGATGTTAGCTTACGCATCTCGAAATATAAATAAAGCAGATGTGTAAGCTGCATGACCCTTTAGTAAACAATTGTGGCATCAGAGATGCCCACTCATCTGCTCTTCGGAATGCCGTAAACGAACATTCCGAAGAGCAGGGGGATGAATCAAATTGTAATTTAACCCAAGTATTAATAATAAAACATTGGAATACATCCATGTTTAACACAGATAAATGACTGAATTTTATCCTCAGTAAAAAAAAGATAATTCAATATTTTTTTATTTAATGTCACAACATAAAACCTCATTGAATATTTATTTTTTTGGGGCTTACAATGACGCTCATAAGAGGAATCGGCTGCATAAATTGGGAATGCAACAATACGAATTCTATCATTTTTTGTCAAAGTATCATAACTTTTTCTAAACATATTCGCACAACTTTTCAGTGCGAATAAATACTTCTCATTTGTGGAATCATAATTGGTTCCTTTTTTAAAATGCATTAATTTTTTAGATTATTGAAACTATAAAATGAACTATCTGAATACAAAACATTTATAAATTTTCTGCATACTTCTAAACGTTTTTCTACAATTGGCTGTGCCTTTATAACCGTGGCGTAATTCAACAGAATTAAGATAAAGAATAAATATTTATATTTCATATTTTTATTTTATTTTTGGCAGGAGCTTACCTCTTTTGGAACAGAGCCACACGCTGGGCGTAAAGGTTACTAACTACAACAAGTTGAGGGCAGGTCTAATATTACTCCATTGATTTTTTCACAATCTCCATAATTTTTTTTTCTGCTTTTTTAGAATCATATCCGCAATGAATATATATACAAGATTCTGCCTTAGACAATAATCCTCCTTTATGAGGGGAAAACAAATCAAAATATTTTTCAAACAACTTTATTTCAGCAGCTGTTAAAACTGGTTCTAAACAACTATGCAAATCATAATTCTCTAAAAAGTGATTACTGTATGAACTGTAATTAGATAAAGAAATACTTGCCTTGTTAAAAACTTTATTTAGCTTAATCTTTTTAAATTGAGTAATTAGTGTATTGATATTATTCAATATTAATTTTTTCTGAAAGTCATTAATCTGCAATGCATCTTCTATAAGATCTACATATGCTTTTATTAGTTTTTCTTTTTCATGAGGAAAATACTTATACTTTAATGGCCAAGATTTTGCTACAATCTTACAAACTCCTTCTAGTGTACAAGAATCTGTGCAGGAATTGTATTCTTTGAATAATTTATTTTTAAAATCACTGTACTTAATTAACTCAATAAACTTATTGTAGGAACCAAATTTAGAATCAACTAACAATTCAAATGAGTTGTAATATTTGCCATCATAGTCTAGAAACAAATCTTTGGTATTATTATTATTAATAAAATAATTTAACCGTATTTCTTGACCTACAAATCCCTCGTTTATAAAAATATCGCTATAAACATAACAAGTGTTTGAATCATTCAAGTTAAAAACAAAGTTTTGATTGTATTCCGGAATAGTTATGTCTTTCAACAAAGAATCGGAGAATAAAAGAAATTTGGGAGTGTAATTACGTCTATCAAAAACCACTATACCTAAATTAGAAGTGTCAAAATTAAGCTTGTTATTGTTATTTTCAGTTAGGTCAAAACTACCATAAATTAATGAAAAAACTTTAATACAAGAGCGTTTCGAGGTGTCATCACCTTCTTTGTAAAGTTTAGAAATTGCTCTTGTCTTTAATGCCTTTGTTAATTGATTTATCTTATATATATCAATTTTTTTTATTTGGCAGTTAGCTATTTTCGAAAGAAAAATTAATAAACTAATAAATATTGATACTTTTTTCATGAATTATTTTTTAAATAAATTACAACCGCTCTTCGAGATGTTTGCTGGCAGCATATCGAAGTAAAGATAAAGCAGATATATCATCTACAATTACAAATATTAACACGTTCTTCAAGATGTTAGCTTGCGCATTTCAAAATTTAAATAAAGCAGATATGTAATCTACTTTACGCTTTAGTAAATAATTGTGGCATCAGAGATGCCCACTCATCCGCTCTTCGGGATGCCGTAAACGAACATTCCGAAGAGCGGTTTACTGACAATAGTGTGCTCAAAGACCGTAAAGCCAAATAAAAAATGGAACACTATTGCTAATGGATTGTAAAAAGCACCCCCAAACCAATGAACTACGCAACTGCAAGCATCAATACCCATCTCATTCCTTTATGATTGCTTTAACAATGCAATCGTAAGGTTACCATGGTGGCTGCGTAATCCTTTCTATCGCACCAACTAAATCTTACTCTAAGTGTTATTTGCTTGGTGTGTAATTTTCATCCCCTAAATTGCAATTGATGCTTAAATTACAAATTTGCGCTTTAATGCTGTTCGCTATTACAGCTTGCGCTCAACAAACTACAAAAAATAAATCTATGCAACAACCTGTAACGAATGGTGCTACAACCGAAACTGCCATTTTTGGCGAAGGATGCTTTTGGTGTACTGAAGCTTTTTTTCAACGCATCAACGGCGTTATCAGTGTTACAAGCGGCTATGGCGGTGGCCACGTTACCAACCCCACTTACGAGCAAGTGTGCGACAAAACCACTGGACATGCCGAGCTTGCCAAAATTGTGTACGACCCAACTAAGGTAACCTACGATGAACTATTGGAAGTTTTTTGGAAAACACACGACCCCACTACCCTTAACCAGCAAGGTAACGATGTGGGCCCTCAATACCGTAGCTGTGTGGTGTACCTGAACGATGCACAAAAAACAAAGGCCGAAGCCTACAAAGCAGCCCTTGACAAAAGCGGTGCTTGGGATAAACCTATTGTAACCACTATAGAACCTTTTGTAAATTTTTATCCCGCAGAACTGTACCACCAAAACTATTATAACGACAACAAAACACAGGGTTACTGTTATTTTGTGATTAGGCCGAAATTGGAAAAATTTGAAAAGGTATTTAAAAATAAATTGAAACCTTAATACCTATTGCCCCTTGTAAAAGGCAATAGGTATTGATAAGGCTATTGTTTAAAGGTGGGTGGCTACACCAACTTACCACCGATGAATGGTGCCAACGCCCATGTCGCTACATAGTAGTACTAGCCTATGGCTCATAAAAAAGAAAAGGCTACCATGTAGCCTCCTTATTGTTTATTCTACAGAAGACAGTACTAGCTTGGGCAATGATGGTTGGACCTTTATTCAATCACCAACGGCAATGTGGCTATCCTGCTGTATTTACCGTTTTTCCTGCTTGTAACATGCAACTGATAACTTCCTTTGGCCGGTGTAATACCTGTAAACAAAGGCAGTTGTAGCAATCCATTGGTTACGTGTTGCTGTTGCCAAACAAGCTGACCGCTTTGGTTGTAAATACTTACTTGTACGGGTACTTGTTGGTGCCCAACAATGCGCGCTACCATGGTTTGGGAAGCACTAGCCTTGTTGGGATACACATTCACCATCCATGCATGGGCGGTAGGCTTATGTGCAACCACATTGCTGTACGCGTCATTGTCTGCACGTGTTACGGCTTTGATACGATAGCTGCATTCGGTAGCAGGTGCCGGCAATACCCAATTGAAGGTAGCTGCGGGTACTGTATGGAGCCATTGAAACTCACGCCCATTGTAACTCACTTCTATTTCAAACGAATCTGTTGCCAAGGCATAGCGCCACTGAAGCTGTATTTGCCCGTTGGACTTTACCGAACTCGTTAACAAGAATTGCCGACTACTAAGTACGGTTGGTTGTTGGTATACGATGGTAAACCGATTCCAAAATGCGGCACTATCGGCAGTAAACACCACCGGCACTTGCAGCAACCCTGTTGCAGGAATAGGCCATTGATTACGGGTATAGGCATCGTATAAAGTAGCCGTAACCGAAGCAGCTTGTTGTGCTTGTATTTGCAATACATACTGATTGCCGGCTGCAACATTCCATAGGCGCAATGGCAGGCTATCGCCCGGTGCAGGTAAGTTCCGCGATTGCATACTAAAGGTTTTTCCACTGCTTTGCCACGCAATGTTTTCGGTAGTATTGCTGTACTTAGCCGCATCGTTGATGTCTATTTGATTACGGTAATTTGCGGCAAACATGGCTACAGCACCATCGCACAAAACAGAATCGGTTGCTTGCAGGCGCAATAAACCCATACGCAACCAATTGCTAGGGGTATTGGCGGCGGTATCAAACACCCCTTTCAACGGCGCAATGGCTCGGTTGGTTATTTTGTCAGTTTCGGCAAAGGCCAACACCATACTGTCCTGGGTATTGTTGTTTTGAATAAAGAAACTTTGTCCGGGTTGTATCACCGCATCGTTCAAGTTAGCCACAGAAGCTAAACCGTTTTGATGCACCGTTACCCATGCACCTAGACCACCATTAGCGGCTTGGTTCCAAACCCAATAATAAGGGCTTAACTGTCCGTTGCTATATCCTACGCCGTTGCTACGTTGGTGCACTAGCGACCAATTAATGGCACTTGCATAAGGATTGGCCACTAGACTAAAGCCATAGTCGCTGCTATTTTTTCCAGTAGGGGTTTTGTTGCTATTGAGGCGAAAAGCGGCATCGGCCTCCGATGCAAGCAGCCATTGCGGCGCGCTGTGGCTGCTCAAGCGTACACTTCCGGTAAGTAGTTTTCCGCGGTTGCGCAAAATGGTGATGGCATTGGTAATATTGGGCGAGGTACTGAATAAATCGTAGCTTCTATTACCCCTCACCAATGCAAAATAACCTTCGTAAGGCAATAATCGCTTGGTTTTGGTATTGGTAACCGGAACAAAAGCATCGTTCAAACCGTAGGTCCACAAACTAGGATTGCCCGAAATAGTGGCATCAAGCCCCGTAGCCGCATGCATACCTACTCCCTTAATACCGGTAATGTGCATACCAAATCCCGGTGCCGGATTTAAGTTGTTGTTGGTAGCCCCCTCTTGCCAATTGTGGTAAATAGCGCTATCGCTCAATACACCCATTGCCGATATATTGCGGTAACCACGCCTATTGTTGTTCAAATAGCGTTCAGATACAAACCTTCCTTCCTTTTCGTACACAATACGGGTATTAGTCCCTACAACATCTACCATAGCAGTGGCCGCTATACTACGCGATAGCAATGTAATGTCTCCACTACCCAAAGCCAACGTTCCCGACTGTAACGACAAGCTATTGTAAACGTACAAGGCATTGAATACCCGTACCGTATCGTTGTTGTTGATCGTTACATTGGCCAATGCATTGGTAATTCCATTGACTTGATCATTCATTCGTAAAGTAGCTTTTCCACCCAATACCAAGGAAGAAGTAGCAGAACCCGTAATGCTTCCATTGCCCGTAATGCTATCTGCCACCGATAACGTAAAGCCGTTTAAATCGATACCGGAATGCAATTGCAATTGTTGCACAGTCAAGTTAGCCGTAAGCTTGGGAACATTGTTGGCAATTACAATACGGGCACTTTCGGCAGGCAATCCACCACACCAATTTTGGGGGTTATTGGTGCTAGCACCATCGTTACCTATCCAACTGCCGGGAACACAATTTAACCGTACTGCATTTTCGTTACCAATTACCAAAGCATACTGCGTATTGGCGGCCAATGCTACCCCCGACTGACTAAGTGTGTAACCCAATGCTACTGCTGCCGGAGTACCCAACGACACCACATTGTAACCATTGTTGTACATTCCCAACTCACACGGCTGTAACGCACTAAAAGCACTGTTGCCATTGGCCGATGTAAATTGGTACAACAGATCTACTGTTACGGTATTGGAACTCAACATATTCCATTGTAGATTAAGCATTTTTTGACTATCGTAAACAGAATTGGTGATGGTACTGCCTACCGAAAGTTGTATGGTAGTGGCACTGTTGCCATTAGTAACTCGAATAGGCGTATAGCTACCCGATGTACCCAAAGGACATAAGAAAGCTTCAGCAGCAGCACAACTTTTCTGTACCATACCTGTACCATTGGTAATTAGGTAGGAACCTACACCACCTCCACTAATTGAGGTGGCTAAGGCTAAAGACAATCGGTTGTTATTGAGTTGCAAATTGCCACTCGTTAATGTAAACGAACTGCCTGTTAAGGCACAATGGCTCGCTAATAGAACCGTGCCACCGGTTTTATTAAGGGTCAGTAAATTAAATGTTTCGGTAGTTGCGGCCTGTATTTCCTGATTCAAGTTACCGGTAAACACCACTGTTGTATTAGTATTGGTGAATACCCCATTGTTCTGCCAATTGCCTGTTAAAGAAAGTGTTGACGCGCTGATGGTAGCCATTGTACCATTGGTACCTATAGATACATTACCGGTAACCACTACTACTGTATTGGTAGCGCCATTTGACCAATTGAGTCTTGCGTTAGTGCTACTAATGGTATTGCCATTGATTGAGCTACTTCCACCCACTTGTAAACCATCGCCAATAGACAGTGTAGCATCGTTGGTACTCAATAAATGAATTGCATTGACAGTTCCCGTATTTACAATCGTCAATTTACCATTAATGGCCAATGCATTGAGGGTTACATTGGTAGCAAGCGACACAGTATTCCAAACAAGGTTACCAAATGTTTGCGCCAAGCCCGAAGGGGCTGTGCCCACCGTACCGGTTACATATACGGTAGCACTTGAAGGCCAACTAGCCGCAGGTATGGTACCACCACTTACATTATGTTCGTACACGCCATAATTGCCAATACTGAGTGTGGGCACTTGTACAGCATTTGCCGTTCTATTTTGCCAATATCCGTTCATATTCAACGTGCCACCTGTAAGCGTGTAAGCACCCGATCCATTGAACTGTAGTGTACCGTTGCCCGAACCACCGTACACTGCACTGCTATTCAAGCCCGTTCCATTAACCGTAACCGTACCGGCAAGGGTAATACCACTTGTTATCCAAATCGCACTATTATTGACCAACATACTGCAACCTGCCGAAACAGTACTAGCCGTACTACAAGTTAGTGTAACATTGGCACCAAGGCTACAAGCAGACCCACTAGTAGTACCTACCACAAAACCATTTGCAATGGTTAATGATTGTAAAAGGGTAACGCCCGCAGTATTATTGATGGTTAGTTTGTTTACCGTACCCGAAAAAATGCCCGCCGGAATTGTTTGGGTGGTGCTGCCATTAAAAATTACTGTAGCATTGCTAGCCGATGCATTGAGTGATCCGCCACTAGTGGTAAATAAGCCCGCTAGGCTTAAAGCTACTGCACTAGTAGGTGCATAGGTAAATGTGCCCGACTGTAATTGCAACTCGGTAGTGATATTGGCCGATACCATTAATGTAACACCCGGATGGTTAATGATTAAAGTACCAATCGTTTTGTTGCCACCTCCGTTATCAATACTCAAATTTACTGTACCCGCATTGCCATTAATTGTAATAGCGGACGTATTGATGGTACTCAAGCCCCGTACATACAATACATTGGCAGTGCCATTGGTAGACAAACAGGACATCGCTTGCCCAACGGTGCCAACAGTAAGGCCAAATCCGGCCAAATTGATGTAATTACTGCCGGCACCACTAGCCGGTGTAGCCGGTTGCGTTATTGCGTTGCCTCCATTAGGTGCGCTCACTACCAATGGTGCGCCCAATGTAAGTTGTGTATTTCCGCCACTACCCATGACCAAATAAGGAATGGTTAAAGGCGTACCCGAAGCAGGCCCCGTAAATGTTTGAGCAGCACTACTTGTTAAATAAACCGCTCGACCATTGCCATTAAATCCGCCACCAAAATTACCATAGGCATTGGCAGCAGTTTGTGTAGCCGAAAAAGTGCTGCCTACATACAAATCGCCCCCACTACTAGCGGACAAAATCAGTCCGTTGCCCGTTCTTGCGGAGCTAATGGTTAGCGTACCCATTACCCTGCGAAATGATGTAATGTTTCCGAAATCAACTACTGTATTTGCAGTTAGGGTACCAATTTGTACGCTTTGCGGTACCCCCGGCGTACCGATTGTATTGCCGTTTAACCACTCGGCTCCAATAGGCGTAGTAGTACCTGTATTATAAAGCAATGTAGAACTGCTCCCATATACTACACCATTACCACTAATAGCCGACGCAGCAGTAGTGAGGTGTATATTGGCATTGATGGTAATGGTTCCGGTGTTCACCAACCGATTGCCCACATAAAGCGTGGTACTAGAACTACCGTTTTGGATGAGTATCGAGCCCGAATTGGTGCTCTCACCATTCAGTGTAAAAAACGCATATTGGTTAAATCCCGGAGCTGCTCCAGCTGTTATGCTACCACTGTTGGCAAAAGTGCCACTGCATGTCAGTTGCCCCGAATAAACATCGCCACCTATCAATATCGTACCGGCATTGGTCATACTTCCATTGATCAATAAATTGGCCGATGCAGTAGCCGATGCACCATATGCAACAGATAAAACACCCCCCGAAGCAACGATTAACGAAGCCGGTGATTTAAATGTAGAAGTAGTGCTAATGGTGGTACTCAACGTAACGATGTGTCCATTTTTAATGGCTACAAAAGCACCCAATGTAGGCACTACGCCGCCAAACCATGTGCCGGCACTTGTCCAACTACCTGTACTAACTGAAACAAATCCATTGGCAATATAATTTCCACGAACAGTTTCTGCCCCACCAACCGACGAAACAGACACTGAGCTTGCATTGGCTGTGGTTGGCACCGTAAATACAATAGAAGTACCACTGTTACTGGTTACACTAATCAATTGATTACCAATATATACTTGTGTTCCCGACAAATTGGCTCCATTCAGGGTAATCACCGAACCCGGATAAAAGGTACTACCTCCCGGCACATCCGATCCCCAACTAGTGATGGTAGGCGCAGCCTGCGTAGATTGAGCTACCACAAAATAGCTATCGCCATTGGTAATGGCAACATTCACCGCGGTGATACTGCTTGACGTAATACTTCCGCCCAAAGATGCATAACTAGCAGCCATACCTGTGGTACTAACTGCCAATACCCGGTTGGCATTCAATTGATGAGGAGCAACAGTCAATGCAACGATGGCCGCATTGCTTGCTGAAATTTTCCAGAATTCACCGGTACTGATACTGCTAACCGTAGTTCCATCAGCCGTACCGCCACTATTGGCTTTAAAGGCTGTAATGGTAATATTGGTAGCTGTATTGGCTCCAGTTAAAGTATCGGGTAAAAAATAGCTGCTGCCATTGGCATACACCCCCAACGGATACGTGTATATACCCTGCCCTGCGGCTATAGCTCTTGTAAAAGGACCTTCTATGTACGCACCCAAACCGCCACCTATCACATTTGCGTCCTGCGTCATCGTTACTCCATTGCTACTAGTTACTTGCACCCTTCCGGAATCTAAGTAAAGTGTTCCTGAAAGGGTACTCATCCCCGAAAACACGAGCGTATTTGCCAGATTAGGCTTGGCAATACGAACATGGTTAAAATTAGTAGCAGACATTACTTGCTGATTGGCAGAACCATTGAATGCAATGGTAGACGATGCGACCATAAGCAAATTACTTGCAACGGGGGTATAATTACCGGCTATTCCAATGGTTCCAACCGGTGAAAGTACTCTCCCTGTCAAACCGCCACTGATATCTAAATGAAGGTAATTGGCCGCCACAATGGTTTGCTGATCTACGCCACTATTGTAGCGCACAGTACCACTGTAGTTGATGCCTTCGGGTATAGGCAAAGCACTCCCATTTTGTGTGCAAAGCGTACCATTTCCACTCATTGAAAAGCTACCGGAAAGTGTGTACGTTTTCAGATTTAACGTAGTATTATCGGCTACTGACAATGCCGTTGTTATTGCTATATTGCCCAATGCCTCTACTATTCCACCTGAACCGTTATTGACAGATAAAGTACTATAACTTCCTTCCACCAAATACTGTTTTCCGGAACTAGCATTGTACACAATGGGGATTGACCAAGTTTTTCCTGCATGCAATGCCGCCTCTGAAAGGCTACTGATTTTGAGTGTTCCTAATCCATCTATAGTACCATAACAAACCACGTTTTCCAAAACTTGCAAAGCAGAGTCTATCCGTAAAAAACCATTGTTCAATACAGTGAGCGATTTTACACTAATGGATTGATGGTTTAACCTTGGTCTATTCGCCACTGCGGGGATTACTACATGGTCCGTATCGGTAGGTATCCGGTTTTTATTCCAATTACCGGCTTTATTCCAAAGCGTATCTATATTGCCTGTCCAATAAATAGCGGTATCCGTTGAAGGAATGGTATATAAAGTGATGGCCATGGTATCGGAATAAAACAGCCAATTGGTTGAATCTTTCAAAGCAATGTTGACTTTTTGTGTTCCTGCCGCAATATTTTGCCATACCAATTGGTACTTGATGGTATCGTTTGACTTTTGAAGTAAGGATGTAGCCACACCCGACACCAAGCTTCCTTTATTCCACAACTGCATGTGGCTGAATGTGTTTTGAATGCCCGGATTGGCTACCGTAACGGTAAAAGTGAGCGTATCACCACTTAAGTAATTCTTTTTATTGTCAATGGCTATTGACCATTTGGGTTGGGCACCTTGTGTTCTAGTATGGCTAATATCGGGTCGATAAATGCTATCCACATACAAACCCAAACGCCCTAGTCGCCAATCGGAACCACAATTTTTGGAAAATACCCCATTGCGCTTGAGGGTATCTAATAATACGCTAGCGGTACTAATAATGGGTTTTCTAGATAAAAAAGTATTGTTTTCAAATACCTGACGCTGCACGGTAAAGGGGTCGCTCGATGTTGCATAGGTGCTATTGGTACTACCATCGGCATTAAACATTTGATTGTCTGCAATAGACCTAACTGCTTGTCCCAAGCCGGCTGTACCCAAAAAAACATTACAGCTTACAGTAGTCCACAATTTAGAAGTATAAGCCGTATTGGAAGATGCATCGCCATTGATACCGAATAAATCGGCCAATTCAGGATAGGCATTTTTGTAAGCCACATTACCGGTATAAATGGTTTTTAAATTGTTTAAATTGGTAGTACAGTTACGATTGGTATCGGGAACAAAACCGGTTTGACTCATATAATGAGCCGTGTAATTGTTGTAAAACACATTGTTTTGAAACCGATTGAAATAGCCAAAATTGTTTTGCGCGCCATAGTAACAATCTGCCGCAATGTTGTAGGTAAAACTATGTCCGGAAGCGTAATTATCAGGATACAAACCACTTCCTTTGTAGCTCATATCATGAATGTAGTTGTACCGAATAGAATCGCCACGTTCCGTCCAACTTTCTGCAGTATAAAACGCCCCCATATCGGAGTAGGTTTTTACCACATCCGATACATCGTTGTACTCCATCACATTGCTATTGCCACCGTACAATACCCCCACATGCGGACAATCGTATATTCTATTATTGGCCACATAAGTACCAATAGCATTGCGGGTATCTACTGCTGCCGAATACAAAAACACTTCGCGCGCATAACTATAAATGTGGTTGTTAACTACCCTATGGTTACTAGCCGTTAATGTTTTTTGCTCAGCAGTAAAATTGCCCGACAAAATAAACACCCCTCCTTGCCCCACATGGTGAATATCGTTACTGCGTATATTACAGGCCGAACCCGCCTGAAGAAACACACCATAGCCAGAACAATAAGCAATATCGCATCCGGCAACCACACAATTGGTACATCCGTTTAGCTTGATGCCATCACCTGCACCCGCACTGATGGCTATGTTTTCTACGGATACATTACTTACATTGGTCAGGTTAATGGCCGCTACCGATGCATTGTAAGCCACCCCAATATTGCCCGTAGCCGGCACCCACATGTAAATACGTTTGGTAGTAGTATTCATACACCACTCACCTTCTTTATCTATTTCTTCTACCAAATTCACCGCTACATAAGGCTCGGAGTAGCTACCTTCGGGCGAGGCGTATTTGTTTCCCAAACCACCTGGTACTCCTTGCACTTGCACAATCGTGCTATCGGCGGTTGATAAGCTAAGTGTTTTCACAAAATCCATTTGCCAATCTACCCGCCAGTTGCCCCTTAGCCAAAGCCCATCCCTTACCGCTGTTTGCCAATAATTGGTTCGTGCATCTTTGTATTTAAAGCTACCACCAGGTAACGACCCTGATGACCCTTTGTTGATAACACCATTCATAGGCATGGTACCCTCGTTTGGATATTGCGACATAGGGATAGGAATACCATCTACAAAAAACTTAGGCCACAACAAGCGCGTACTACTGCTTGTGGTGATGGTTACCGGATAACTAAACACATTGGGCCAATTGGCAATAGTACCTAAATTATAGGGCGTTAAATCCAATTGCTTTACTTTACCCTTGGCAACTGTATCAATAATTCTGTTTTTAATACTATCGGGTATAGCCGCAAAATCGTTCCTATTAATGGCCGTAAGTGGTTGAATGACGGCTCCTCTGTAATTGGCCGACTTAATAATCAATGGGGCCGTTTTACTCCGTGTATCTGTGTTGTCTAAAGTAAGTGCACTTGTGTAGGTACCATCAAGCAAGAGGATAAAGCAGGTTTGCGAAGTATTGCTTCTTGCCACTGTTTTGGCTTGCGTAAACGAAACGGCTGTTAAAGGAGTGGCTCCACTTCCGGTACTTAAACCAGTTGGCGATACGTAAATGGTAACCGACTGCCCGTTCACAATAGTCGTTGCAAACAAGCAAAGAAAGACACATAGGCTGCGCAATATTGATTGCCGCAAACAGCCAACAGCATACTTTCCGAATAGTAAGTATTTACTCGGCTCACTATACAACTTTCCCCATTCTTGTACGCACAACCATCCACTAAACATGTACCGCAAGTAGTTTTTCATAAATAGGCAACATTACAATCATTAGCAATACTATATGATTTAAAAAAAAATGTATTGTCTTAATGTTGATATTTGTTTTCCTATTGGTTCATTTTTCGAATTCCTAGCGTATTTTGGGAGAATTCAGAAGCGCAGCACATATTTAATTATTTTTTTGATGTTTATTCCAATCAATATTATTGGGGCGTTCCCCTTCGGGTCGGGCTTTGCGCTCATACTCCTCGCTGCGCTGCGGGGTAACCGCTTCAATCCCTAACGTAAAAGATAAACCAACAAAAAGAGCCTGTTTAAAATTTATTTCAATAGTTTGCTATGCTTCTTCTTGGCTGCAAACTTGTTCATTTTTTCGCCGAAAATGCCCGATTTCGACTGTAAAAATGGCCTCGTTTTGCTCAAAAATGAGCGAAACAAAGACATTCCAATAAACAAAATTTGAACAAGTTCTTACCTGCAACAACTTTTGGGTATCTCAAATATCAAATTGGTAACAGTGCTGAAGGAAAGTTTCCTGGATTGGGTATAGGTTTTTAAGTGACTCCATACTAAAGATCGGAAAAAGGATGTTCAACCAAACGTTTCTATCAAGTAAATAAAAAAAGAATAAAATCTACATTTCACAATATCATTATAATAGAATAATTTATTTCAATAAAAACAGAGTAGCTCTATTGGCATTTTGTCCCTTAAATAAATGAGATTGGCCTACATTATGTGAATGGTTAAGTGTACTTGTACACCGTTGCTAAGCGAAAAACGTAACGGCAGGGAGCAAAGCAAAAAAAGGCTGCCAAAAATGACAGCCCCAAAATATAAACACGGCATGAATAAGTAACCACT